>Ga0213868_10005401_pt1 | contig 11480 bp, 9 predicted proteins | sample PICome_9_FD_160087 | JGI IMG/M metagenome (GOLD analysis project Ga0213868, IMG submission 160087) | Coastal seawater microbial communities near Pivers Island, North Carolina, United States - PICO127 | ecosystem: Environmental > Aquatic > Marine > Coastal | place: USA: North Carolina | collected...
GGGGTGCGGGCTAGCTACGGGGTTCATCACCTCTTCTGGCATTGTAAAATATTCCATAGAAAAGTCTAATGAAACTACTAAGAGATAAGTAGATAGATAAATAACTGAACCAACAAATAAAAGAACATAACGCCAACATGAAAACCTTATCCAATGAAAATTTGAATAAAACCAGTAACACTTCTACGAGAAGAATGGGAGGGGTTGCGGATTACTTTACAATATTGGGAATAGGATCCCAATTAGAACTGAAAAAGAGTTCCAATAAAAATTATACAAGTACTACGAATCACAAACATGGAAGTGATACTGAAAATGATAATGAAGTAGCTTTACAAGAAGAAGAATGCGCCATGGTGGAACGATTTTATAGAGAAATTGTAGAAATGTGTATCTTTACGGTTTACTTAGATGAAGATCGAAATTATTACCTGGGTGCATCCTTGGCCACCAGTCTCACGGAGGAGCAAGAATTGATTGAAATCAATCATCGCTCATCCAAAGGAAAATTATTGAACTTACACTTGGCAAATCAGGAAAAGAAAGTACCATCGGATGTATCTGGATTCACTCTGGTATTACAAACATTACCATTGGGATCGAGTTCCAATGATACGACACATTCATCACAGCATGCTCTAGATACCAACTTTTCATTTATGGACCATGATACCACCATCAACAATAGCATGTCTCTATCAATGAATACAACCTTTGAATCGAAACATGGAGGACCACTGTGGAAAAAATATGATACATTTCAAGCAGATATATCACCCATGACGGGTATCCGATGCACATTGCAATCGATGCTCAAAATGGAAGATTTGATGAATATGAGCATGTCCTTTACTCAATCATTTGATGGTAGTCATCATCAGGATGCATCTTTTGAAAGTAAGACTCATACAAATCAATCGGAATCCAAAAGTAAACACAAACCTTCTTCTGCTGGTGGCAGATTTAGTCATTTGACAAAACATATGAATGTGGCGGGTATATCCAAACTACGAGATCAATTATCACCGTTGTTGACGACGACTGCGACGACGGCTATGACTCCTACGAATACGAAAACAACTTCCAACAAAAACAAGGGCGATGGGAAACGACTACATGATTCACAAATGATCCCTACAAAACAGTTTTATATAGGGTATAGACGAAGAGGACCTGATGAATCCGATAAACCTGGTATTGCGGATGTGACACTGTTGTATTGTAGAATACATAAATCGACCATTGTACATCCAGAGTTGGAAAGATATACACCCCCCTTACAGGATGAGAAAACTATTGAAAACGAGCAAGATGCTCAAAGAGTGAGTAGGATTCAAAATGCTCAAAAGGGTGCGGCTGTATTGAAACGTGGTTTGGTCACAGGGGCAGATTTAGCCAAACGAGTTGCATCGACCGGAGGGAAACGTATATTTGGAAAGAAAGACGACAGTTTTGATTCTGAACTATGCTGTCAGGAGAATGATACATCCAATGTGGCATCTGAATTGAGTACTGTAGAAATCCAAAAGAAGTCGAATATTGTGTATGATCAAGTGAGTCTAAAGGATTTAATTGAAGTACCCGTAGGTTATGATCAAATGATTATCCCCGACATGTATCAAACAATTCAAATGCCAGTTCCTCCAAGTCCAACGAAATCAAAAAGCCCAAGTCGGTCACCCACACGGAAAAGTCCAAAACGAAAAGACTCACAAAATTTATCTTCTGGAGAGAAGAGAATGCAAAAGACTTTTCTATTCAACGCTAATAAAGATGATCTGACGCCTCGCGATGCTGGAATTGGTGTGGAAGCATTTGTCGATGGTAAAACGTTTTTGCACCCCAGTCCGAGATCGAAGGGAAGCCCGTCCAGAGTGAAATTACGGAAAAATCCGTGGTCACCGGTGGAGAGCATCCCTGCTGTGGACGAATTTAGTAATTTAGATGAATCAGATGACAATATTGAGATAACTCATGTTGACCACGAGTCCCTTTTACCAACGCTTGTTCCTATTGAAACCTTACCTAATATTTACGATGAGATGGACAGAAATGATGGAGGAGATTATGAATACATACCAATAATTGCAGTTCGTCGACAACGCTTCAGTGAAGAAGAAAGATTCCGTGAGGATCCTTCAATAGTCGAATTGGGACTAACATTTACCAATTTTGTCGGGAAACCTATTTTTCCCATTGACGATGAAGAGGATGAATTTGGCGAAGACTGCTGTGATGATCCTTTGCTCAAAACATCAGGATGGAGCGATTCAGTCTACGTTACTCAAGACAGCAAAAGAAATGAAGACGAGTCTCACGATGATGAAATGGACAATGAGGAAGATCGAGATGAACGAAAGGAAGACATTCGAGCTTTTGCACTTCCAAAGGTTATGTGCAAAAGGAATTCTCCTATTGGATTTTTGGATACACCATTTGCAACAAGAGTCTTGGACAGATTTCCGAAAAAAGACTACAAAGGAGTACCTTTGCCAGAGGAAGAGCTTCCAATGTTTTGCTATCCAACAGGATGCCGTCTCATTCGAGCAAAATATCAAGATGCCCCACTTCCGGACTACTATGGGTTCGTCTTGAAAAATGAACGTGGTGATAATATTTATGGTAAGACCATCTTTCTGCTTTTGCAATTAGGTGTTATTTCATGAATAAAAACTGATGATTTTCTCCCCTAGTATCATGCGTCTCATTCATGGAACCTCTTGAAAGAAGCAAATTGGATCAACTGAATGCCATATCTCAGCGAAGACGACGCACTTCACTTCCTCATAAGATTTTCTGTGAACGATTGGAACACCAGAAAAATGAAAAACGTGGGCCGGACGAAACATCTGCTAATCATTTGATTGGTTTTGAATCCATGAAAAATGACTCCTTTCTCATGGGGTTTGAAGAAGTTCTGACGTTTGAGAAAAAGACAATTTGTTTAATCAGTCGGTATCCATTTTGGTCTGCATTTCGCCAATTTTTGTCACATTTACATATTTTATCGGGCTCTTCATCAGAGTTACCTCTGGAGAGGTATATATCTCATCTCTTACTGTCTGTTCCGTTGCCTAAGCCAGGGCACCAATGTATTTTAATTCCTTTACCTGCCATAGCAAGTCCTATGGTTCTTGGGTTGCCACCAGTAAAAGATTTACCGTTAGTTGACATTCCATTCAGACGATTATTTTCTAGTCTCGATGTTCCTACCGTTGTGACAATTGTGTTTGGGTTTCTGGCTCTAGAGCGCAAGGTAAGGATATATGAAATGTGTCACATTGATGTTTTTGTGAAGTATCTTAACAGTTTTGTCAAAAGGTAATAATTATGTCAGCGATCCCTTCCATGGTCTCTGATGTCTGCGAGCTTCTTCGCTCTTTACTATTTCCATTTGAACTTTGTGCCCCATATGTCCCACGACTTACTGAACCCTTCATGAGTTGCCTAAATTTTCCAGGTGCGATATTCGTCGGTATTCATGACGATGGATCTCATGATGGACTAGCGGCGAATGTTAAGAGAAACATACCCGATGAAGCTTTCATAGTTGACTTAGACACGGGTGATATTGACTGCAGAGGAGAAAGGTATGTCATCGGTCATAACCACATGTTAAAGCTGTTTTTGTTTTTCCATTTTTTTATGATTTTACTTTCTTGCCAAATAGGTTCGAGGTTTTAAAGGAGTGCTGGGATATAATCCCTCATCAAGTCCGATCTTTGTTAGTTGAAGAAGTCGAAACTCTATGTGATGACGCAAATATCAATCCTGGCCAAGAATCTTATGATATCGGAATTGAGACTACATTAGATTTTTCCGACGTGTCTTTTGCACCAATGTTTGGCGAAGATGCAATCGAACCTCTGGATGACCGAGCAGTCCGCGATGCATTTCTGAGATGTTTCTGCTCTATTTTAGGAGGATATGAAAGATTCTTGTTGGTTCCCGATATTGACTTCCTCGTGAGTGGAAACGAATGGTTTGATACCAAGGGATTTATTGCGGCAACTGAAAAGCAGAATAGAGGTCCGTTTCTTCAGTCATTGACAGCAACTCAAATGTTTCAGTCTTTCATTCAAAGAAGAACAGAATCCGGCGATGTTTATTGTCTTCTCTTTGATGAATGTTTAGCTGAATTCCATTCCACACAGTCCCCTTATGGCCGACTAGCTTCATTTGAACCCGTTAAGAAGGACCGGGGTAATAATTATCCACCTTATGAGTTGTTGATTGATCAGTGTGCGACGGAATTATCAACAAAGTCTGACGTTGATGAGTTATCCTCCGCAGAGATGTCAATACTTACTGTACATACTATCGATGGATTCATGGTAAATAGTAGTGGTGATTTGGTGACTGCTCCTTCAAAGAAAAATCTTCTGTCTGGGAACCGTTATGTGTACTGCGAAGGAGGGCATCCGCATTTTCCTCAAGAACTAGACTCCAAATTATTCTATCCAGAAGAACCGAATCAGCTGACTACAGAGCTTGGAGAAGTTCCTGTACCAATTCTAACTCGTAGCGACCGTGAGTTAGATGATTCAAACCGTCGACGTAAGATAGCAATATCTCATAGAGGCGTTCAAAGACAGAGAAGATGTCTATTCCAGTTACCGAAATTGATGGTAAGTGAAACGTGTGTCGCATTATCGTTTTTGTGATGTTACATAGTCTAACTTCCTGTTTAGGCATCACAATTCCTTAATACTTGGCTCATGTGCATACCATCCCAAGTTTCCCAGTCCTTTCAATTTCAAGAGCAACAAATAACTTATTTATTGCGAGCTCTAGGTGCATTAAGGTTACTCAGGAGCCAACATCGCATTGTACCAGATGAGGCTGGATATCGGTGGTAAGTGAACATTTTTATCTTTTAAAATATATGTGTGTAACATTTGTATTGTCCTCTTACGATTGCGAATTTACAGTTTGATTATGGCGTGCGGGAGAGTGCAAAGTGATAGGAGGCAAGATATCGTCAAATTGTTTGGACTTATGCGTTCCGATGGAATATTTCCAAGCGCTGTCACATTAGGACAATATACAAGAGCAATAGCAGAAGGGTATTCAAAACAGTCTTCTGGTAAAGCGAACTCAATCATCAGCGAATCGTTTGCACAGAGCTCAAATTTACAAGGTGATGGACTTTTCGAGAAGATTTTGAATCTTGATGTTCCTAATGTTCTTGATTTCCTTGATGGTTCGCTCATAGATCTTGATGAAATTGGATCTCGATGGCGACAAACTAGAGAAACTGAGAAGTATCGAAAATTAAAGCTCAGTGGAGATGTCGATCGTGACAGTGACAAGCCACAAAAAGCTGAGACAACATACAGGTCGAAGCGAAAAAATCACAATAATTGGTTACCCGTGTCTTGCTCCTCTTCATTTTCTCCTCATTGGGAACCTGCGAAACCCATCAACGAAGCTTTCGATATTCTGAAAGATTTTAATTGTGTTGCTCTTTGGTCGAGGACAACCCAATGTACTCGGTGTGGATACGTTCTTCTCGATGAGGAAATTCAGGCCGGATGGGATGATATTGACATTGACAGTCAACAAAATTCAAATGACATCAAATGTCCATGCTGTGATCAGATGATCACACCTTTGCTTGGATATATGGAAATATCACCTTCATCGGGTTATTATCAAAGCAAAGAACCGATATCTGCGTTTAATGCTGAATTACCGCCCCAAGTTCAAAGCACATTGTCATCAGATAGCTCAAACGATGATCGACTTGGTTTCGTGCATTATTTGAGTCCCTCAAAGATGCGACTTCAACTGGAGCGTATAGTGGAAGATATTGGAGAAGAAATTTTGGATCGCGAAAAACTCCGGTATTTTAACCCAACTGTTTTCTTTAATTTATGGTGGTACTGTTCAAGATTTTCGTTACCACTACCGTTGTCAATATCAGCAAGGGTTCATAATAGCTCTAGCATAGATTCTCCTGTATACAATAGTAATTGTTGTGCATTCGCCTCCTGGGAAAAGTCAACTGCAATCGCGGCATGTAATTCTGCAATTAAAAGTCTAACGAGACTGCAGAATCTCATTCGGAAAAGAAGCAGACCAAAATCAGCTCCGGCTTTTAACAATCTTGTTCATTTATTTAACAGCGCAGATTCTCCTCAAGAGTCTAGTGAGATGTCGCTCAATCCTCTTGAATGTCCGTTACCATTACTTGCAAATATGACATTATCATCAATTGGTGACTGGGATAACGCCGAACTTTCTCTGATACTTGTAAAACTTTTAGATGCTTGCGATAAAAGAGACTTCTTACCTGCGGTCGAGGCTGTTATGAAATGTAACGCTGACAGAAAAGCGCAGTTAGGGCGCTCTGAGCATTCAGAACTTGAATGCTATCGAACCCTGTTGTACCTTTCGCGTTATCAATGTACTGCAGCATTCCATACATTTTTCCCGCCTACAAGCAAAGTATGCAAGGGTTACCATTTTTGGTGCCCAAATACAACAATTTCTCTTTTTGATAGGATGTTCAGAGATGCCATTGACCGACTTCGGGCCCATGATAATTTGAATAGCAGCATCCACGATGTTTCAGATATTGCACTTGGATTTAGGAGTGTTTTTGGTCACATAGTATGATGAGTTGGATCATAATGAACATCATTCATAACATCCATGCTGTCACAGAAGTATCCGTGTCTATATTCTGGAACAGTGTCATTAACAATACACAGCTTAGTTTATGTACATTCAAATCGCTGGGATAAACTCAACCCTGGAGAAACAATTAATTATTCGAATGGATATTGGTTTTTGGATATTATTTTTCTAGTTCGATTTATTACTCGATGCTTCTTCTAATTCAAGTAGGCGAACTATACTATCTAAAACCGCATCTTTTTCTGCATGATTACCCACCGTAAGCATACTCTCCAAAATGACCGAAATCCCAATCCTTACCTCTCTGAAAAATACAGCCAATTGAGCAGGGATTCTGAGTTCGATCCATTTATCAATAATAACACTTCTCGAAGTGTATTGAATTGATAATGTGTTCCCAAATAAAATAAGGCCATAAGACGATACCCCAGACGCAATCGAGATGTAAGTCTTGTGTGTAGCAAATTTTTCATGGTAAACGACCCACTCCCTTGGTACCTTCGATTCATAAAAAACAGATGACCTATGAAACCACAGTTGCTCGTTTCTGTTGAACACTTTGTATAAACCATTTGACTCTTTTACTCGATGAGCACAGTTTGGATACAATCCAGCTGTAATCACAGCATCGATGACGGCGTCGTTTCTCCCATGAATGTTTGCGTCACTAGAAACTAAGTTAGTCTCACTAATCGTTTCTGGTATGAATCCGATCAACTTTAATTGCTCAACGTACAGTTTTCTGAGGTCTGATATTTCCATCAATGTTGATATATTCAAATAATTCTTAGAACAGAACTGTGATTTATTTGACGCATTTCTATAGGCATCCCATACATTGCAGAAGGTGAGAAAATCACAAGTTGGGTGCCTGAATGATTTGCGCGCAGCTTCAGACTCAAAATTCATCTCCATTGACAGCGAGAATAGTGATTTAGAAGCACTGAGACATGAAACGATAGTAAGAACTTTATCAAGTGATTTAAAAAGGCAACCAAATATCAGCATTTTTCCGAGCCCTACATGGATTGGAAGTCTAGCTAAATGCGAACCAAGAGGGGTGATTATTTCTGTTCTAGAATGAGCTTTTTCTCCAATCAAAGGTTCGATTGCACCAACATCTTCAAGAACCTTTAATGCATTTTGAACTGCATCAGAACTAGGGGGCTGAGGAGCTTGAATTAAGAAGTCTAAACAATTATCTGACAAGTGCCCGCTTAGGATTGTAAGACAAACTTCTTCAAGAGGAATCCTTTGTAATTCAGGAATGGATTGATTTCTCATTATTTGTGTTGCGGTGTGCGAAGAATATAACTTAACTGATGATTTAATAATAAATGAGAAAACGAATATCAACAATAGATGTAAATGAATAAAGAAATTAACGCTGACTTACAACATACTCCCGAACGCACGCGACCAGCCTATCAATTTCAAGTTATGAGAGTGGTGCATGAATAGTGTATAAAACATATATTTGAAACTTACTCTTCCCGCTCGTTGTTTTGCACTTGCTTTGGAACACCAGTCGGTAACTAAAGTCGGTGTGGAAGTTCTATTATTTTGCTTGATAGACCTTTCTAAACCAGTATCTATAACTACTACACAATCTGGAATCGTTAGCGAAGCCTCACAAATGTTTGTGGCGAGAATGATTTTACAACCCATTTTTTGAGGAACAAAAGCACGTTTTTGTTCCTTTGACGAAATAGAGGAATGCATTGAAATGATATTGAATTGATCTTTATTCCCCAATATCTTGCTTGTACTGAGCCTTTGATACAATGCACGAATCTCTCCAATCCCTGGTAAAAAGATAAGCACTGAACCATCGTCCATTCGTGTATCCATTCCCCCGTCTCCGTTAGGGGCCACTATGGAAGTATTCATTTGTCTTTTGTTCAAAAGCATGATTAACAAATCTTCAATCAGATCGAAGTTGATTTTCTTTTCGTCTACAATCTCCATCGATCTAATAATAGAGAAAATAAGATATAACTCATATAACTCAAGACAAGTGGTTATCAATATTCAGAGCGACGTACCTCCTTGTTGACAATGAATAATCTGAATACATGCCTGACATCTCAAAGATTCTAGAACTTGAATCCATAATAGCTCTTTCTCGCCCTCCTCCTTTTGTTGTGACCCACAAAGAAGATTCATTTTCAGTGTAGTAGTTTCCGTTTAAAGTAAAATATGAATTTTCTTCAATCACGTGCCCTGTAGCCTCCAATACATCTTCAAGATAATAATTGTTGACTGGAAAGGTACGACCAGGTATCTGAAGCAGTTGCACCCTGAAGCCATCAAAAAAGTTTAAAAACAGCTTTGTATCGATTGTAGCGGACATTAATATGACTTTCAGATCCATTCTGCTCGTCAGTAGCAGTCGCCTAAGAGCAATAATTAAGAAGTCAATTTGCCACTGTCTCTCATGGCATTCATCAATGAGAATGTGTGAAACTCCACTAAGCGTTGGATCGTCTTGGAGCCTTCTTAAAAGAACGCCTATGATGCAGTTTTGTAAGAGTCATTCATGGAAATATATCTTCAACGCAATATTGACTTACCTGTTGTACAAAAAGATAGTACTGTTTTTCTTGAAACTTTTGTTTCTCCACGAATTTGATACCCAATTAAACTACCTATATCATAACTCATTTCTTCCGCGACTCGTTCCGCAACAGATACTGCAGCAATTCGACGTGGTTGCGTGCAAATCATATTAACTTTGCCTCCATGACCTGATAAGAGAGCATCCTCCAAAATAAACTGAGGCGCTTGCGTAGTCTTGCCAGCACCTGTTTCCGCACATACTATAGTAACATTATTGTGTTCAACAGCTTCGAGTATAAGTTTCCTGTACTCAAAAATAGGCAGTTGAGTTCTATCTTTCAATAGTTTTGTGTAAGGATCACGATTTTGACGTGCTTGGAAGTCTTTCTTCAACCTATCTCCTATCTTGTTTTTAATTTGTTCACCACATAGCTTTTTGTTCTGTATATCATCGGACTCAGGACCTAACGATTCTTCGTCCCAATCCTTTACCGCATCATCAAGTTTTGATTCATTTAGAATATCTACTGCATCTGTAGAGATAGCAGTATTATTCTGAATACGTTGTATCAAAGCTGCAACCTTGCGATCCCTCTCGTCTTCCTTACTTTCGATTACTGCAATTTGATCATTATGTTTTTCTTTCAACCAAGATTTCCAAATATCTTGAAACACGGGAGGTAGTAGTTGATACAAAGGTTTATCGGGCTCTAGATGGTATAACGCCTCGCACGCAACAAAGTGTTGTGCATCCTGAAAGCTTTCAAAAGGTCCTTCATCTTGAAAACTCAATTCTCTTGATGGTAATTGAATCCATAAGCTACACCCAAAGACTGTGTTGGGAATCGTTGTAAATCTTGGTGAAGGATAATGATTCTTCCTGCATATATCCAGAAGTAGGTCCTTTGGAGTCGTTCCACTCCATTTTCGAACGTTTGCACAACGTGTAGGTTTTCTCACTGTTTGATCCACATCCTTTCCGACTGCAGATGGCATCTCAAATATATTCGACCCGAATTCTTCCTCTTCGTCCATATTATTATCTGGAACAGATGCCCCATGGTGAGAACTAGAGTTCTCGAATGCCTGTTTCTGTTTCATTTTTTCAATTTTCGATCGAAGACTCTTTGCAACTTGCTCATTCTTCTTCAATGTTGCCTTTAACTCTTTAATCTCATATTTACTCATCATATAACAGCTTACGTCATCCTTCAAAGTGACATGATCCTCTTTGATCTGTTGTTCGAGTTTTTCTAGACGCATCTCCTCTACTGATTTCTCTCGAATCGTTTGATTTTGTGGAGAAGTTTGTGTAGGATTGCCACTGTTGTTTGGAATTTCATTCGTATTCATTTCATAATCATCTTGATTACCATATTCCTCGGATTCTGATTCCGATTCTACTTCCTCTTCAATGTATGCATATTGTGCTACTATCCTTCTTTTTTGCTCCTGGTCATTATCGCTGTTGCAGTAGACTTGATTTTGGTCCTTGAATGAGAAGGATTTTGTTTGTTGAATCAACATTGTTTCTTGTGCCTTATCATGTACATCGTTCTTCATTGAGTCAGTTGCAGTGACCCATTTATGAGAAACGTCCGTCCGTGGTTGTCCCTTGTCCACCGAGATCCCCATATTGGAATCAGTAGAAGCATCATGACGGATTGTGTCTTGACGAAATAAAGGTGGCAAATCTTGACTATCTACATGATAACACAACCAATCCAAAGCCATTTCTAGATCAAAAGGACTAATTTGTTGTTCGTTTTGAAAAGCATTCTTAGTTCTTTGAAGGAACCAAGGGACTGCTTCTCCATTGCATATAGCACAAAATACACGTAAGATATCATCGTCTTGAAATCCAAATCCTTGCAGCTGTTCATTCAAGATCTCAATACGTCTGATTTGTTTCTTATCTTGAAGTGATATGGAAATGTGTTCTCGTTTGTAATTCTTAGTGGTTGACAACAACAACAAGCCTTTCAAACGATCCAATAACGATGAAATTTCATCGTTGGCTGGTTGCGACAGTTGAAGGAACGTATTCGATTTCCCTACTACGACGGATGACGTTGGCATGGATGAACAAGGTATCTTTGTTGTGTATCCTCTTGCATCATTTTTGCTTCCCTTTTTCTTTTTTACCATGTTTGTGTGTCCTGGACAATGAGTTTGTGTGTGAAATGGTAAATGGTTTCTGTTTCTTGTGTCAATCAAGTATGATGTATGATGGTTGGTGGTTGGTTCAAGTGAAAGCTATGTGTTATGTGTCAAGCTTA
>Ga0213868_10005402_pt1 | contig 11478 bp, 6 predicted proteins | sample PICome_9_FD_160087 | JGI IMG/M metagenome (GOLD analysis project Ga0213868, IMG submission 160087) | Coastal seawater microbial communities near Pivers Island, North Carolina, United States - PICO127 | ecosystem: Environmental > Aquatic > Marine > Coastal | place: USA: North Carolina | collected...
GCGTGGAGATATCCATGCCCATACATCTATTCGTAAAAACCACGAATGGATACGAATAAACACGAAGAATCGTGGATCGAGCTTCCAGCCCGATTCATGACCTGGAAGAGGCCGAGCTAGTTGACGACGTGGCTAATGATCTTTATCGATCGACTATTAGTGGTCCATGGTCAGACTAGGGCTGCAAAGAGGATTGCGGTAAGGGCAATCACGCAGGCGCTGGCTCGTGGTTTCTTGGCTTGCACGCCGATAAAGAGTCCAAGAAAGCCAATGGCACCGTAAGCGATGAGGTACAACCGGCTAAAGTAGAGTATGCCTGAGACGTCTCCCAACTTTCCATGGAAGAGTTCGCGTGCGGGTTTGTGCAGGTGCCACTCGTAGGGTGATTTTCCCCCCCATAGGTATCGATGAGAGCTTTGACTGCTCGGTCTCCGACTATCGCGGAGTGTAGTATTGTAAGAAAGCCGATCAAGGCCGCGACCAATGAGATGATACCGATGGTCGTGCGCATCGCTGCTAACGTTTCCGACGAAAGCTGATTGCGAAGATTCCTAACATCAAGAGAGTAGCCGAGGACGGTTCTGGAACGGAAGGCACTGTCGGCATGTGAGGCACGGTCTTCTTATCGACCTGCTTGAGACCGTGCTGCTCATATTGCTCTTGTCGCTCTAAAACGACCGCGCCAGAGATAGGAGTGACTAGTTGATAGTGGGCCAGCTGTTTGCTCCAATCGCTAACTACCGAGCGGCGTTCACGCCACGCGGTCATGCCTTCGAGGTATTTCGTATAGCGTGGAAACTGGTCGTCGACCTGAATGGCGTTGATGGGAAGGGCACAGTTGGCCGATTGACGAGTGACCGACCATTTGTCCTGTTGAGTTGGGTTCGTAAGTCCGTGGAGGAAACGGCCAAGCTGCTGGTCGAAGTTGCTACTCATTACGGGGCCATGACGAAATTGTGGGATCTTTTTGAGGGCCTCGGAAATTGCATTCGTACCGTGGGTGAGCGAAATATCGTAGAGTTGAAGGCGGTCTTGATGGGACAGGATTTGGCGGAGCGGTTCTATTGAACTAACTTCAGGGTGTGCGGTGTGCAGCCAGACGACGGCGCCGCTCTTGGTCTCCTTCCTCAGTTTGCTACAGGCGTGATGGAGGGCTGGTAGGCTGTCGGTCCCATATCTTGGGTTCCACTGTTTCAGGATATCTGCAGTTTGAATCGAAGGTGTAGAGTGTGAGGCAACGAGAAAGCCGATTTGGTCTTCGGGAATGCCACTCAATTGTTCCTTCAGCATGGGGACGAAAGGCTTCATGCCTTCAGAATTGTCTAGCACAATGATGACGTGCTCTACGGGAGCCACCAACTCGGTAATGCGCTTGCCAACGAGAACCGCATCGTGAGGACCCTGGGCAAATGGATCTCGGCTCCAGATCTGCTCAGGAAGGTCTTCCCCTACGAATTGCTGGTTCGGGGTGATTGTCGACTTGTCTAATAGTTCCTTATTGGTGTAAGCGAACTGAGTTCCTTGACCGTGCCCGTCGCCTTGAGCCCAGACATGGTGCTTCAGACTTCTTGGGAAGCCAAAGTTGCGCTCTACAACACGTGGTAAGACGACTTCGGGGTCGATAGGAGACCAGGGTGCTGTAATGCCCAAACGAACCTTCATGCGCTTTCTTGGAAGAACTGGAAAGCATTGTACTAGAACTCTGCCAGGGCCGGAAACGGTCACGAGTACGGGATCTCGTCGTTCCACCGTGACAACGCTCTTGTAAGCTTGCTTAACCTGATTGTTAGGTCCGAAGGCGGCTTCTTCGGGTTCGTCATTGATCCAGAGGGTTACTCGGCTGACCACGCCCTCGGGTGGGAGCTGCACTTGGCAACGGGCTTCGTGCGTGTCTGGACTGAGGTTTTCGAACTCGACGGTCCATTCCGTATAGCTGAGTCGCGCGGCGGCATCGACGTGGGTGTCCATACGGCTTGTATCCATGAAGAGCCCACGTAGGCGCCCACCCACACGATCACCTCCTTGGTCAGAATCGAAAGTGACGGTATCCCATTGATCCCTTTGATAGAGTCTGCTGTGAACCCGTGGAGGTTCCACTTCGTTGTAGGGAGTTCCCGTTGCTAGAAAGAAGACTTTCTGAGCTTGCTCGGAAGAAACTTTGGTATCCGACAGTTCATCGAGCACCATGCCGGCAGCATCTCGATTTCCGGCCCAACCTCTGCCGGTATCATAGCATTTTCTGAGCAAGTCACTCTCCGTTCCCGCGATTCGGATTAGGCTGAGGCCGCGTTCGCGGGTTACCGCATTCTCTGAGGTGGCCATACTCAAGCCGACTCTTCCAACGTAGGAAGGCAGCTCTAAGATGATCAGCGCAGCAACGCCCGCATAGACTCCCCGTCGGGACCATGTTTTCCAGGGAATTTCGCGAGCGCTGGGTACACTCCTCCACATGAGCGTCCTCGCCCTGGAAATCCCGATCATGGCAAACGGTGGGGCCAGAGGGACGAGACCAAGGCCGAAGTAGACGACTCCAATCAGCGCGAAAGGAATCCACCAGAACGTGATGGCCACGTAGTAGATGGACACCACGAGTGCGATTCCTGACAAACACGCAATCGTTTTGAATAACTGTGGAGTCCAGGGCGTTTGTTTCCAAAGAAGGCTTCCAGTAACGATGGGAACCAGAAAGAGCAGGGCCGCATGAGCCAGGGTGGGCATTGGATCAAAGAAGACCATGGCACACCAATGAAAGATTCCTTCCATAACTAGAACTGCTACTGGCAGAATCACGTAGAAGATCGCGGCGGCGATGGCTTGTGCCTTAGTTGGCTTGTTAGTATCTTCTGCTGGAATCACCGGCGCCTTTACGAAAGCGGACTCAGCCTCCACCATGCTCTGATTGGGATGCAGGTCTTCGACAACACGCTGAAGCTCAGTTCGGGTCACGCGATCGACACCGCGCTGCGACAGTTCTTCGTGCACATGGCAACGAATGTCGTGGGCGACTTCATCGGCCGGTCGCGCGCCAAAGTGTGAGGAAAGGAAGTCTCTAAAGAAGGATTCAGCAGCAGGTGTCCAAGTCGTCATCGTCTATAGCGGTGCGTAGATCTAGGAAACGGGTGTTAGCAAGGTGTTCACGGCATCAGACAAGCCTCGGTAGTAGGTGTTCATTCGCCCACGCTCTTTGTTACCCGTTTGCGTGAGTTTGTAGTATTTGCGGGCGGGACCATCTGGCGACTCCTCCAAACGGGTGGCGACAAGCCCGTGCAGTTTGAGGCGAGAAAGCAGAGGATAGATCGTTCCCTCGGCTACGTGGAGGCCGGGAATAGCCGCGAGCTGTTTAACCAGCGCATAGCCATAGCATTCGCCTTCCTCTAAGGCATTGAGGATGCAGAGTTCGAGAATTCCCTTGCGGACCTGGATCGTCCAGTTGTCGTAGAATGAAGTCATGGGGTCTATTACCTTGTCATACAAGGTAATAGATAGTGAGCAGGGTCAAGCGCTTTAGCTCTATACAGGTGGGCGAAGTGTTGGCAGCTTTCCGCCATGAATCGATTTCTTTCAGCAATCAGCCTCTCAATGTGTCTTGGGCTGCTGCCCGTTGCTGCGCAGGATGAACTTGCGGATTTTGGGATTTACGCGGAATCCGCGAAGACAGCGAAGAAGGTAGCACCCATGGAGACGACTCTCCCTCTTGAGCTCAAGAAGGGAGCCCGCGTCGCCTTCGTTGGGAACACGCTACTCGACCGAGCTCAGTACCACGCCTATTTCGAGACCTTGCTCTTTCAGCGCTATCCTCAGCACGATTTGGTGATCCGAAACTTCGCGTGGTCTGCTGACGAGGTTGATTTGCAGCCGCGTCCTGACAATTTCGCAACCACGGCTCAGCATCTTACTCGAGAGAAGACCGATGTGATTGTTGCGGCCTTTGGGTTCAATGAATCTTTCGGAGGATTGGAGAAGCTTCCGGCATTCCGCGAGCGCTTGCGTAAGTGGATCTTGGAAGCAAAGACCAGTGCCTACAACGGCAGCACGGGTCCTCAGATCGTCTTGCTCTCACCGATTGCTAACGAAGGCTCAGCAGGCCAGAGAAACAATGCGAGTCTCAAGGCCTACACCCAAGCCATGCGGGAAGTGGCTCGGGAAGAGAAGATTGGTTTCGCCGATCTCTATGCAGACACCGCAGCGCTTTTCGCTAGTAAGGACAAGGCCACCTGGACGATCAATGGCGTCCATCTCACTGGCGGAGGCTACGCACAACTGGCACGCATTCTCTATCGCGAAGTCTTTGGAGAAACGGCCCCCGCAATCAATCCTGAGATCCGCGAGATCCTCGTCGACAAGAACAGACAGTATTTCCGCCGGTATCGACCACTGAATACCTTCTATTACACGGGCGGGAGAAATAAGAAATACGGCTACCTCGATTTTCTGCCTGCCATGCGGAATTTCGAACTCCTCACGGCCAACCGTGAAGCTCGAGCCTGGGCGCTGGCCAGAGGAGGGACGCCAGATCCAGAGATTGCGGAGGATAAGAATCTACCACCTCTCGAAAGTCCGCTGGCGTCGCGTGGAGCCAACGAATGGCTTTCGCCTGCCGATGAATTGAAGGCGTTTCGAGTCGATCCCCGATTCGAAGTGAACTTGTTTGCCTCGGAAGAAGAATTCCCTGAGATTGCGTGTCCAGTCCAGATGCGATGGGATGCCAAGGGCCGTCTTTGGGTCGCGTGTTCGACGACGTATCCTCACGTTTATCCTGGCCAGGAGCCTAGGGACAAGATCGTCATCCTCGAGGACACCGATTGGGATGGCAAGGCGGATAAATCGACCGTCTGGGCAGACGATGTGCATATTCCTCTGTCATTTGTGCTGACCGATGATGGTGTCTACGTTTCCGAGGAGCCTCACCTTACGTTGTTACGAGACACGGATGGCGATGACAAAGCGGATAGGCGAGAGCATGTTCTCACGGGTTTTGGCACGGAAGATTCTCATCATGCCTTGCATGACTTTGTCTGGACACCTGATGGGGATCTTCTCTTTCGTGAGGCGATCTTTCACAACTCGCAAGTGGAGACGGCGTATGGTCCAGTAAGGGCAAAGAACTCCGCGTGGTTTCAGTTCCATCCCAAGACGCAGCGCCTCACGAGCTTCGGAAACTATCCGAACACGAATCCTTGGGGAGTGACCTTTGATGACTGGGGGTATCATGTGGCCAGCCACCCGATCTTTGCGAGCGCCTTCCACGCCACGAATCCTCCTTATCCGAAACAGCATCCTAATGCGAAGGGGCTGCCAGCATACTCCGGCGTGTGTGGCCACGAGTTTGTCGATTTCCCCATGTGGCCAGAGGACTTGCAGGGCGGCTTCATTAAGGTGCGCTACAAGCCGACGAATCGTGTCGAGATTCACCGATGGGTGGAGCACGAGGATCACTTCGCAGAAGAATACCAAGGCGATCTCATCTTCTCGGAGAACCTCAGTTTCATCCCGGTGGACCTTCGCTACGGACCGCGCGGGGCCATGTATGTCTGTGATTGGTACAATCCCGTGAAAGGTCACGCCCAGTACTCGTTACGCGATCCGCGTCGTGATCGGAAATCAGGCCGAATCTGGCGCATCGTGCCGAAAGGTGCCGCGCTCTCCGATCCGCCACCGATTGTTGGCGCATCGGAGAGCGCCTTGTTAGATATTCTGAAGCGGCCTGAGTATCGCTATCGCTATTGGGCCAAGCGCGAGCTTCGTAAACGGGGATCGAAAGCGGTCCTGGCAAGTTTAGATGCATGGGTGAAACAGTTAGATGTTACCGATGTGCGGCATCGCCATCATCAAGTCGAGGCGCTCTGGCTCTACCGGGCTCTTGATGGGCCCAATGAATCCCTTCTTGCTGAAGTTCTACACTGTGAGCAAGCGCATGCCCGCTCTGCCGCCACGCGACTCCTACGTCACTGGCATGATCGATTGGAAGGTGGCGGGATCGGCTATCTGAGTTCAAGCGCCAAGGATGCGAGCGCTTTGGTGAGAATGGAAGCGGGTATTGCTGCGACATACATGGGATCCCGCGAGTCGTTGGAGGCGATTCTTCCGGTGCTTGATCAACCGATGGGAGATCACTTGCGCTATACCATGCGTTGTGTGCTAGGGGCGAAATCCATAGTACAACATTTGGAAGCCGTGCCTGCCTTGAAAGAGCGCGTGGCGTCTTTTCAGAAGAAGGGGAGCAAGCTAGATCCTGATAAAGTGGCAGGGGCGCCTCGCGATGCGCGGGAAGCGGCATTTGATAATCAAAGAGGCTTGAAACAGATTAAGATCGGCTGCCTCCCCGAGCGATTGCTTTTCACGAGAGATCGTTTCCGCGTGAAAGCTGGTCAGCCAGTGAAGCTCTTGTTCTCTAATCCCGATATGACTCAGCATAACATTGTCTTCGTGGAGCCGGGAGCTGAAGAAGAGATCGGTATGGCTGGAAATGAGATGGCCAAAGATCCTGAGGCGGCCAAGAAAGGGTTTATTCCAAAGTCCTCAAAGATCCTCTATCACAGTCGTCTCTTGAACCAAGGTGAAATCCAAGCGATGCGCTTCGAAGCCCCCGAGAAGCCTGGCAGATATCCCTACCTCTGCACCTTCCCGGGACACTGGGTGGTGATGAAAGGCGTGATGATTGTGAGGTAGATGGGGGAAGCTCATCAGGCTCGGCATCGGAGGTTCAATCTTGTCTCGCTATGTCCTTCCAAGCAGATTCAGCGAGCCTGAAAGCTTCTAAGAATTGGCCCTCCGTCAGGTTTGCTGAGAGCAGGCAAGATGAATTGAGGTGACACGCCAATCGGAGTCTTCTATCAAGAACTTAATACCACGGTCGAGTCAACCGCTCAATCTCACCTGAGCGCACGATTCTTCCTGTCTCTGTTAGAATCAGTTTTTCTTTGGCGTGCTCACATATCAAAATGCGATCATCGCTGAATCTCTGCTCTGAACGCCAAGAATGAATTGCCTCTACTCCTTACGTGCAACTTTCCCATACACGTAGAGAGAATCCAACCTTACCATTCTCTGTTTCGTTGGAGGTCACCAAATCTAAGGGAAAACGGTAGAAAAAACGTGCGTTGAAGCAAGCGGCTTCCCAACTGACATCGCAGGTGGGATGTTTAGGTAGCGGGTAGATCCACGTTGAGTTTGGGTTACGTGGAGATTTGATACGCTCGCATTCACCTTAGGGGAATCATCTAACTTTAAATGATCTCTATCGGATGTTGTCATTAAGCCTTACAGATTCTCCGCATTCAACCGTTGCGAGTGATTTATAACGCCCAAAATGGGCTTTGCCTGCGATTGTGAAAGAGCGTCATCGGGTGGCTTCCAGGGTTAAGTTGCGTGCACCCCTAGTTTTCCAATGAATCTCGCTTCCAATAACGCCTTTCTCCTTTCCGTCCTCATCAGTTTCCTTTTGCCGTGCCATGCCTGGGCCCAGGGCTCTCAAGAAGATTATGACAGGGCTGATGAACTGAGGAAGCGTTTCTCTGGGAAGGTTTTCCGGGATAACATCAAGCCTCGGTGGATCGGGGATGCGAGGTTCTGGTATGAGGTGAAGACGGGGAAGGAGGCGTCTGAGTTTTTGATGGTGGATGCAGAGGCGGGGACGCGGAAGCCGGCCTTCGATCGTGAGGGGTTGGCTTCAGCTCTTACGAAAGCGGCTGGGGAACCGATAGCTGCAGACAAGCTGCCTTTGCGGGATCTTGAGTTTGTGAATGAGGGGGCCGAACTGAAGTTTGTCGTGGGGCGGCGTGGGTTTCGCTATGATGTAACAAGCGGTGAGTTGTCGCGGATTGAAAGAGAAGCTTTGGAGAATGGGACGACAGTGACGGTGTTAGGGGCAGCGCGGGCGGCTCGTTTTAATGGCGAAAGTACGGAGATCTCGTTTCTGAATGAGACGGACGCCGAGATCGAATTCTTCTGGGTGGGGGATCCGGATGCGCCTACGTCTTACGGCAAGGTCAAGCCTGGGGAAGAGATCGCCCAACACACTTATGCGGGGCATGTTTGGCTGGTGACGGCTCCTGGAAGTGAGGTTCCCTTAGGCGTCTTTGAAGCGACAGCGACTCCGGGGCTTGCGGTGATTGATGGTTCTTGGAAGCTGGGGAAGGTTGAGAAGAAGCGTGATCGCAGGCAGCGAAGCGATCGCAGACCTCGCTCAGGGCTTTCGCCAGATGGCAAGTGGCGTGTGAATTTTGAACGTCATAATGTGAGGCTTATCGAGGTTTCGAGTGACGCGGTGTTCGAACTTACGGTTTCGGGAACGGCAGAAGATCCGTTTCAAGGGCCCGTGCACTGGTCGCCTGATGGAAAGAAGCTCGTAGTGATGCAGCGGAGGATCGCTGAGAAACGTGTGGTTCACACGGTGGAATCTTCGCCGAAAGAACAGCTTCAGCCGGAGCTAAAGAGCTTTGACTATGTGAAGCCGGGCGATGTGTTAGATCATCCTCGCCCTCATCTGTTTGATGTGGCGACGAGAACCCAGATCTCCATTTCTGAGGATCTCTTTCCTGATCCCTGGCGCCTGTCGGAGTTTCACTGGGAGGCGGATTCTTCGCGCTTCACCTTTCTCTACAACCAACGTGGTCATCAAGTCCTCCGCGTGGTGGCGGTGGATGCGGAGACGGGTCGAGCGTCTACCTTGATTGAGGAAGTACCCGAAACCTTTGTCTGTTATTCCTCGAAGACCTTCTATCGTCGGTTGGAGGAGACCAATGAGATTTTGTGGATGTCAGAGCGGGATGGGTGGAATCATCTCTATCTCTTCGATAGCGAGACGGGCGCCTTGAAGAACCAAGTGACCCAAGGAGAATGGGTCGTTCGCAAGGTGGATCGCGTGGATTCTGAGAAGCGGGAGATTTGGTTTCAAGCGGGAGGGCTCCATCCCGACCAGGACCCCTATCAGGTGCACTACGCGCGTGTTCGTTTTGATGGCACAGAGCTGGTGTGCTTGACGGAGGGAGATGGCACGCATCGTGTGGAGTATTCACCAAATGGTCGCTATCTCATCGATACATACTCGCGGGTGGACTTGCCGCCGGTGCGGGAACTGCGGCGCGTGCAGGATGGAAGCCTGGTGATGGCCTTGGAAGAGGCGAATGTCTCAGCGCTTCGCGAAGCTGGCTGGCAAGCGCCCGAGCGTTTTGTGGCCACAGGGCGCGATGGCGAAACGCCGATCTATGGGATCATTCACAAACCTAGCAACTTCGATCCGAACAAGCGCTACCCAGTCATCGAGAAGATCTACGCGGGGCCGCATGCGGCGCATGTGCCGAAGTCATTCTCGACGGGTGGCTCGCAGATTGCGGAGTTGGGCTTCATCGTGGTGCAGATCGATGGCATGGGCACCTCACATCGTTCGAAAGCGTTCCATGATGTGTGTTGGCAGAATATTGGCGATGCGGGATTTCCTGACAGAGTGCGATGGATCAAGGCGGCTGCAGAATCACGTCCCTGGATGGATCTTTCGCGCGTGGGTATCTATGGCGGTTCAGCTGGAGGCCAGAATGCGATGCGGGCGTTGATTGCGCATCATGATTTCTATCATGTCGCCGTGGCCGACTGTGGGTGTCATGACAATCGGATGGATAAGATCTGGTGGAACGAGCAGTGGATGGGCTACCCTATTGGTGAGCATTATGCGGCGTCTTCGAATGTGGATCAGGCCCATCGGATGGAGGGTAAACTCATGCTGATCGTGGGTGAGCTTGATACGAATGTGGATCCGGCCTCAACGATGCAGGTCGTGGATGCTCTCATCAAGGCGGACAAGGATTTTAATCTCGTAGTGATTCCGGGTGCGGGACACGGGGCGGCAGGGACTGCGTATGGCAGAAGGCGCCAACGAGATTTCTTTGTTCGGCATTTGCTAGGGGTGGAGCCTCGGCATTAGGGAATGGTGAGAACTACGGATTTGCAATCCGTGGATTTACCCGTAAACAGCCAGGCTTTAACGGCTTTGTAACGGTTTTATTGGCCTTCTCGCTTCCATTCGCGTAGGTTCCAGCCAGTGAGAACACGTTCCAAATCGAAAGAGGTTTTCTTATCGAAGTATCAGCACTCGTGATACAATTGGGTCGTGCGCTACCCAGATGGAGGCAAGCGCAAGGCTTGCTACTTCCGGCTCAAGAAGGAAGCCTTAGTGTTCCAAGAAACCAGGGAAGCCGAACTCTCAAAGCACGGGGAAACGTTGCTAGCCGATGAAGAGGCCAGCGCCGTTCGCGACTACAGAGGAGAGATCACCAGTCTAGGCGGAAACATTCGCGATGGGCTCAATCTTTACGTGGAGTCACTGAAGCGTGACCAGAAATCGATTCTCGTTGAGGACATGGTCTCCCGTTACATCGATGACGCCAAACACCGTGGCTTATCGAAGCGACACATTGAAGACCTACGCTCACGGCTAGGAAACAAGTTCGTTGATACGTTCAAGGGGAGATGGATCTCATCACTTAATGGCGACGAGTTATGCCAGTGGATGGCGGAGGCCGGACCTTCACCCCAGTCATTCAACAAATGCCGCTCCTTGGTGAATGCTCTATTCCGAATGGCTGTCACCGAGCAGCACTGCAAGGAAGGGAACCCTGTCGCTGCCATCAAGCCCAAGAAGATCTTACGCGGGAAAGTGGCGATCCTTACGCCGTCAGAAATAAACAGGCTTCTCAGCGTAGCTAATTAGATGGACGGTGACAGGGTTCCCTTCATTGCTTTGCAAGCGTTCGCAGGAATGAGGGATTCGGAAGCCAAGGAGATCCACTGGGAGGCCATTAGGGTGGACCGAAACTTGATTGATGTTTCCGCTGACGTGGCCAAGCGCAACGAACCGCGATGGACAAAGATTGAGCCTTGCCTCCATGCATGGATTTCCCTTCACAGGAAGCTCCGAGGCAAGGTGCGTCCCAAGAATGCACGGAAGCGCCTTGAGGCGATCCGTGAGGCCGCTGGTTTCGATGACTGGCAAGCTACCCACAACAACGCGCTAAGGCATTCTTTCGGGTCCTATCACCTAGCGATGTTCTCCGACGCAGGCAAGACACGCGAAGAGATGGGTCACACCGACGAGCCGAGTTTTCGCAAAGGTTATCGGGAACGCGTTTTACCCGAAGATGCTCAAGCCTATTGGGCGACCATGCCAACTAACGAAAGTTCCAGGGTGATTGAGATCGCTTTGTAGCTGTTAAGAAGTGCTCTGAGTGAGTCCTGAGTCTAACTCATCCGTTACCAAAGCAAGAGGGGTAGGGGGGCAGCTAGTAAATGTTAAGTAGAACCGACTTAACTTCCCACTTTCTACTTCACATTTACGAGAAAGTTCCACAGCCATCCCATAGGGCGAACTGAAAAGATAGGCTGGGATCTCTGAAGCTAACCTGCTACAGGCAGGCTTAGTGAAAAAGACGCCACATCGCCCCCAGCCAAAGAATAGATACTCCATTCTCAATGCCGTTTGCAAGT
>Ga0213868_10005403_pt1 | contig 11478 bp, 9 predicted proteins | sample PICome_9_FD_160087 | JGI IMG/M metagenome (GOLD analysis project Ga0213868, IMG submission 160087) | Coastal seawater microbial communities near Pivers Island, North Carolina, United States - PICO127 | ecosystem: Environmental > Aquatic > Marine > Coastal | place: USA: North Carolina | collected...
AGCTGCCGCCGTTTAACCAGATGGCGATTATTCGCGCCGAGTCAAACAACCCCAATCAGGCGGAAATGTTTTTAAGGGCCGCACGGGGATTGGCCGAAGCTATTGCGCCACCCACACCCAACCTGGGATATCTGGGGCCCCTTCCCGCGCTGATGGAAAAACGCGCCGGACGCTTTCGCTTTCTGTTGCAACTCAGTGGCCAGCGACGCGGAGATTTACAGCAACTGCTTTCTGCACTCTGTCCGCAACTGGAAAGGCTTCCCGAAGCGCGAAAGGTGCGCTGGACTGTAGATGTTGATCCCCAGGAACTGTAGTGGAAATTTTAGCCCTGCTTTTAATCCTACTTTTAATATTAGAAGGTTTGCCTGAGCACCATAATCCCCTACAATCCTCGCTCTTAACCGGAGCTTTATAAATGCCGCAAGATTACAAAAGATCTTCTAATCGACCAGCCAAAAAACAGCCAGCCAAACAGAGCTCATCGTTGCCGACTTTTATTTTTGGCATGGTATTTGGCGCCCTGTTAATGAATTTTGCACCGGCATTATTAAAGAGCGCACCAACAGCCACCACTGCAGTTCAGGATGTGACTGAAACCGTCAAAGAAGAGGCCGCTGAACTCAAGTTCGATTTTTATACCCTGCTTAAAAACACCGAGATTATTGTTCCCAGCAATGAGCCAGCGGATAATCAGGTTATTGAACCAGAAGACAACTTCTCCTACCTGCTGCAGGCGGGTTCCTTTAAAAATGCCAATGACGCCGAAGCACTGCGGGTTAAGTTGTTGCTGTTAAACCTGAGCGCCAGCGTCGAAACCGTAAACCTCGGCAATGGTGAGAAATGGCACCGCGTATTGGTCGGCCCCTACACCGATTCATCGAGCATGGCCTATGCCCGCGCCAAGCTGGCTGAAAATGCCATCGATATAGTTCTGCTCAAGCGCAAGCTCTAAAACCCCTGCCATAGATCACTAGCACAGTAGTAAGTTACACTCCGGCATAAAATAAATTTCAAAAGCTGATTTCAAACATAATAAAAACAGAGCCGCCCATGACCAGAGCAGTATTAAAACCCAGTCTTATCGACGCACTTATTCCTGTTGTACTGTTGATCTCAATGCTCGCCGGAACGGTCTACGTCTTTGGCCTCGACTCCTTCGGTCCAAACCTGGTCGCTCTTATCATCTCCGCCGCAGTGGCGGCACTTATAGGGATTAAAAACGGCCTGACCTGGAATATTATCGAAGAGGGTATGATCGACACCATTACCATGTCCCTTCATGCCATCCTGATCCTGCTGATGGTCGGCGCCCTGATTGGCAGCTGGATACTCGCAGGCACCGTGCCCAGCATGATCTACTACGGCGTCGAATTAATCTCCCCGAACTACTTCTATGCAACTTCCTGCCTGGTCTGTGCATTGGTAGGATTTAGCATTGGCAGCTCATGGACTGTCGCCGGAACCCTTGGCATCGGCTTTATGGGTATAGCTGCAGCACTGGATTTATCCCTGCCGATCAGCGCTGGCGCGATAATATCCGGCGCCTATTTTGGCGATAAGCTCTCGCCGCTGTCAGATACCACCAACCTCGCAGCAGCAGTTTCCAACAGTGATTTATTTGCCCATATTCAACATATGCTGTGGACCACTGTGCCGAGCTTTATTATTGCCCTGACAATATTTTTTATCCTCGGTTTTTGCAGCGGTTCCGCTGTCGAGGTAAAAGATATAGAGCTATTGCAATCTGCCATGCAGGACGCCTTCTTAATCAACCCGCTTATGTTGGTGCCACTGGCACTACTGCTGGTTATGGCAGTGAAAAAACAACCGGCTCTGTCGACCCTAATCGTCGGCGCGTTGGTTGGCTGTGTGTTTGCCGTTGCTTTCCAGTCCAGTGCCGTTATCGAACTGGCGGCAGATAGCAGCCTCAATAGTATTGCGGCAAGTTTTAAGGGTCTGCTGAGTGCAATGTTTCTCGGTTACAGCTCTGACAGTGGCAACCAATCTCTGGATGCGCTGCTCTCGAAAGGCGGCATGAGCAGTATGCTGATGACTGTTGGCCTGATTATCAATGCCATGGCCTTTGGCGGCGCAATGGCCCGCACCGGCCTGCTGGAGAGACTAGTAGAAGCGGCACTCAGCAGAGTGAAGTCTGCCGGCGGTCTGATCACCACCACAGTCGCCTCCTGTATTGGCACCAATATTCTCGCCGCCGATCAGTATCTGTCGATTGTTATTCCCGGGCAGATGTTTGCCAACGCCTATCGCAAAAGAAAACTCAAGCTGATCAATCTGTCGCGAACCCTGGAAGACTCCGGCACCCTGACCTCGGCATTAGTGCCCTGGAATACCTGCGGCGCCTATATGTCTGCCACCCTCGGCGTCAGCACCTTACTCTATGCGCCTTATGCAATCTTTAATATCTGCTGCCCGATTATTGCTGTTATCTACGGCTTCTATCAGATAAAACTGCCGGCAGAATCAGAAACAGCAGTAGCGAACGGCTAATATGACAAGAGTTGCGCGTATGAAAAGAGCTGCGCAATGGATAATGGCAGCCCTCTGCTGCCTGGGTTTTGCAAGCAGCTCTTACTGCACTGAAGAAGCCGCGCAAAAATCATTTTTTAGCGGCGAATCCGCCTTGCAAACTATTGCCAAACAGGTGAGCTTAGGCCCGCGAATTATTGGCCACCCGGCCAAACAGCAGACCCTCGACTATATTCGCGAGCAGTTATTACCCGAAGCGGACAAACTGGTGGTACAGCCATTTAAGCGCCACGGCCTAGAGGGAAATAATATCTGGGCGAGTTTTTACCCGACCGATAAAAATGCATCATCCTCACGCAAAAGAATTATGCTCGGCGCCCACTGGGACACTCGACCGATCTCCGACAGGGACAGTAATAGAGAACTGAAAGCTCAGCCGGTGATCGGCGCCAATGATGGCGGCTCCGGTGTCGCGGTACTTCTGGAAATCGCCCGACTGCTCAGCACTCAGCGCGCACCAATTATTGTCGACTTGGTGTTTTTTGATCTTGAGGATATGGGAGGAATCAACAGACTGCCCTTCTCCATTGGTGCCAGTGAATTTGTTAGCAAAAATCGCTTCTACAGACCCGGATTCGGGGTGATAGTGGATATGGTCTGCGACCGGGATCTGGTTATTCCACGAGAGCGCTACTCCCGCGATAGCGCACCGCGTCTACAGGATAAAATTTGGCGTATTGCCGCTCGACAGCAAGCCGAGGTATTTGTCGATCGCGAGGGCAGCTATATCCATGATGACCATCTGCCCTTTCTCAAGGCAGGCATGAAAGTGGTCAACCTAATCCACTCACCCTTTCCGCAATCCTGGCACACCAGCGATGACAGTATTGAGCGCTGCAGTGAAAAAAGTTTGCAGCAGGTCGGCAATGTACTCGAAGAATTGATTTACACTGGTTACTGACCCCGAAGTTAAATAAGACCAATTTTTAGGGAGTTTTAGAAACTGTTATGAAAATTAAACAGCTATCACCGCTGGCAATGGCGCTATTGCTGCCCCTGTTCAGCCTCTTCTCCCATGCCGATCTCCAGGAAAGCGATCTTGCCACCTCTATACAGCAGGATTACGACAAGCGCCTCGGCGCACTGTTTAACCATTTTCACCGCAACCCCGAACTCAGCTTTATTGAATTTAAAACCGCGAAAAAACTCGCCAGTGAATTGCGCAGCAGTGGCTTTGAGGTTACCGAAAAAGTCGGCGGCACTGGTGTAGTCGCAATTTTAAAAAATGGCGATGGCCCGCTGGTAATGATGCGCGGCGATATGGATGCCCTGCCGATCGAAGAGAAATCCGGTTTGGAGTACGCCTCCACAGTAACCCAAACCGACCCGATCACCGGCAAACAGGTTCCAGTCATGCACGCCTGCGGTCACGATGTGCATATCACCAGTCTTATCGGCACTGCGCGGCAGATGTCGGCACGTATGGACCAGTGGTCCGGGACATTGATGCTGATCGGTCAGCCAGCAGAGGAGCGTATCCGCGGCGCCAAGGCGATGATGGATGACAATCTCTGGGAGCGCTTTGGGCAGCCCGATTATGCCCTGGCCTTTCATGTTGCCGCAGGGTTGCCCGCCGGTCTGGTCAATGTTCAGGAGGGCTCGCCTTTTGCTGGATCCGACAGTGTGGATATTATTGTCCACGGCATTGGTGCCCACGGTGCATCACCCCATGCAGGCAAAGATCCGATCCTGCTCGGCAGTCAGATTGTTGTCGCCCTGCAGACACTGGTATCCAGAGAACTGGCCCCCAGGGAACCGGGCGTGATTACCGTCGGCTCCTTTCACGGTGGCAGCAAACACAATATTATTCCCGATCGCGCCCAGCTGCAGTTGACAGTGCGCAACACCAATCTCGACACCCGCGAAAAGCTGTTAAAGGGAATAAAACGCATTGCAGAAAATATGGGCCGTGCGGCTGGGCTGCCAGAGGACAAATTGCCCGAGGTGATCTACTCAAAATCTTCGACACCACCCACGGTTAATAACAGCCCTCTGGTCAGGCGATTAAAAGCAGTCTGGCAGAATAAACTCGGTGAAGATCAGGTGGTTTCACTGGGTTCACAGGGTATGGGAGCAGAGGACTTTCCCTACTTCACCACTGATCCGGCAATTCCCAGTGTTTACTTTGCGGTTGGCGGCACCAGTCTGGCCGACTACCAGGCCGCCTCCAATGGCGGTGCGCCTATCCCCTCACACCACAGCCCGCTATTTAAAATTGAACCAGAGCCCGCGGTCACCAGAGGTGTTCAGGCAACTGTGCTGGCGCTAATGGAATTGATGCCGGCAACGCCATAGCGATTATCAATCGCTATCGGTGACAACCCCTGAACTCTTGAGCTGGGCTATTTGATCAACATCCAGACCAAGTCCTTGAAGAATCTCATCCGTATGGCTGGCAATTTCCGGGCCCGGCCAATCGGTGGCACCGGGCGTATCGACCAGCTTGGGCATAATCGCAGGAATCTTTAATGGCTGGCCATTGATCTCCACCTGTTCAAATAAACCGCGCTGCTGAAAATGCTTGTCATCCATCATATCGGCAACGCTATAAACCGGGCCGCAGGGTACGCGATGCTCCTCGAGAATCTCCATAGCCGCCGCCAAAGACTGATTCGCACACCAGTGACTCAGCAACTGATCAATCTCTGCCTCATAAACTACCCGCTGGGCATTGCTGGCATACTTGCTATCCCGGGCCATATCATCGCGACCCACTGCGGTCATCAGCCGGGCAAATATCGAATCGCCATTGCCGCCGATAACCAGGTATTTATCGTCCGCACATCTATAGGTATTAGTCGGCACAATACCGGTCACTGTGGTACCAGAGGGTTCACGGATTTGGTCGGCGCCATCGTATTCCGGCACCACCGCCTCAAGCAGGTTAAACATCGACTCATAGAGCGCCACATCGATCACTTGGCCGCCATCGCCACGATCTCGGGCGCGCAGCGCCATCAAAATACCCAGCACCGCATGGAGACCAGAAATGGTGTCGCCCAGACTTAAGTTTGGTCTTACCGGCGCCTGATCCGGGTAGCCATTGACGTAGCGAAAGCCACTGATCGCCTCGCAGGCCGAGGCAAAGCCGGCCTTCTCTGCATAGGGGCCAGTCTGGCCGTAGCCGGAGATGCGCGCATAGATAAGATCGGGATTATCCGCCCGCAGCGACTCCGGATCCAAACCCCAGCCCTCGAGGACGCCGGGGCGAAAATTCTCCACCACTATATCGGCGGTTTTTAGCAGCTGTTTAACCAGATCGCGCCCCTCAGGGGTTTTAAGGTCGAGAGAGATACACTTTTTATTGCGCGCTAAACTGCGCCACCACAGGGAAGTGCCATCTTTAACCTCGCGCCAGTTGCGAATCGGATCGCCTCCCGGCGGCTCCACCTTGATAACTTCGGCACCAAAATATCCCAGCATACAGCCGGCAAAAGGGCCAGCCAAAAGCTGTCCCAACTCAATTACTCTCAATCCCTGCAGTGGTTTGCTCACCGATGCTACCCTCTATAATCTTCTATTTTTGCGCAAAAAAAACCTGTTGATACAATGGAATCTTATTCAACAGGGTATAAACTATAAATGAACGCTAGGGGAAAATAGAGTAAAACATCTAAAATAAAAATCGGACTCAATACCCTGTAGGCTGAGCGTTAATTAAAGCGACTGAAATCGAAGCCATTACACAAAAAAACAACTGAAAGGCGCAAAAACCGAGTTAGGTATTGCCAGCAATGGAACCGGCCGGGATATACCTACTCTAATTTTTTAACTTTAATCGGGGAGCTCAATATGAGCAATAACTGCAGAGCAATCAACTATAGCCGATCACAGATAGAGTCTGTGGCTATGTGGATGTTTATATGCCTGGTTATATATGTCGCCGCAGGCTCCCCGGCAATTGCTCAAACAGTTGTCACAGAGATCACCGACAGCGACCCCATCAGTGATTACCTGAATGCTATCGAAACTACAGAGGCCGAGCGCAGCGCCTATTCTGCGGAACTTTCCGATCTCTACTTTGGCCTTGGAAAATCCCATTTTTCAAAGCGTGAATACGAACGAGCGCGACAAGCCTACCAGCGTGGAATGCAGATCGAGCGGGTTAACTATGGCCTAAACAGCCTGTCCCAGACACCCTACCTCCTCTCCATTGCCGAAGCCGAGAGCTTTCTTGGTAACTGGGATGAATCCCAGAATGCTCTGGAAAATCTCTATCAAATCAACTCAAAGGCCTATGGGGAAAATGATCCGCGAATGCTGCCAGTACTTGATGAACTTCTCGATTGGTACATGGACACTTACAGCGAGAGAGGCCAGAGCGGCGGCTACCAAAATTTAGTTATCTCTGAGCGCCTCAGCAATCGCATGGCCAGGATTCTCAATAAAAGTGTCCCGGTCGAAGACCCGCAAGCCGCAGAGAGATACCGCAAAATCAGTCATCTGCACTACTTTATCGCCAACCATATTAAACAGTATGGTGAGCCCTCGGAATCTGGCCTGACCATCAACGCCGAGTCGACGACAAAGAGCCCGAATAGCACCTCTCACCAGCACTATCGCCGCGGTAAGGCAGCACTGCAAAAAGTCGTTGAGTCACTGGAAAAACAAGAGGATATCAGCGACTCGCAAAAAGCTCTGGCTATTGCAGAGCTGGGCGATTGGTATCTGGTATTTGGCCAGCGTATGTCTGCCAGTAAAGCCTACAAGCTCGCCTACGAATCACTTCAAGCGAGTACAGAGTCACAGCAACTCACTGAGACGCTGTTTGGCCAGCCAAGCATCATAGAATTTACCACCCTGGAAACCAGCAAAAAATTGCGAGAACAGGAGCTGCAGGTATCCATGGTGGTCTCCAAAGCTGGTGTTCCGGGAAAAATGGAAATACTCAATCCACCAGAAAATATTAGTAAAAATGAGGTTCGAGCAATTCTTAAAGATATCCGCAGCAAGCGCTTTAGACCCAGACTTGTGGACGGGGAAACTACCGAGAGCAGTATTGTTTTTCCCTACTCAAGCAAACAGACACAGGGATAATAAAAACCAGCGATGAAAATAATCACTCATAAAAAAATCAGCAAACACCAGACAGTTGGCTCTTGCAAGCCAGTGGCTGTCAGCTTGCTTATCGCTGCAATCATAAGCCTCGGCGCCTGTTCGATGCCATCACCAACCAGCAATGGCTCAAGCTCAGGAGGGGGTATACCGAGCGCAGGAGGGGGAGTGCCCAGTCCAGGAGAGAGTCCGGGAGGGGGAGTGCCAAATCCGGGAGGGGGAGCACCAAGTCCAGGAGGAGATCCCAGCGGCAGCACAGCATCACCCAATGGCGGTGATGCTGGCACCGAGGGAGATCAAGGCAGCGGAGATTCAATAGAAGGGCTCGATGAAGCTCTCGATGAATCCCTGGAAGATTTTGACGAGACGGTTTTATCTGAAAGCAACCGCGGTGGAGATGGCAGTATCGATATACTCAGCCCCACTGGCACCAGCGGCGGTATCGACAGCGACGAACCCCTGTTTCAAGAAGCTGGCGGTGACGGCAGTGCTGAGGGTAACCCTTCAATAGAACAGCGGGCCGCTGAAGGCGCACCTCCGGGAGCCGGCGGCAGCGGTGCTGAAGCAGCGGGACAGGCGGCCACCAGCTCAGATCCGGAACAGGGCGACAGTGAAATTATTCCCATCCCCGATGATATTGATGACGGTCAGGGCGATGATATTGTATTGCGGCAAATTCGTGACGCAGCTAGCAAAGAGCGCGATCCAATCCTTAGAGAAAAACTCTGGGATGAATACCGCCGTATAAAGAATCAAGGTTAGGATCAAGGCTAATACTTATGATAATCAGCAATCTCTTCGGGATAACCACTAAAACCATCGCGTTAGTATGCAGCCTTGCACTGATAACATTGCCTGTGGCAACAGCTCAGGCAGCTGTCGATAAAGTCACCTCATCCACAACACTAACCCTGAACACCCCATCGCGATCATTCCCTGTAGAGTCACTTTTGGATGTCGGCATTCCAACCCTCAACGACGGCCTCTACCTCACCGATGAAAACGACACCGTCTTTCCTGAAGTCCGCTATGCCGAGGCGATCTATTTCTCCAATCAGTTGGGCAAAGTATTGGAGAAAAGTGGTGCCTGGGGAGCTATTCGAGTCACTCCCAACAGCGATGTGATTATGGATCTGTATATCACCGGTACCATTCACCAGTCCGACGGCGAGACCATGGACCTGGAGATTGCAGTGGTCGATAGCAGCGGCAAAAAATGGTTTAAAAAACGCTATAAACAGACCACGGGCAAGTACGCCTACGACCGCCGTCTAAAAAGCCTCGGCGATCCATTCCAAAATCTGTTTATACGCATTGCCAACGACCTGCTCAGCTATCGGGAAAAAATCACTGATCAGCAAGCAGAGAATCTGCGCACGATTTCCGAGCTGCGCTTTGCGAAAAAATTCTCGCCCGAAGCCTTTGATAGCTATGTAGAGGAAAATCGCAAAGGCCTGTTGAGTATCTCGCGGCTGCCTGCGGAAAATGACAGCATTCTTATACGCGTGCGCAAGATCCGCGAGCGGGATTATCTCTACATAGACACCATGCAGGATTACTACGACGGATTCTCCCAGCAGATGCATCTCGCCTATCAGGATTTCCGCCGCTCCTCCTACGATTCAGTGGTCAAGGCGCGACAGCTCAATGCCCAGGGTAACCGACAGGTAATCGCCGGTATTGGCGCCATTCTGGCGGGGATTTATGGCCGCTCTCAGGCGCGTACCAGTATCGCTGACGATGCCAGCACCGCCACGGCCGCCGTGGGTGGTTTTGTTATCAAATCTGGCCTCAACAAAAAACAGAAAGCCTCTGAATACAGCGAGTCAGTGGCAGAGATGGGTTCCTCCCTGGAAGCCGAAATCGCCCCCCAGGTTATTGAACTAGAAGATCGCACTGTCACCCTGACCGGCACGGTTCAGGCTCAGTATCAACAGTGGCAGGAGCTGTTGGGCAAGATTTATCAACAGGAACGCAGCACACCCTAAGTTATGGATACTAGAGATGCCAAACAGACCAGCGCACACCCTGCTTTTAACGGCCATACCAACAGCCCGCAAAAACCAGTGATCAGTGGTGCGCGTCAGAATGGCGTACAGAAAACAGTTATCACTGTGCTCCTGCTACTGGCCAGCGCAGTGATTTTTATTCTGCCAAACAGTGTCACCGAACCCTGGATTAACTATTCATCGCAAACCGAAAACACCAGCCCATCTGCCTCAGTGGTCAGTCCCTCAACAGCTGCGCAAAAAACCAAGTATCGCCAGGATGCACAGACTCTTTTGGCACAGATTATTGCCCGCCGCGATCGCCTCCAGGAAAAGCGTGTCGAGCTCTGGGGAGAGTTTGAATTTAAGCAGGCAATGTCACAGATAGAGCGCGGTGACCAGCAGTACCAATACGGAGAGTACGCCAAATCCGTTGCCAGCTATCAGAGTGCCCTTGACGGCCTTGGCAGTCTCGAGACAACCGGCGAGTCGATTCTCGCCCAATCTATAGACGATGCTAGCACTGCTATCGAAGAGAGCATTCTCAGCACCGCCACGACCAACATTGAACTGGCCAGCGCTATGGCACCCGCGAATAAAAAAGTGCTACAGCTCAGCCAGCGAGTCGCCAATTTACCGCAATTGATAGAAGCCATGCAGCAGGGTGAAAAACACAGCGCACTCGACCAACTCAGCGCCGCCAAAAAGGCGTTTAGCACTGCAGTAACAGTGGATCCACAGCATAAAAGAGCCGCCGCCGCACTGGCTAAAACCGAGCAAAAAATGACCGAACAGCGCTTCAGAGGTTTTATGAGTCAAGGCTTCAGGGCGCTGGACAATAATGACTTCGAACAAGCGGCAGCCACCTTTAACCGGGCTGGCACTGTCTATGCCAACCACCCCGCCGTTGCACAGGCACTGGCACAGCTCGAGACCCGCCGCTCCCAGCTCTGGGTAACAAATAATATGGCCCGCGCTGAAGAGTTTGCCAAACAGGAGCAATGGCAGCAGGCAAAATCTATCTACGAAAAACTACTGCTGGCCGATGCAACCCTGACCGATGTCAAAGTCAAACAGATCCCGGTCAATGTCCGCGCCGATCTCGACAGGCGCATTAAAGCCATTATTGAGGATCCACTGGAACTGGCCGCCAGCAGTCAATTCCGCAAAGCCCAAAAGACCCTGCGGGATGCCTCCGGAATTGCCAGCCCCGGCCCATTGTTAAACAGCCAGATCAAGACCCTTAAACAGATTATAAAAGCCTCGCAAACACCCGTAGAAGTGACCCTGGCCTCCGACAGCAATACCAGCGTCACCCTATTTAGAGTTGCCAGGTTGGGCACTTTTGAGAAAACCTCGGTGTCTCTTAAACCCGGTCGCTATATTGCCGCGGGCACCAGAGCCGGTTACCGGGATGTACGTATCGAGTTTACCGTAACCGACAAAGACTTCGACTCACCGATCACTATTAGCTGCAATGAGGCTATTTAAACAGAGCTAATTTAAAGACCGAAAAAAGTTAAACATCACAGGGACTCAGGGGCCATACTGATATCACGCCAGCCCCAGCAATCAAATATGTGACGGATATAATTAGAAAACTATGGTCGACAAAAACAATACCCCGCCACTGACTGCAACCGATTTTACGCCGCTGCAAAGCAAAGCGAAAAAGCGCAGCACCAGACCCTCTGGCGCACTGCTTTTTACTACCGCGTTTACGCTGGTGGCCCTGCTGATCCTGGTATTTTTATTTGCCGCGCGAGCACTTATCCTGCGTCTGGATCCCGCCACAGCAGAAGTCGATATCAGTGGTCTGACCTTTCATATTGGCGATAACTATCTATTGCTGCGCGGCGAGCACCAGCTCAGCGCTGAAGCGCCGGGG
>Ga0213868_10005407_pt1 | contig 11471 bp, 9 predicted proteins | sample PICome_9_FD_160087 | JGI IMG/M metagenome (GOLD analysis project Ga0213868, IMG submission 160087) | Coastal seawater microbial communities near Pivers Island, North Carolina, United States - PICO127 | ecosystem: Environmental > Aquatic > Marine > Coastal | place: USA: North Carolina | collected...
TTTTGTTTCTTTTTCTAATTTTTTTTTTTTTTTTTAAATCATATTCTTGTTTATCCTTTTCTTGTTCCAATTCTTTTTTATTATTTTCAACAACTTCTTTTTGGATTTCGTCCATAGTATTAGGCGCTTCTTCAATTTCAATATCTTGTCCTGTAATTGCAACTGCTTCTTCTTGCACTTCATCCATATCAAAATTATTCATTTGACTATCAGCATCTTCAATTAATTTTTCTGCTTCGTCATCAGAGTTTTCTTGTTCTTCTTGTTCTGATGTTCCTTGTTCATCATTTTCTAAACCTTCAAAAATATGGAAATCATATGTATTATAGAAGATTATAATAATCATACATACTACTAACCCAATATATTTATCTATTCTAGAATAGAAAATAATCAATATAATAGCAAATATCTTTCCTAATGGTGTGAACCATATATTTTTGATATCATTTGACAATAAAGTCAAAATAATTACTGATAATAAAGGTAAATATTCTAAAATAACTTTCATATATAGTTTCATTAGAACATATTTTATGATGATTAATTATATACACTTAAAATAATTATCTATATATTTGTTAAGTATGTCATTATTAAATTCTGCGTCAACATGGACGACTAAAGATAAACGCAACAAACGGCAATCCACCATGAAAAAACCAAGTTTAACAACAACCAATGAAGATTCACTTACAAATGAAACGAATGTGATGATTGAAGGATTCAAAACAAATATTCCGGAATCAATAGAACATACACAAAATAAACAAAAAGAGCGCAATGAACGTATCAATAATCTAATAAATACCATGGATAACAGTGAAGATAATGATGGAAATCATTTAGAGAACTTTAATCCTCTTCCAAACCCGAATATACAAGTCCGAAAAGATATGCCAAATATCCAAACGAATAATTTAGAATATAATCCCAACGTCCACGAACAATTTAGTAATTATACAAATAGCTATAATGGAGAAATATCATATAAACAAGCATCACCTTCTAACGTTGGTAGACAAATCGTAGATAAGTTTGGAAATAATGATAAACTTTTAGAAAAGATTAATTATATGATTCATTTATTAGAACATCAACAACATGAAAAAACCGAAAATATTGCCGAAGAATTCATTTTATACTCGTTTTTAGGTATATTTATCATTTATGTAGTTGATGGATTCTCACGCTCAGGTAAATATATCAGGTAGATTCCCACTAATATCATTTAACTTTTTGAAATTAGTTATTACGTTATACCTCATTGATTTTGACAAACTCAAACAATAGTTACATATATAGATATACGATGAGTTAACACCGATGAATTTGTTGTGCGTTATAAATGGAGTAATGTCCTTCATATATGGATAATGATTGATTAAATATATTCGGACACCATTATTATTCGCAATTTCTTGAAGAAATGAATTGTAGTATTTTAGATAAATTAAATATTGTTCGTTTTCAATGTAATGTATAGTGCTTATTATGGGTATTATATGCTTATTTAAAAACAACTGCATTTTCCCCGCATTTTTATTATATTGAATCAACTGTTTTGTTACCATTGTATAATGTTCGGAATTCCATACATAATTCATTATAATTGTGGTTAACTGGTCTCCAATATGATTTTGAATGTGCTGCTGAGCGATTAAATAACTTTCACGAATCATTATATCTTAACGATATAATTATTTCATATACAATTACTTACATGAATGACTTTGCTTCTAATTCTTTATAATCTCTATCATTTTGTAAAGGACGGTCCATTGGCATTGCCATTGTGCTTTGGTCTTGTATATATTTCAAGTATGAAACAGCACCATTATATACATCATTTATAGCATAGTCCAATACAAGTGTATTTAACTTTTCTACTTGTCCTGTAATGTCATTCGGGTAATGTTGCGCGTATTGTAAATATGTGCTACGCATAATTATTTTGAGATTATCAATGTTTTGGGGCGGGACAACGATTTCTTGGTTTGATTTTTCGTATACGCCCGCACGAATCCCATTTTGAATAATCTGAATATTCTTTTCAGAGAAGAAAACTTGTGAAAGAATATTTTCTTCTATGTTTCCAGTTAATGCTTCACGGTAATTTGATGTCTTATTTCGGACATTAATTTTTTCTTGCATTTCAAATATTGCGGTTGTAGAAGGTTCGGCAATATTTACACGTCCATTATATTGAGTTGATTTTTCGTCTAATATTTTATTTGTTTCATTATATGCGGATGAAATAAACATTATTGTATCTTATAATGTATTGTAAGATATTTATTCTAAATATATTTAGAGAACATCGTTGTATTGTTTTCTTTTAATATAATATAAATGGAAACTTTTTATTTGATTGTATTATCTGTTGCGATTATATTACTAATAATCATATTAGCGTATATTGGTATATATGGAATGAATGAAAATACAAAATCAGCGTTCCCTCCTGTAAAATACGATTGTCCTGACTATTGGCAAAAGAATGATGATAATGAATGTGTAATTCCAACATCTGGACCGAATATGGGTGCGTTTGACGGCGGTGATACTACACCTGGTTCAGTATCAGATATGACAGGTATAAATAATAACAATGATGCCATAAATTTTGAAGACGCCGGTTGGAGTGCAATGGGGTCTTCACGATGCTCTCAAAAGAAATGGGCCAACGATAATAATATTGTTTGGGATACAGTAAGTAATTATAATCAATGCTAATTATGACGTTTGATTTTTGATTATCAAATATAAAATTTTGATGTTTATATTTGTCTTAAGTAATGCACTCAACTTTTTGCTACGAAATGTTTGACTTTGTCAACAACGACACTTGTTTCTAAGTTTGATAGTGTATGCTCTTGTTTATTAAATGTAAATATCTCTTTTTTTATGTTTTCTTTATATACCTCTAACACGTTATATTCAATATTATGAATACGCCGTTTGAATACAAAAATATATTCTTTATATACTTGCATAGCAGTGTGTAAATGTTCTCTATTATTCGTTTCATTATACTTTTCCATATGTTGTAAAAACTCTTGTTTTAATTCAAACAATTCTACACTCAACTTAGTTATAGTCGCTTGTTTTTCTTCATCATTGAATAATTTATTATATTTATTTAAGAGATCATTATATTCACTTTTGAATGTTTCCATATCATCAATTAAATCTTGATATTCATTAACAATATCTTTTTCGTTTCTGTAATCAAATAGTATATCCATCTTTTGTTTTGTAATACTATTTAGGGTTTCAATAAGACCTGATTTATAATCATTCAATACTTGTATAATATCATTATGATAACCTTTATTCAATTCAATATTGAATTTACATGGATCATTAGTGCTTCCACAGTGTGCGATTAACTTTTCGCTATTTTCAATAAATACTGAACCTACATTACGACGACAGTAAACACAGTGCCCGGTAATACCTTTTAAATTCATTTGATACTGTTTTTTTGATTTTCGTTTTTTATATGCGTTATTACGTAGATCTTTCAATTCATTTTCGTATACTGTTTTGAGTTTATAGTATGTGTTTAAACTGCTGAAATAATCATGTTTTTCTGTTTTTTTTCCATTTTCTTCTGGTGTTATGTGAGCATCAATATATTCAATAGAAGGATTGTTTGTTGTGTCAAAGTTAATAATTGACTCGGGATATCTATATATTGTTGTAATATTGTTATATCCAATCTCCAATGTTTCTAATTTCTTTGACGTTTCTAAATTAAGAGTTGTCAATTTATTATTAGAACAATTCAACTCTAACAATAACGGTGGCAAATAAGTCAATTCTTCAATTTGATTATGTGAAATATTTAACACTTCAAGTAATTTCAAATCTTCTAAATTTATCTTGGTTAAGTAATTGTGATTAACGTCAATATGTTTTATTAATTTTGGAATGTCATTTAATTCAATAAGCAAATTTTCACCAATATTGATATAGGTTACACTATCAGGAATATTAATAATATTTGTTATGCTTCCAGGTGCAAATACAATTTTATTTACCTTAAAATCCGAAAGAGTTGAAAGGTTAATATCTCCATACAATGGTTCGCTAATTATCATATCATCTGATAGCTTATTCATATTCTGAATAACAGAATCAATATAATTTTGGGCCGTGTTATTGTTAGTTATAATTTGTTGACGTTGTTCTTCGATTATATTCATTATATATAATGGTGCCATACTAAAAATAATTGAGATAATTAGTATTCATTTATGGGTTTTATTGGAGGTAATTGAGTAATCTGTGATTTGTCAGTCTGTTTATCTTGAATGGCACGGATTTTTGATAATATATATTGTTTGTCTTTAAATGATTGAACTTGTTTGTCTTCATCGCTTTTTTTACCATTATATAAACAATATAATGTTATTGCGGTTATAGATACAACTGTCGCAAATATAATTAAATTATAAATATAGTTGTAATTTGTAATTTTATTTTCATGCATTTCCATTAATGAATATTTAATGAAATTTTTACTATGATTATCGATAAGATTGGGTGCCATTTTCTATATTTATTACTTATAGAAAATAGTGGATTAATAATATGCTAAATAATATAAAATAATCAAATATGATAAAATACCCAAAATAATTGAGATTATCCATGCTGGAACAACCGTTTTATGTTTGTATCCTACACCAAATTCACGGAAACTACCGTCAGTATCATATATAAGAGATGGTTTGATAATATGCATTGTGGAAAATAATGTTAGAAATATAATAATCGCAAATAGCGTCTTGTGTTGTAATATAAGGGTTCTCATAAATATTTTATATATAGTTATAAAATATTTCCACATTTTATTATGAGATTCTAATTGTCTTCCTCATTATCTTCCGGATAGTAATTTCCATCCATAAAGTTTTCATCTAAATGTGAAATATCATATGCTTCGCGTTCTTGCATTTCATTTTCTATGTTTGCGTCATGTTCTTCCAATTCTTGTATAGTATATACATTTTGTAACATAGAAACTGCCGCAGCTTCTTCAGAAATACCATCACCTTCTTTTTCACCATCAATCATTTTGATGATTTCATCGCGTTCGCGTCTGTATGTAGCTTTATCATAATGTATCATACCTTTCTGCTGACCTACATTCCACATACCAAGTTTGTATTTCTTATGCTCGTCTTCTATTCTGCGTTGTTCTATACTCATTTTTCCAAGATATTTAATGATTTGTTTCTTTTCATAATCCTTTGAACGTTGCGTCTTTTTTATGATATTCGCATAATTAATATTTAATACCCCTTTATCGTAAATACCTTTATTTAATAGAGCAACTAATATATTGCATACATTATTCTTCAATGATTTTCTATTACCTTGTAATACTTCAACTTCTTCTAAAACTTCCATTTGTTGTTGTAATTCATTGTCTACATTTGGACGGATTGAGATAATTTCGTCTGATTCTGTTTTTGTGTTTGTATTGCGTATTTCTTGTTTTGTTGATTCTAAATGGATATGGATAATATCTTCACTGTCAGTTAATACAATGTATTCATATAACACCGAGTATATGCAGTAGGATATGAATAACTCTTGACTTCTTTTATCAAGAACCAAATATTTTTCATCGTAATCAGTATACGGAAATAATAGACAGAAGTTATAGATTTTTTCAATATTTTCTTGTAACACATTTAAATAGGTTTTCATTGAATCGTCAATTTGTATATTTTCCATAAATTTATATTCATTTAATACGAATTTTTTTATATCGTCTTCGTGTTCTTTCACAATATTCCAATGTTTGGGAACATTTGTGTATTTCATATTACGTGCAATAATTTGAGGCATTGTTTTTGAAATATATTGTAAATAATTCAATAGATATGATATTTTATGATAATTATCTTGATTACCGGATTGCCACATATTTGGTTCTCTTAATTCTGAAATAAACTTTTCTATCGATTCGAAAGTCTTCTTTTTTTCATTTGAGAACCTCCTAATGTAATCTAATACAAATTCGTTCATCCTTTGTGTAGTCATTAGTAAATAATTTTTTAAATTTTCAATATCTTTAGTTTCTTCCTTTTGGAAACCATTTGCAGATGTTGCAACACGTCGTAATAAATCTATGAGTGGTTTTTCTATAATAGGTATTTCAAGTTCTTCAAAGTTATCCAATTCATTTAATATATCTTTACTATAATTATGCTCGTGTTGGATATATGAATGTATTGTGTTTCGTTTATTAATCATTTTCATGAGTCCAAATAGTGAATCAAGATTATAATTTTTACCATTGCGTTTAAGAATTGCCATTTTTTCTTCTATATTCAAGTCCGCTTGGTATGACTTGGGAATCTCGCCACATATAGACTCAAATTCACTTAGTGCTCTTTCTGGCTTATCAAAATTACAATAGTGAATGACATACCCGTATATGTTTTCTTCGTAGTGCCCTTGTTTTGAAATATCGGTCTTAGCACGAGTATTATATGGATGATACATTGTAGGTGCAGTTGTAATCATTCTCATATTTGCTATAAAATCATCGTTATTTTTGATTTGAGTAAGATATACATTAATATTTTCATTCTTATTTGAAAAGTATTTCATTGGATTTTTTATTATATCTTGGCAACAAGCGTTGTCAACGAATGGAATACCACCAAATGTTTTTAATATAGGTTTTTCTTTGCTAACTTCGTTGTTAATTTCTTGGATAATACCATAATTCAATATCGTATTCTTTGCGATCAATGTATACAACATATTATGTTGTGATTTATCTCCTTTTTGAATAGTTAATAGAAGCTCACGTAAAAACTCTTTTGATACATTATTCTTCTGTTCTTCTTTGAGTTCATATTTAATAAGAGGAGGTTGAAAGTTTACCCATCGCTGTATTCTATGTTGCTCTTTGATTTCATAGTCATCATCTTTATTCAATAGCAAATATTGTTTCTTCTCTTTAATTAGATGTGTAATCTCGCTCTTTGTGATGAGATGGTTATCAATAATCTTTCGGATGTTTTTCTCAAATGTTTCAGAAGATTTGTATTTTTTGACAGAACTCCAAGGGTCAATATTGCTTCGTGTTTTGTATAATACACACGAAATATAATTTAATCCACTTGTATCTTCATCTCCACCCATAGGATATCCTGAAAATGATTTCACACAACCTGGAAATGTCTTTTTTGATTTGATAGATGGGATTACTGTTTGTAGTGTGATTAAGTAACACCCAGACACTATCATAATAAGTGATTCATTAAAGTAATCTTCATATTTCGCCAGTTTTTTATCTGGGTTTTTTTGTTTCTGCTTTTCCACAATTTTCTCATATGCGTCTTTCCCTTTGATTAAAGACTCAACTAATTCAAGTGATATTCTCAAACACACATCACTTATTAGTGAGCCATCTATATCCATTGATGTTGTTAGAAATTCAAATACTTTGTATATTTTTTCCATATGTGGGTTTTCAAATATACGCTGTTGTGCTCGTGTTAACTTGCGCTGTTCGGGTATTTGTGTAATTTCGTCTTGTAAAATAGTGCGTGATGAAACCTTGAATCCCAACGCATCATATCCTTCTTCTGTGTCAAATGTTCGTGGTGTAATAATCATACCACTATGCATATCTACAATTGATTCACCATCATCACTTTCAACACCTTGCTTACGAATGATTTCAAAAAGCTTTTCTTCATAATTTCCTAATGAGAAGGCATTTGCTAATTCATATAAGAATGATGGCATCAACTTAACATTACTGTCTTTACAATATTTCCAGTACAAGTTTTCATTTGTTGTTTCAATAGGTTCGCGACAAAATAAATCAACAAACATCACGATGTGATTTTGTTTAGTAGTAAAATCGGTTGACGTTAATATTTTCTGTAATATACTACTATGTGGGGATTTGATAGATAAATCTTTGTTTGCGAGTAATCCAATATGATATGATAAGTTATTTGCTTTTTGTTCTATTACTTCATTCAATATCATTTGTTTTTTCATATATCGTTGATATTCTACAAAATTCTTTTCCAATTCTTCATTAAGTTCATCCATATTTACTTGATAACGTGTTTCCAATTCTTGAAGCAATTCTTCTTTTCTCATATTTTTAAGAGATTCCTTCATTTGTTCGTTGGATTGACACATTTGGTTGGATGTGTTTTTCACGCATTGTTTTTGAATATTACAAAATAGAGTGTTATTATCCATAAACATTGTATCGCTTATTGTATCATCGCGAACCCAATTATTCTTAACCCGTTTGTAATAGTGAATGTTATTATCTGATTCAACGTTTTCTACAATAGCATAGTCTTGATCGTCCACTTGTTTTTTTCCTTCTAATAATGTCTTTGTTAATACTTCCACATAGTCTTTTTGGACGTCGTGTTTTTGCATTAATACTTCCTTCAAAAAATCGTAGAAATCTTCATTCACCATACTTCTCTTTTCTGTTTGGTAGTTTTCCATTATATCATAGGGTGTATCGTCATAATCTTTGTCATAATATAATACATCTTTGTTATTATCCTTCAATAACTCATTTACACTATTATATTTCTTACTCAAAAAACGACGAGAACAATCAGACTTAATACGTAATGGGTTCTTTGCGTTTTTTTCTTGTTCGTCCAAAATATTTAATTTTGATGGCACGTTCAATGCAAACATCAATTTGGAAACAAATGTATACAGCAATTTTGCATTATCAATGTTGTATATTTTTTTAATTTGTTCGGTTACATTTGTGTTTTTGGATGGTAATAAATAGTTATCAATAATTGTTTTTGCTTGTGTATCCAATAAGCTATCAAAAAAATCCATCTTTGAAGGACGTTCATGAATGCGTCGGTTATTCATATAATTACTGAATAATTGCGAGAACTCTACCATTCGTTTCTTATATTCTTTGATATTTTCTTTTATGTTATACCGAATGCTATTATGCTGTGTATATGTAATATGTTGTTGAGATATACTAAATGGTTCAAGTTCTTTGACAATAGATACAAATGTATATTTATTCTTCAATTGTTCGCGAAGGATATTTATGAGTGCTTTTGTTTTTGGAACAATGGATTCGCAGAATTTTTCAAATCTAACATTTTTGTCGACATTCGTTGAAAAATCATCCAAAGAAAAGGTATTCAAATTAGACAATAAGTCCAATGATTCGTGATTATAGTCTTCGTCAATATTTTCAATAACATTGTTTATAATATTTGTTTTATTATTAAATAGACGAGAATACATCATTAAATTCTGATGAGTCTTTACGCGCTCCAACATATTCTGTTTATTAAGATATATTTTGGATTGTTCTATGAATGGATGTGGTAAATATAAAAATGATTGGGTATATATTGAGTCATTTTGTGTATTATTTACAAGAATATTAACCTTGTTATCAAAGCGCGAGGCAACTGACTTTTTCATACCTAAACTATATGTATCAATAACGTATTGTTTTCTTACTGTGTTTTTATTTTCACCACGCGATTGCAATACAGTGGAATAAAAATCATTCAAGTTATCTACAACTGCTTCAATACCTGCGTTTACTGTCGTGGCATATACATCATCTTTTAAATCCGGTTCTCCGATATGGGTTAATATATTATTTAATCGTTGGACGATTGTATCGCGTTCATACTTCTCATCCTTTTTATATCTTTCTTGTAACTCTTGAATTTCACGAAATTCAACCAATGAATTTTTGCTGCTCGCTTCAATATCCACATCCAATATTTCATTTGAATATATTACACGCTTTTTATGTTTTACAACAGGAAGTAACCATTTCAGTTTTGTATTCATATTTTTCATATTCTCAACCAATGGTTTGTAATACGGTCCATAGAAACTGGGTGCAATGGAATTGTTTGATTCCGAAAATGTTGAAAATGTCTCGCGTAATTCTTTAAATCGGGTAATAAGTAGATGTATATTCTTCATAACTGTTTCACTACGATTTTGATTAGGTATAGTAGATAAAAATACATCCATCATATCATTGAGTTGAACTTCTATGTTATATTTTTTCTCATGTTCGGGAACCTCAACCACTTGCTTCAATGTTTCAAGTTGTTCTCCAAATACAATTTCATTAGTTTCATCGTATAATTTTAATAGTTCATCTTCATAATTATTATTATCATTGTCCTCAACACTTAACGGTGTTTGTAATTCAATATCATCTTTATCAGATATAGGCGTCTCTTCATTATCTGGTTCTTCTATTTTATCTAACGTTTCTTTTTGTAAATATTCTTGGGGTGGTTCCCGAATTTCTATTTGTTTGAGTGGAATATTTTCAGGAACGCCTTTATATTCAAAGTCAATATAGATGGTTTGTAAGTCCGGATAACTGGTAATTTCAATCATATCTTCTTCGCTATTTGTTATTTGACCTGTTAAAATAGTAGGATAATCGCCCCCAAAATGAATGTTTACCCATTTCCCAACATCCAATTTATTTTGTTTCACATATCCTTTGTCTTCATTTCTATCTAGCAAAAACAATTGTTTTATATTGATATTATCAAGTTTTCCTTCATTCAAAGTAAGTTGTGTTTCGCTGCCGTTATTGATACTTGTCAATTTGATTAAACTTGAGTCAATATAATTGATAAAAAAGACATTTTCATGATACTGAATGTCATCTGGACTATATATTTCTATTATATCGCCTAATTCCAATGTAATTGTTGTACTCATTTATAATATAATATATATATTATGCGTCTAAATAATATTTATCTAAAAATAGTATGAATTATCAATATAAACAAATAACAATATCATTTATATTATATAAATTATGAACGACCCTTGCTATGACATGAATAATATTACAAGTGTCCAAAATGTTCGTTCAAAAAAATATGAATTTGATGAACGACAATATGATATTTATAATTACGATCGTGAAGTTGTTTGTGATGATAATGACCGTTTAAGGCTATGTAAATCATTGATATATGATAACGGGGAATTGCTGTCTGTAGCACCCCCAAAATCTATATTATACAATAAATTCAGACAAATGTTTGAATTTGATAATGAGAATATTGAAATATCACAATTGGTGGAAGGTACAATGATAAATATGTTTTATAACCATAATAACAATAAATGGTTAATATCAACACGAGGTGCTATTGGCGGACAATATTTTTATTTCCGCAATCAATATTATCAAGATAAATACAATCAATCTCGTCAAATCTCATTTTATGATATGTTTATGGAAGCACTCCAAGCTGGTGAAAAAGAAGATTTGAACGACTTAACAATTATGAAGCTGTTTGATAAACAACATACATATTCTTTCGTATTACAACATCAAGACAACCATATTGTCATTCCTATTTAGCGCCCCAAATTATATTTGGTTGCTATTCATAAAATGGAATTTGAAAATAATA
>Ga0213868_10005412_pt1 | contig 11468 bp, 9 predicted proteins | sample PICome_9_FD_160087 | JGI IMG/M metagenome (GOLD analysis project Ga0213868, IMG submission 160087) | Coastal seawater microbial communities near Pivers Island, North Carolina, United States - PICO127 | ecosystem: Environmental > Aquatic > Marine > Coastal | place: USA: North Carolina | collected...
AATAACTCAACACCCGCTTCTGCCAGCCGCTCTGCGGTAGCGCGACCCATACCAGCGCTGCCGCCGGCCATGATGGCTTTCTTGCCCTTGATTTGCAGATCCATCGCTAACTCCTCAATTTTTTAATTCTTTAAGTATAAAAACATTTGGTCATTTGAGCGTTTCAGCTAGCGCGAGCTCCCATGGTGCGACACTTGGGACGCTGGTGACAAATGAAATGCGTGTTGCAAAAGGAAAGTCTGCTCGTTCAAACTTGGTCAAGGCAAGAGCAATGTTAGAGGCGGGGAACTACTGGCTATAAATGAACGAATAAAAATCAAAACCATTCTAGTCGGACAGCGGTGGGATCGAGGGCTGCTGGTAAAACATCCTTGTAACACTGGGGAGACGTATAGGAAGTATAAAGGCCCTGTTGAGAGTAGATATCCTCTCTGATTGTATCGACTGAGCCTGCTGACCTGTCGACATTCCCGTCTATTGACCGCGAAAATCCTGTTCGCGGCGTTGAGCATACCATTCAAATCCGTTCATTCCTGAACGGGTACACGCGACAGTTCATGCCACGCGGTATTCACTGGCTTCCTTTCTGATGTAATGCTGTTGTGCTGGAATCCTTCCCAGCGAAAAGAGGCAACGTCTCAGGTGGCGCCCTGATTGGCGGTACTAGGATGGATCGGGTAGGTGCAGCCTGTTCCTATGGCACCCATAGATGAATCATGTGAGTAGTGAAATGGTGGGCCCAGTAGGACTTGAACCTACGACCAATCGATTATGAGGATGGGGGAGAGTTCGACTGGACTCTGATGAGAGGAAGAATCGTAAGGCCTTTTCTGGATGCTGATTTTCGATTTGAAGAGATCCGAACCTATATCGAATCCTGGCTGAATTTTAGACCAACACGAGCTCAGCAAGTCGAAGATTCATAACAAGGTTTGCCAACCAAACACCGAACTGAGGCCGAACCGCCCCTGTCATTTTCGAGACTCCCTATCAGAGGCCAATTAACAAATAATTCATAAACGAATTATCAATAATTGGTCCTCTGTCTTCCTCCTCTGGCCCCCTTTAAGGCTCTCTAAAGTCCTTATCAGTCAACCCTCCGGGCTCACTGTGGCAGTCCTCAGGGGATCCTTCGGAGGAGCTATAGGGATTCCTCCATTACCTGCGTCTAATTATCTGGAGGGGAAAAATATATAAGGAGCTTCCTATTCGTTTGTGCGACGATAATTTATTGAGATTCAGTTACTCACCTCATTTGCGAGTCTCATGACTTAAGATTAATCGCCGACAGCACACATGTTGGCTAAACAAGTATCAACCGGTTTTAGGCAGTTCTCTTATGGGAAGGCGCAGACTAGAAGAGATTCGAAAGAAAGAGATATTAGATGCTTTGATCCGAGTGGTATCAGAAAACGGCGCAAGCGGCGCATCTATTAGGAGTGTCGCAAATGAGGTCGGCTGTAGCCATGCCATGATCACACACTATGTCTCGAGCAAGGCAGAGCTATTCTTATTAGGAGTCGAACACCTCCTCTCATTGTACGACCAAAAAATTCCTTACCGCGGAGCCGAGGCCGGCTCAGCGCGTGAAGCGCTTGAGGTGTTCGTAAGACTGTATCTTTCACTTGCTTCCGAGAAAAGCGGCGGTGTCGGCAGGGCTTGGTTAGAATTCTGCTTGCTGGCAAACGAGAGTGAGGGTATCCGGGCGGCCATCGATAGAGGATTGAAACGCGGCCAGAAAGCCGTGGCCCGCATCGTGAAGGATGGCATCAAAGCAAACGAGTTTAGGCCGGTAGATGCGAACGAATTTGCTCGTGCGCTGATTGCCTTGCTGGAGGGCGCAAACTTATTAAGGATCTCGTCCGGCGTATTTACCGAAAAACAGGGTGAGACCGCTGCCATGGGTATGGTCGCAAGCCTGTTGGCTGACTAAATCTCAGGGAATATTGGCGCACGAAACGCGTCGCCTTCTTTCAGGTGCGTAAGGTGGCCCTTGAAGGCAGGGCCGAATTCATCAGTCTCTCCACTCGATGAGGCAAGGAAGCCGCCTTTAGAGTGTGGCAACGGTTTGAAGCTCGCGCGATCACCAAAAAAGCGCAGAACCAGCGTATCCCGCTTGGGATGCTCCTCGCTTAACTTGGCGCCACCGTGAAGCGAGTGTGGATGAACTATTAGGGCGTCACCGAGATCAAGCCCCCATCCAATCACATCCCAGCTATCGGGGTTTTTAGCGCGATCAGCTTCGATGTCTGGGAGCCGTTCTAGTACACCGTTGTCGTAGTATGGCTCGGTGGGATCCTCCGGGTTGGTAAACGTGCATCCATCGTAAAGCTTGCCTTTGTAGGATCCCTTAACAACCTCCAGAGCGTTTGAGCGCGGCACTTTGTGAAAGGGAATCCAGATGTTCGCCCAGTCTGGGCCACCCCACGGGAGGATGAATGTGTCTTGATGCCAAGGTGTGCGGCCGCACTCCCCCCCTCTCTTTGAAAACAGCTCCTCTGAGTAGAAAAAAACCTTTTCGCTGTCCCAAAGTCCTTTTAAGAACTCTCCAAATACAGACCCTTGCACCAGTTCAATATAGCGATGACGAGCCTTCGGGTTGGCGTTGTCATTCAGGCATTCATGAATTGTGTTAGGGAAAATCTTGGATGCAGCGGGTCCAGGATTCGCCTTTCCCCATTCAAAGCATTCACAGCATCGTTTCAGCAGTTCTTCTTCGATCAACGATGGCGCTTTAACTGCGCCATGATTCCGGAAGTCTTCACGAAGTGATTTGCCTAACTCATAGTGCCCACTCATTTCTTTATCTCTTTTCTGCAATTATACGAATCTCAACTCTTGCGTTTGGAATAGCCGGACCGGAGGCGCCAACGGCGGTCCAGGTGGGTTTATGGTCTCCTAACGTTGCGCTCTTGACTTTCATGAACGCCTTCATAACCTCGAATTGCTGGTCGAAGTGGAACGACTGAATATCCGCGATCTTATCTAGGCTACTGCCCATGCTCTCGAGCGTGGTCGCTATCCTTTTCCAGGCGTCCTCGAACTCGGCCTCACAAGAGTCGAACCGCTGATCGTCAGGGGTTCGCCCTATGACACCAGACATAATGATCAAATCTCCAACGGCAACCGCAGATGAAAAGCCATAGGAATCACAGAACGACCGTTCGGTTTTAGATATGAAGTGCTCCATTTGCCTACTCAATTGCTCGCATAATTTAAATCGTACAGTCGTATGACAAATCAGTCAAATGTAATAAATGGGCGTGCCTGATCTCCGCTACGCGGAGCATATGGGTGGCTTGTTCTGACTTGTTCTGGCTTGAACCGGTCCCTGGCTATGTGTGATTACTCCATTACCAGTAGAAACAATCTGTTAATAGCTGGAGTCGATCTAGGGGGTCGGGTCAAGGGGCTGCCGACCTCACACTCATTCATATTCCACAACAAATACTGGAAAATGAATTGGACGCATTAAAAAAATCGAGCGGGTCGCATGCCGAGATCGGCATTCCTCGTGCTGGCCATCTTGCTTGGATTGGGCCAAGCACCATGAAAAGAGATGCAGCTTATCGATGACAGAGGTGAAGTGCCTGACATAGAAGTCATGCTCCACAGCATGGGTAAAGCCGGCTGATTACGCGAGTTAATGAAAAGGGAGAGGGAATTAGCGCGCCTTCGACTTTGGGATTGCAACGGAAATTGAAGCTATGGACAGCTGACGGTTAGTTCAGCCGAGTGAGAGGGTCAAATCGACCCAAAACAGGCAGCAAAAAGACCCGAATGGGTGCTGGTCTAAGCTAACACCCGGATTAAAACCCTCTTGCATGTCGCTGTAATCGCCCCTCTCGCGCTTAGTTATTACGTTTGACTAGTTTATCGTACATGTGTACGGTTTAAATAGAGTAATCAACGTCGAGTTGTTAACAGTCCAGAATCGGACGGAGTGAAAATCATGAATAAGCCAAGACTAACGATAAAGAGGTTCGGTGTGTTGCTAACTGGCGCGTCGATGGGTTTAAACGTGAATGCAACTGAATTGGGTGAGCCGGACGAGCAAAACGTAGGCGCTATTGAAGAAGTAACCGTCACCGCCCGGAAGCGATCGCAGAGTATTCAGGATGTATCAATGTCCATTACTGCCTTGACGGAAGAGCAGTTAAAAAATTATCGAGTAAGCGAGCCCGAGGACATCTCCAATTTTGTGCCAAACCTGCATTATTCGGCGATTAGAGGCGCTGGCACCCCAGTATTTAGTTTGCGCGGTGTGTCGAGTATTGACTATAGCTTCAACCAGAACAGTCCTATTGCTGTCTATGTGGATGACGCCTACAAGGGAAATGCTGCACTGCTCGGAGTGTCACTTTTTGACCTGCAGCGAGTGGAGGTTCTGCGCGGGCCTCAAGGGAGTCTCTACGGTAAAAACACAACCGGTGGCGCTGTCAAATTCATCACTAATCAACCTTCTATAGACAACGAGAGTTACATCACTGTTGGCGCGGGAAACTATAACCGTTTAGAAACTGAAGCGGCTTTTAACGTGGCGATCAGTGACCGCTTCGTCGTGCGTTTGGCCGGTACCTATGCCGAAGCGGACGGTTGGCTCGACAACGTCAATCCGGGTGTAGACGATGCGAATTCTGTTGATGAATACGGTGTGCGTCTAAGTGCGCTCTGGACGCCAACAGAAGATCTCGAGGTCAAGCTCGCTGCCTCAAAGGGCAAGTCCGACCCTGTTAATTTTGGATACAAGTTCTTCGACGAAACTACCCCAACATGGTTTGGTACGTATGGGCTCTACAATGCGTTCGGTGGCACCTCGCTCACAGACCCTAGTCAAGCTGGCCTAGACTTTTTTGAGACAGCCTCGGAACAGGACTTCAGGCGCTTGGTAGAGTCTGATGCCGTCATGGCATCGATCAATTGGACGCTTAGTGACGCCTATGTGTTGACGTCCGTGAGTTCCTGGGATGAAGGTGAGGTTTTTAATCCGGATGAGTCAGACGGGACGCCGAATGTAGTGCAACAGGCTCGTTATGGCGTCGAGGTTGAGCAATTTACTCAGGAACTTAGGATTGCCTCAGACCTCGACGGCCCCCTGAATTTTGTATCCGGACTCTATTACGCGAGGGAAGAGCTTGTCAGCACTAACGGTTATGGATTTTTCTTTGACGTAGATATGAATCTTGATGGGGGCCTTGATGCCAACGATTGCCTCGACCCGGTGGCGGTGGCGTATGGCTTGTCACCTAGCCCTGCAGGCGCGGCAACGGATGCGCTATTCAACAGCCTCGGATTTAGCCTCGGAGATTTTGCAACATTTGGGTGCTTTCAAAGTAACTCCTTTGACCAGGACAAAACCAGCTACGCAGCCTACCTTGACGGGAGTTACGAACTAACCAGTGCACTGACCTTGCGTCTTGGGGCACGCTACACCTACGATGAAGCTGAGCGGAGCAACTTCAACGCCCATCTCTCTCGCTTGGATCGGGTGCCTCTTTTCGGAACAATTAATGGTGGTTCCTCGGATCCAACCGCGACCATCGCAGGACAGCGCTTCTCGGATTCTGTGGTGACTGGAAAGATTGGGCTCGACTACACCTTATCTGACAATACGTTGATTTACGGCGTTGTTAGTCGGGGGTATCGCGGTGGCGCGTTCAACGCTCAGGCCTATGCTGACCCCAGGGAAGTCAATGCGGTGGACCCGGAATACGTCAACAGCTTTGAGGTGGGTTTCAAGACCGATTTATGGGATGGCCGCCTGCAGTTAAACGGGTCAGCATTTCACTACCAGTACGAGGATCAACACTTTATCAATTTTGATCCAGTAACGTTCGTGCAAACCCTGATTAATATTGATGAGTCCGAAATCACCGGCCTGGAACTTGAGATGGCCGCGATGGTTACCCCCGCGCTCCTCCTCAGGCTGGGCGTGGGTTCAATAGATGCAGAGATACAAAAAGGGATTCTGGGTGGTGTGGACCTCTCAGGAGGAGATCTGCCTGGGGCGCCAGACCTTAATGCGACGGCGTCTGTAGACTGGAACCTTTTTACCAATGAGCGAGGTGTCCTGACATTGCATGTGAACGGCTCGTATCAGGACGACGCCTTATACGCAATTGGTACAGGAACCGCGGATGGATACGCGTTGGTGAATGCACGCTTAACCTTCCTAGTTGGCGACGAGCGTTGGAGTGCAAGTCTTTGGGGCAAGAATCTAGCTGAAAAGGAATACGAGACTTACCACTATGCGTCTCCAGCTGTGGGAGGCACCCTTGCTCAAATTGGTCCGCCCCGCACCTTTGGCGTTGAATTTTCATACCGTTTTTAGCCAACTGGGGCATCTAGCATTGTTCGCGATTCGCAAATTCCAAATGCCGATGGTCCTACTTTGGTAAGTGATGGTAACGACTACGGCATTTGCAGCTGTGTGAGCTAATAGCGACTGGGAACTCTTGAGCAATTGCCGAGGGCTGATAGTGATGGAGGCCAAAACGTTTGCTATAGAAAATGGTGACCCGTAGATAGGGCCGGTGCTTCTGGTCAATCTTTTACCAACTTATCTGCGGTTTTTTACTCTTATCTGCTGGGAGAAAAATGGATGCCTGAGCCGAATCCGATGCTCACTGACACTCGCCTTGACACAAGGATCGCAGCCTTCTTCCAAAAGGAAGGTGACCCACCCTGGGATGAGGAGGCTCCGAGCCAGTACGAGGACTGTCTCAGATTCGTTGCCGAAATAGAGGCATCGACGGCTTTTTACTATGCCGAAAATTTCGACGCGCTTCCGGCTATTACCGATGTCAATCGCCGCACTGAGTTAATTAGAGGGGTGGATGGCAACGATATCCATTTGTTCATTCATGAGCCCACAAATCGAAGCGAACTAGCCCCGGCAATTGTCCACATCCACGGCGGCGGAATGGGGCTGTTGTCGGCAACTGACGAGCCTTACCCAAGATGGCGAGATGAACTCGCCACTAGGGGGCTGATCGTGATCGGTGTTGAATTTCGTAATTCTGCAGGGAAGCTGGGTGATCATCCTTTCCCCGCGGGACTTAACGACTGTGCCAGTGCGGTCCAATGGACGCATGACAAACGAAACAGTCTGGGAATTTCATCGCTGGTGGTATCCGGCGAATCAGGTGGGGGTAACTTGTGTCTAGCCACCGCGCTCAAGGCAAACCTGGAAGGCTGGATCGACCACATTGATGGTGTTTATGCTCTCTGCCCGTTCATATCGGGGGCTTATCAACCACCGGCTGCAGAATTAGCTTCGTTACGTGCATTCGACGGCTACGTCTTAGAGGGTTCTTTGTGCCAGGCTCTGGTGAGAACGTACGATCCAACCGGTATCCATGCTGAGGTTTCACTGGCATTTCCCTACCACGCCACTTCCGAAGACATTCGCGGCTTACCGCCACATGTTATTTCTGTAAACGAGCTGGACCCGTTGCGGGATGAAGGGTTGTCGTATGCACACAAGCTTCAGCTTGCAGATGTCTGTGTGGAGAGTCGTACGGTCAAAGGCACGTTGCACGCTAGCGAATCGGACTTAATTTTCCTGATACCGGAAATAGCGGATGCGACGCTGTGCGACATCGTAAGCTTCTGTGAAAACTGCCGTTCACCCCAGCGCTAGGGTTACCTGTGGCCCGTCAGGTGCAAAGGGCTCATAAGCAATAAGTGGTGAAGTTCTCTTCATGAATCGTCAGTTAAAAACGAACTAACTCTAGGGAGTTGGCATAAATGAAACCATTGGAAGGCGTAACGGTACTGGAATTCTCAACCATGATTACGGCGTCCTTCGCGGCTATGATGTTAGCGGAGCAGGGGGCGACGGTCATCAAGGTAGAGCCAATGGATATGGGTGATCCCATGCGTTACATTGGCGCGAACAAGGGGGGGATTTCTTCTCTCTTTGCCAACTGCAACCGGGGCAAGCGCTCTATTCGCGTCAACCTCAAAGAAAACCAAGGGCAAGAACTGATTCGAGAGCTGGTGCCTCAAGTAGACATCTTTATTCATAATTACCGGCCCGGGGTTATGGACAAGCTGAACCTTGGCAGCGAAGCCATCCGCGAGTTAAATCCTCGTCTTATCTACATCGCCATTTCCGGGTTTGGTAAGGAAGGCCCGCTGGGTAGTGCTCCGGCCTACGATCCAATTGTGCAGGCCCAAGCGGGCTTAACGGCAACCCAAGGCAAGGAAGAGCCAGCTTTTTTCCGCACGCTGATTTGCGACAAGATCACCGCCTACACGGCTTGTCAGGCAGTCACCTGTGCTTTGTATGTGCGAGAAAGAACCGGGGCTGGGCAGCATATCGATTTGTCTATGTTGGATTCGGGCCTGTTTTTTGTTTTCCCTGACGGATTCCAAAATCACACACTGCTGGATGCAGATCACGTGCCTGGTCCTCTATTGGCCGACTTATTGTTTGAGTTGATCCGGACTAAAGACGGGGCGGTTACCTTCGTAGTTGGAACGGATGAAATGCAGATGCGCTTGCTGATCGCTGTGGGTATGGAGCATCTAGCAACAGATGAGCGCTTCGACTCTTCTGAAAAGATGGACGCAAACTATAAAGCTTTCGTAGCAGAGGTGGCTCAGGCCTTTTTACAGTTAACCACAGACGAGGTGCTGCAAAGGCTTCAGGCCGCGGATGTGCCATGTGCTCGCTGCCTAAACAGAGAAGATGTGTTGGCGCAGGAACAGTTTGCCGCCAACGATACGCTGGGCGTTATTCAGCACCCCATTATGGGTCAGATGCGGGTGGTCAAATCACCAGCTAGATTTGGCGGTCAGCGGCTAACGCCAGCCCGGCCCAGTCCAGATCATGGTGAGCATACTGCGGAAGTTCTGGCGGGATTTTCGGTGCCGCAGGATCGCATAGCGGCAATGATCGATGGGGGAATCGTCGCTTAAGTGTTATGGCTCAGATCTGATCTGACACCTAGCTTGAAATAAGTGAGGGTTATCGGGGGGTGTCGATTCCTCCGTTGTGGCCGCGCGAAAAGAGCCAACGTCTCAGGTGGTGCCCTAGTTGGTTGGGTCAGGTTTGGCAGAGCAGTGATTGTCACTCCGCGAAATATATAAATATGGTGGGCCCAGTAGGACTTGAACCTACGACCAATCGATTATGAGTCGACTGCTCTAACCAGCTGAGCTATGGGCCCTGAACGAGTGCGTAGTTTACCAGACAGAGGATAACGCGTGCTGCTGTTACGTGTTAATCGAGGTCGCTGGCAGCATGCCGTTCAGGCAGTTGCCTAGCCTCATCTCCCCAGACGCGATTGATGCGCTGACCGCGTTGTACGGCGGGTCGCGTTTGAACGGCTTTGGTCCATCGCTGCACGTTTTTGTATGAGTCCACATCAAGAAATGCTCCTGATTCGTAGAGCATGCCCATGGCGAGCGCGCCGTACCAGGGATGAATCGCAATATCGGCAATGGTGTAGTCGTCTCCACAAATGAACTCGCGCTCCGCCAAGTTTTGATCCAGCACGTCTAGCTGTCGCTTCACTTCCATCGTAAAGCGGCTAATGGGGTATTCGTATCGCTCTGGGGCGTAGGCGTAGAAATGCCCGAAGCCACCTCCCAAAAAGGGCGTGCTGCCCATCTGCCAAAAAAGCCAAGACAAGCATTCGGCACGTGCACTGAGATCGGTGGGTAAAAATTGCCCGTGCTTCTCAGCGAGGTACATCACGATGGCACCGGATTCAAAAATACGGGTGGGCGTAGGGGTGCTGTGATCCACCAGAGCGGGAATTTTAGAGTTCGGATTTGCCGCGACAAAGCCGCTGGAGAACTGATCGCCTTCCATGATGTTGATCAACCAGGCGTCGTATTCGGCTTCGTTAATACCCAGCGCCAATAACTCCTCGAGCATGACCGTCACTTTGACGCCATTGGGTGTGGCGAGTGAGTAAAGCTGAAGGGGGTGCTCACCTTTGGGCAACGCTTTGTCATGGGTCGCACCCGCCATCGGGCGATTAATTTTAGAAAAACGGTTGTCCTCTCCCTCCTGATCCCACTGCCATACTTTAGGCGGGGTATACGTTTCTGATGCCTTCATCTGGTAGTCATCGGGAGAAGGGTAGAGCTCGTCATCTGCCATGCCATGTATATCCTTGTTCTAAGAGTTACCGAAAGGGCGATTGAGTCACTCGCCAAGCACTTAGTCTCGCGGCGGTAAGCCATGCACCATCGTCAGAAATTGTAAATCAGTGCCTGCTCTACGGTGCTCGCTCAGCGCTTGGTAATCTGCATCGTCGTACCACGCCGTGGCGTGACTCTCGGAGGGAAACATGAACATCACCATGCGTCCTTCTCTAGGGCTCGCGCCTTCAAAGGTGGTGGTATTGTCGTCGTAGGTTAGAAACGTGCCTTCGTGACGTTTAAGAATCGAAAAAAATCCCTTCTCGTACTCTCGGTAGGCGGCAGCGTCGTGAACAATGAAGTTCGCGACAACATAGACAGGGGTATCAGACATGAGTGCTCCTTACAGCGTGGGGTACCAATCGGCAATGGCATGGCCGATGGCTTCGGGTGAATCTTCTTGAATAAAGTGTAAGCCTTTAACAGTGACCTCTGTTTGATTGGGCCAGCTGCGACAAAAATCGCGTTGCACGCCCACCAATATCGAGCCGGGCTCCGCGTTAATAAACAGCTTGGGGATAGGACTCGCGGCCATAAAGGCACCATAGGCTTCAACTAAGCTCACCATATGAGGGGGCTCGCCATCGATAGGGATCTGCCGCGGCCAATTAAGCGTTGGCTGTCGGTTAGCTGGGGTGTCAAAAGGGGCTCGATAGTGCGCCATTTCGTCTGCACTGAGGTCGCGCAAGATAGAACTCGGCAAGACGCCTTCTACGAAAAGATTGCGCGTTAATACGAGATCTTCTCCTTTCTCTGAGCGAAAGCCCTGAAAAATCCCTCGCGCACTCTCTGGCCAATCTTGCCAGCTCAGGGGTGCCACGATCGCTTCCATATAGGCAACGCCTTTCACTGCCTGAGGGTTGAGGCTCGCCCAATGAAAGCCCAGACCACTCCCCCAGTCGTGAATGACCAGCGTGATGTTTTGGTCGGCTTCAATGTGCCGTAACAGGCCATCCAGATAATCAAAAGCGACCTGAAAAGAATAGCGCTCTGGCCCCTCGCTCTCAGGCAGCTTCTCTGAATCACCCTGGCCAATGAGATCAGGGGCAATGACTCGGCCGAGACCTTCGAGCTGCGGGATCACGTTGCGCCATAAGTGCGACGAGGTCGGATTGCCATGTAGGAGCACGATGGGATCACCGACGCCTGCCTCAAGATAGGCGATGCGTTTTCCATTGATCGTGGCAAATTGTTGCGTTGCGGGCATGGGGCTCCTCGTAGTGAGCTGAGTTATCTTGGGTTATTGAGCGATTAGGTAAAGCTCGGGCATTGGTGTGCCGATGTTTGCAGGCTGCTGTCTGTCAATTATT
>Ga0213868_10005413_pt1 | contig 11467 bp, 10 predicted proteins | sample PICome_9_FD_160087 | JGI IMG/M metagenome (GOLD analysis project Ga0213868, IMG submission 160087) | Coastal seawater microbial communities near Pivers Island, North Carolina, United States - PICO127 | ecosystem: Environmental > Aquatic > Marine > Coastal | place: USA: North Carolina...
GAGTCAGTGTTCTGATACTTTATAGAGCATCAAGAATGAGCATGCTTAAGTACTTACCAGAGATGCAGCAGCTAGCGGTTTTTCGCTAAAATTCTGAAACATTTTGTCAACTGGTCTTCCTAATTCTTTACTGACAATTTCCTTGGCTCTCTTTCCACTAAAGCCTGGAACATCATCCTGTAGTGTTTTCAAGACATCAGTATATTCAACTGGAAGAACATCAGTTCTTGTGCTGACAACTTGTCCAAGCTTCACGAAACTTGGGCCGAGTCTCAAAAGTCCATTACGGATATAGAGCGCAGCTTCAGTTTTTGCAGCCAAAATATCTTCTTCGCTTGCGCCTTGCTTTCTCATTTTTCTTGGAGCGAGTACCTTGAACACGCAAGATAGAGCAAATTTCCATACTTCAGCATTGCGTCTGAGAGCGTTTGCATTTCCTCGTTTCTCCCATCCTCGCTCCAAAAGTTCACCTTCGGGAACATCTTCCTCGTCAACACCAACTATTCCCTTGCCAAATATTTCATCAGATGCCGATGAAAGATCGCCATCATCTCCATAGCTTCTCACAAGACCAATTGTACTTTTAATTACATTTTTTAGCTTCGATTTCGCTCTAGCTAATTTGGACTCATCCGCGCAAAGTTCGTCAACAGGCAACCCTTGGTTATCAATTACACATTCTTCATCAAACTCATCAGCCATTTGTTCAACTAATTCATTTGCTTCTTTTTCAATTGCAGCTATTAAACTTTCCTCTATGAGTGCCTTTTCATCCAAAGATATTACATCATCTTCGACATCACTGCTCACTGCAGATGTAAGCGCAACATTTTTGCCAAAACCATAAGGGGTCTTAATGACTTGTCTGCGCTGTTGGATTGGGGTGACGAATGCCTGAGTCCCTTCTACAAAGAATAGGAAGAAGATGAGTACCTTGGAATCAACGCGCATGTTATTTGATTTATGATTTAGAAAGAGAGTACGAAGGTCAAAGTCGCGTATCGCGTACGCGTCATACGAGCAAAGTCACTTTCTCTCTTTCCTCTGACAACGTGGCAACACTGGAATATCACCAGACAAGTTGGGACTTGGGTTTTGAATTTCCTATCAACTCGCAAATAGATTATAACGATAAGTTGGTTTTTAAAGGAGTATATTATTCATCTAATCCATCTGATTCAAGACTTTCATCGACGAGGCGAATGAGGTTTCTACATTTTCCTTGCAAGACTCGCAACGATTCCGCCAGAATCACACCCGGTGCCATCATTCCAACACTTTCAATGCTGAAAATAAAATGGTTTGGCACACGAGTGATTTGGATGCTTTCCTTCAATATAGGATTCCTCATAAAGTTACGACTCATCGTACAAGCATATGGGTTGTGCACTACGGCTTTGACTCTATGTGGTGACTGGCATGATTCCAATCTAAAAACACCAGGTTCATACAAGTTCACAAGCTCCTCTGCCGCTTCATCAAAAACAGGTTGAATTATCTCTATGCGAGGCATAAGACGATATGATGCTGTAGCAACCGGGGAGAATTTAGCGTGATCTTTTCCTACACCTCTGCGCGCATGTGCTTCCAATTCAATAGCTTGTCCCGGGCGCAGCTTCGCTATCAAAATGTCTTCATGAACAGGTCGGATTTGGTTTGGAAACTTTGATTCTTGGTCACCTTGGGGCATCCATTCCAAATCCTTACTATATACATGACGAGTATAAGGTCTTCCAGGTGTTTCGATAGCTTCTGTTATTTTGTTGACGTTTACATGAGTCGACTGGTACAGTTTTGCTGATTCCTTTGCCAATTGGTCTAGGTCCGTCTGTCCCAAGACCGATTCATCCCCATCCTGACTAATTTCACGCAATTGGCGAGCCTTTTCGCGTCTTTCGTCCTCCCCTTTGCTTCTTCCACATGAGACACTAAGCCTAAACACGGTAGTGTTCTTATCTGTGGGTTCATCATCATCGCCATCAAAATCTTCAAACAAACGAGGATCACAGTTGATAGGAATAAGACCTAATCGATGTGATAGTACCTCATCGTGTACAATGGACGAATTATTCCACATGTATATGTGTTCAATTGCCACTGTGGGTACCTCAGCTATCATGATTCGACGCAGAGCATTTGCAAAAGATACGTCTACCCCAATCATCTCAAATACAAGCTCATTTTCCGATGGTTGCTCTAAAATATTCAATTTAAAACCTTTTCTATAAAATGATCAATCATAGAATATATGCATTAGAAGGCCAGCACCAAAAAATCGCAGTTACGCTACTATTACATGTCATGAGAAAAACTTACTGGAAACGATCAAGAAACTCTTTTCCATCCTTTGGGGTGGGAAGATCAGGTTCATGGTTAAAATGTATCCCGCTCTCTGTAACTTTGTAATAACCTCCGCTGCTTGGCATGTCTATCTTCTTACAAATGTATCTTATAGATTTTAAAAAGATGTTTATCTCATTATCTTTGTGTGTGTGAGCAAAAGAAAAAAAATAATTGGCTAAAAATAACTGTGGGTTATGAGCTTATTCTGATAAACTTAATATTTTCAAATAACCAAACTCTTCAAGCCAGGCTTTACGCATACTTATACTTAGATGATAAGCCTCCAATACCTGGATTCATAACATTCAGAGGATCCATCTCCTGCCATCGTTTTTTTGTGCCATTCGGTGGTATGTATTCTGTTCCAAATCCATGTTCCGCGGGCAACTTTCCACCAAAATCATTTTCCACTCGTTTTTTTAGCGCATACTTTGCCTCGTTGACATCAATTCCGAGCGGAAATGCTAAGTCTTCATGAACTACATTGCATCCAAAATGCGAATAACGCATCCTTTTTAATGGTACGGGGTCATTCTGACCAGTGCCTATCGATGGTGTTAAGCTGCAATTTTTTGGTAATGCATAATCTACACTGATTCCTTGAACATTTTCTCCCACACACCAAGTGCGAAATGCAGGTGCTGCAACAAAACGGAATGCTATTAAACTCATTTCTTCACGATCATTTTCACATTCGATAATGTTCAGTTTTCCGTTGTGACGCTTTTCAAAATCAGCCATTCGTTCTAAAATTCGATTAAGTTCATCGCCACCGAAATCACCGATGGTCATCGTGATATGGTGGTCCATTTTCTTTCCAGCATCCATCATTCTGGAAGGAAGAACGCATGGTGCCAAATTATTCACACGATACAAAAACTTATCGCAGAAAGTTTCTGCTCCATCAAAAGGTAATGCTTCTATTTTCAGTTTCACATTCCACAATAAACTAATGAACGATCCCATACCAATAACTCTGATAATATTGCCCATGATCCTTCCAGAGCTATCAATCACATCAAATGAATCTCTATCCATGTATTCCACACTTATTGGTAAATCTTTTGGATTATTTAAACAAACTTCTTTTCGGAACAATTGAGCAGTCTGAAAATCCTCGAAAGATATCCAATAGGATTTACTCTTAATCGCCTTAGGAAAAGTATCATGGACTGTCGCCAATATGAGAACCTTTCCTTCGGACCTATTGCATTCAATACCTTTGGTATCTGAGTTAGATCTAGCGACTGCGTTTCCTTCTTCATCGTGATTACACTTGCAAACATGGTCAGGATATTCACGTGCGCTTGCCATAGCTTTCCCGTGTTTGCTGTTTGAACTACTGGCCATAGGCCTGGTATAACCAGTCTTGACATCGTGTGCATAAATATCTAGTTGCTCAATAGCAGACCCCACAGATTTGTCCACAAAATCCGTATCTTCTATACCATCTATTCCTAGAGTGTTGACAATCTCAACAATATTTTTACCCCATTTATCTTGAAACACCTTTGCATATAGAGCGCGATCTGTGTACGCAGGTCCTTTTCTAAGTTGTGTCCCTCCACTTCCAAATGCAACGCCTGCTGCAGTTGTAGGGTTTAGGAACGTCGATCCTAATGTGGAATGAGATTCTCGATTTGGAAACCCCCACTGTGGTAAATTATTTGCAAGTGATGCAATCCCCGCCCCGGCTAAACAGACAACTCTTTCGCCATTGTCAATGGGAAACATGGTATCAAGATTACGCATACTCAAAATAACAGACGGTCTATCATAGCCATCTCGAGGCACGCTTCCACCTGTCAAACCCGTATTTTGTCCCTGTGGGATACAGACACATCCCGCATCAACAATTAATTGTAATACTTTCACTGCATCTTGAAGAGAGGTAGGAGATACAATTGCCAACGCGCTTCCTCTGCCGAGCCTGGCTCCTTTCAAATATTTAGTATTGTGAGAATCCTCTTGTAGTCCTAGTATCACATTATCTTTTCCGACTAACTTAGCAAGTTTCGCAGGGAGTTCCAGATGTTCCTTTGATAAGTTCAAATGAGATGCGGAGAGAGACTCTTCGCAACTACAGCAACCCCGGGGAACTCCTGGTGGCAAAACACGGTTTAAAGTATCATCCTTATGGTTCCCTGATTTGAAACTTCCTGCAGTGTATCCCACAAGTAGAGAAATCCCAGTCAGACCTACAACTTTGTGGAGAGGGACACTGATCAATCTACGCTCCGATGAATTTATTTGTTTTGGATGTGCAGAAGACAGGAATCTTTTGAAAGTTATTCCTTTTCTCCATAGATCAGATGAAATCTTTCTACTGAAGAATATCATACTATATCATTGAAATCAGACTACCAAGCTTAACTTGAGGGAAACTCGTCAAGCTACCTCTTGTTGTATGTAGCACTAATGTTGTCTTTGTTTGCTTCTGTCCTCGTGTTGGAGATAGAGTTTTGGTTGATTTGTCTGTTGTCTCTTGTGCGTTGTGCGAGAAGAGTTCTTCAGACTTTCCATGTTCAGATGGGGCAAAGGACCCTAACCATAATGAATTGAGTGTCGTCACAACGAATCCTATGAATTTCCTATCTTCTGCTATTTTAAAAATGAAATTAAAGGAATAAATATTTCATGTAAAGTTCTTTATATTGGTACAACGAGCGATAATATATAACTTGTGCTGTTGAGATTTATACTACGGAAGGCATACTTTGGAATGGTAGCTTGTCACGGTTTTGATCCTTTCCAATTACATCGAAGTCGGCCACCTTTGCGTTGAACTGAACGATCATCATTTGGAGTTCTTCCGCTGAAACAACTTCCTGTTCTACAAGTGTCTTGGCGAGGTAATCGAGTAAATCACGGTTATTTTCTAAGATCATCTTGGCCTTCAAGTATGAGTTGTTAACAAGACGCTCAACTTCAGCATCAGTCTTTCCCATGATCTTTGATCCCCATTGGGTTCTTCTCATACCCATTTCGCGTCCCATGAAGGGTCCTCCGGAAGATGGAGTTGAGAGGGCAACACGTCCAACTTCGTCGCTCATTCCCCATTCTTTGATCATTCTCTTAGCTATGTTGGCAACCTGTTGAAAGTCATTGGATGCTCCAGTTGTTGTGTTGTCTTCGCCGAAGATAATTTCTTCAGCAAGACGTCCTCCGAGAGCAACAGCAAGTTGAGATTCCAAATATTGTCTAGAGTACAGACCAGCTTCAAGACGTGACTCCTGGGGCGCAAAGAACGTAAGTCCTCCAGCACCATTACTTCTAGGGATGATAGAGACCTTTTGTACCTGATCATAGTCAGGAATCAATGCTCCTACGATAGCATGCCCAGCCTCGTGGTAGGCAACAAGCTCATTTTGTCTTGCGGAAAGAGTGGCTGTTCCTCCCTTCTTCTCAAGACCAACCATGATACGATCAACAGCTCCATCGATTTGTTCCCATCCGATGGTAGATTTGCCCAAGCGGGCAGCAGAGATGGCAGCCTCATTCATGAGATTCTCTAGGGAGGCTCCACTAAATCCGGGTGTACGACGGGCAATAGCCTCAAGATCAACATCTGGCTCAAGAGGCTTACCTCTTGCGTGAACTCCAAGAATACGGGCACGTCCTTTGAAGTCTGGGAGATCAACAGTGATCTTTCTGTCAAAACGACCTGGACGTAGAAGGGCCTGATCAAGGACATCAACACGATTTGTAGCTGCAATTGTAATGATTCCAGGGTTTCCATCGAAACCATCCATCTCTACAAGAAGCTGGTTAATAGTCTGTTCACGCTCATCGTTTCCTCCGGCGAAACCGGCTCCACGCTGACGTCCAACGGCATCAATCTCATCAATGAAGATGATGCAGGGAGCGTTCTTCTTGGCCTGAGCGAAGATATCACGAACACGAGACGCTCCAACTCCGACAAACATTTCAACAAACTCAGATGCAGAAATAGAAATGAATGGAACTCCAGCCTCTCCAGCTACAGCCTTGGCAAGAAGAGTCTTACCGGTTCCAGGAGGTCCATCAAGGATCACTCCACGAGGAATACGGCATCCGTTGGCATTATAAAGTTCAGGTTGCTTGAGGAAATCAACGACTTCAGCAAGTTCGAGCTTGGCTCCATCACAACCGGCAACGTCATCGAAGTTAACACCAGTGTCAGGGATCATCTGAATTTGAGCTTTGGATTTACCAAACCCCATGGGGTTTCCTCCTCCCATACCTCCAGGCATTTGTCCTCCACCACCACGACGAGAGAGGAAAAATAGTCCAGCGAAAAGGGCTGCAGGAAGAATAAGACTCTGAGCGAGCTCTCCAAGTCCGCCTCCATTTTCAGTTGCAGGAAGTACTGTGACATCGACCTGTGAAAGGTTTTCATTTAGCGAATGATGTGAGAAACAATTTTATATAACGTTTAATTGCTCATCTGTAGATAAGTCTAGGAAAAAGAAGGATATGAAATTGTATGGTGAAAACATACCTTGTGAGAAGTTAACTGTGATAGAAGATCGGGATCATTGGGAAGAGCCTCAATCTTGATTCTAACTCCCTCAGTATCAATTCCAAGGAGCTGTGTTCCATCAGCGGAGAAGGTAACCTTCTCAATTCTTCCAGCATTTACAAGCTTGGTAAAATCAGAATAGCGAATATCAACGGGAGCTCCTCCACGGCTTTGAATCACAGGGAGGTTGTCATTATTGGCAGGAGGGGCTGCTTCTTCCATAGCCATGTATCTTGCACTGCTGACTGGAACAGTACGAGCCATGGACGCAGGTGTGAATGCGACTGCGTTATTAAGTAGGAAGGATCCTACCAAGGCAATTGATGTAAACTTCATGTTTAGCGTTTTTTCGTAATTTATGAGATGAGCAGAGTTCCTGAGACTCTCGCTCGCTTCGAATTGTGCGTTGGTGGGGATGAATCAGAGCTTCGAAGGTTCCCGAGTTTTCTACAGGATTTCGCGAACCCAACACGTCACATTCTTGAGGTGTCAGTTTATCATATTCTTCTCGTATGGTGACACAGAAGGATAAAATGAACACTTTTTGTGAATTATTACGAATAGACTACTTAGATAGATATCTATATTTTTTTATTATCTTAAAAAGACTTTTAATACGAATGATTAATAAGATTTTCGTATTGCTCAGATGTAAAAAGAGATTGTGGACAAACTCGTTCGATTGAAATGTAATAGGTATCAAATCGCTCGTGATTCATTTCATCCTTTGTTTTGGAAGATTTTTGAGGTGAAGTTTTAATATTGGCGTCTTCTGGTAGATCCTTTGATCTATTATCCTCTAGTTCAACATTGTAATAAAGTGTGTATAATCCAGTTCTTTTATATCCCAAAACTCTACAAGAGATCTTGATGTACTTTCTCTTTGATGGACAATCTGAATCGTCCATGACTAAATAGCAAATGTCATTTACCTCATGGATCACGTTACAATCGTTGTGGAGTAAGTAATTGTCCATGGATGCTTCAATCTCCATCTCTCTTCGTTTTGTTAACGAGGAATGAGTGAGAAAATTAGCCTCAAAGTCAATTTGTCTACAATAAAGTTGTATGATTTTCCTTCGAGCGAACGGGCGTTTCAAAATGAATTCTGAAGTTGTGCTCATATTTGATGTATGGCAATACAATCGAACAAGTTGGGATACAGATTCAACCTTGTCACTGTCAATAAATGCTCGTAAAGCCCATGACATGTGTTTTTTTATAAATTCGAACGGGTGTTTCGACGCTACTATTTTGGACATTTCCACCAACCACAATATCTCTTGATCCAACGTACCCATATGCACAAATATTGTCCATGAATGCATGTCTGATAGCATAACTTTATGTATATCGTCTTTCTGTTCTATGGATAAGGATTTTTCGTCCTGTAGTGTGAAGTCAGGCATCTCATCAAAATATGTTGGAGCAGATGGAAACCGAAATCCAGAATCAGAAAATAAGGATGATGATCGACGTTTTCGGTTCATCTCTGCTGCGGCATCGTCATCTGAGGTGTCGCATGGGATTTCGCATCGCTTGAATCTCAACATACTGTATGACGGCTGACGGCAGAGGGGTTTTAGATCATCAATCAATATTAACGAAGATTAATTTTATCCAAGGAAATTCAAGCTAATGTGGACGGAAATTAGCACATAGGGATTACTAGTGACACTTGAAACGTATAAGTTGTCTTTCTTTCTCTCTTGATAGCTATAGAAATATATCTAATGATCTGTCGGCAACATTCAACGTCTTTTTCGGTTTTCATTTTTCAAAAAAATCGTGCTAAATTTTGTGAATGGGCAGTCCGACATGGATAATCTAAATACACCAGTTATTGAATTGAATCACCGATAAAAGATAAAACGCATCTCACTGAATGGAGAATAAATAACAACAGAATTAGAGTCATCGTTGCATAGAAACATCGTTGCAATTACATATTTATTAATCTGTCAATAGGCAAAACTTGAGTTCTAATACAGAGTCAGATTCTAAGTTTTTCACTTCTTAAATGACATAATTTGACAATATATGTTGATTGTATTTTAAGTATTTTAGCATTAGGTTTTACTATCTATTTCCCACCATTGGGTAACTTTTTCATTCATGATATGAGCGACCAAGCAATAGTAATCCACTGATCATTCCGTGCTTGTCTGCAAAAACCAAACTTAAAGGTCATGTTTCATGTTCAGTTATCGTCACAAAATGAACCAACTTTAGCAACAATATCCAAATAAAAAGTCTGCTCGTAAAGTCTGGTAGCAGGCTTTCCATCCTTGAACAAAATCATGCTGGGGCTCTTTTCATGGGCATCCCACTTTTTGGCCAATTCAGGGTAATCTTGTTGCTTAATGCTGACGACAGTGCATCGGTCTTCCAAAAGCTTCTTAGCTCTAACGATGTCACTCTTAATAGCAGCCTCAGTATTTGCATCATAGAAGTTGATAAGAACTGGCTTGTCGTCGGGGAATTTGTCAAGGATCTCATCCATGGTGCTGTACTTGGCCATGAGTGAGGATGAGTTTCTTACAAACGTGGAAGAGGGGGCAAAAGCACTGGCACCGGTTAGGAACAGGGCAGCAATGGTAGCATAAACAGACTTCATATTTGAACTTTATAAAAACTGAAACGAGACAATCAAACACTGAGTTTTAAGTTGCACAAACGGTGAAGAAGGATGTCTTCGATAGATTTCTGGCGGTCTGTGAAATTTGAAACACGAAAAATGCGGGCGATGACGTAGGACACAAGGGAGTAAAATTCCCTACCCTGTGAGGTAAACATACACTACACGATTAAAAGTAATTTTACTACTCAACACGTTTAAACACGAACATACATTACGTTCTTCGTTCTATCTACATGAAACCCATTAAATCAGATTTTTTCTTCTTGTGAAAGGCATCCATAAATTCATGAAACGAAATGACTCCATCGTGGTTTGTATCAGCTTCGCGAATGATGCTATCCACAAAGGCGTCATTGCAGGTATCGCCTAGAAGGCAACACAGATTCTTTTTAGAAATGAATCCAGTATTGTCGCAATCAATTCTATCAAATGCTGCTCTAATATTACTCTCTTCAATTTTCATTTGAGATTCGAGAGTTGCGGCAATAAATTCACTGTACATGATGTTACCGTTACGATTGAAATCCTATACATGGACAAAGAAAATTGAAGGTTTAGAACATGCAATATCAACATGACACATGACATGATATTTCGCAACATACTGCAATACTCACTAAACTTTGGAACATTTTTTCCTTAGCTTCGTCTGATAAATCGCTTAATCGGGACAATCCGTCCTTGAATGCGTCGTGTGTGATGTAGCCATCGTTATCTCTGTCGTAAGACTTGAAAATATTCTCAAGGTTCTTTATGTCTTCAGAGCTTACTTGATGTGCCAGTACATTCAAAACAAGTTTCTTAAATTCGCCAGAATCAACAAACCGAATGAGACTTTTCTCAATGTGCTCTGAATGCACGAGATGACTGTCATTGGATGGGTCAACAATATGATGCTGTTTCAGCCATGGGTGATGTTTTGCTTCTTTTGCACTGAGACGATGATCAGGATCCTTTTGTAGCAATTTCGTTACAAAATCCTTTGCCTCCTCTGATATAGAATGCCAATATCGATTGTCAAGTGAGTATTTGCAGTTTTTCACTTTTTCTGCAATCTCCTTCCTCGAACTTGCCCAAAATGGTTTGCAACCAGACAAAAGCATGTAAGCAATGACTCCTACGGAAAACATGTCTGCCTTATAAGAATATGGAACTCTTTGCAACACCTCTGGTGCCATTGTGTATACTGTTCCAACATAATCAGTGATGTGGATACTGGTGTCTAAGTACTTTTTGGAAAGACCGAAATCGATTACTTTAATCGACGCATTGGGATCTTTGGATGAAAACATAACATTTTCGAATTTGACTGTGTATATAGTAATATAATTGAAGGACCCAATTGGTTAGATATGTGGACATTCTGCAAAGAAAATCCATAACTCATCGACATCACTTACGATCTCGGTGAATGATACGATTCTGATGCATGTAAGCGACAGCCGATAACAATTGTTTCATAATGTCAGCCGCTTCTTTCTCTGTATAAGGATTTCTGCTATAAAGATCACCTCCTGTGCACAATTCCATGATAATGCTAATGTGATTTGCACGATAAAATACTTCATAAGCTTTCAAAATGTTTGGGTGGTCCATGGATCGAAACATTTCAATTTCATTCTTCATTTCTTGTAGAAACACTTCGTTAACAACCTTGATGTTAATCATTTTCAGACCATAATATTGAGTATTACTAGAATCAGATGTGCCATCAGGCCAGCATATTTTTCGACAAAGAAACATCTCTATTTTTTTCTTCGCCTTATTCTTGATGCGCCTCTTGACTTTAAAAATATCACTAATAGATCCCGCACCAATCAAACCAATATTTTCATAGTACTTCCAAACATCAGGACCATCTGCATGCTCTTTTATCATGTTATAATACATAGTTCTTTTTGATGGATCATAGATAACGTCTTCACGTGGACAGCAAGATGATGTCAGGACTGCACAAGAATCATAAGTGGGTTGTTCTGAAC
>Ga0213868_10005415_pt1 | contig 11463 bp, 7 predicted proteins | sample PICome_9_FD_160087 | JGI IMG/M metagenome (GOLD analysis project Ga0213868, IMG submission 160087) | Coastal seawater microbial communities near Pivers Island, North Carolina, United States - PICO127 | ecosystem: Environmental > Aquatic > Marine > Coastal | place: USA: North Carolina | collected...
TGCGTTTAGACGAAATACCACCCCGAAGATATCTTCTGAGTTGTACTGTGAAGGATAGTAATTGGAATAATAATTAGAATAAAGTTTATATTTCACCTAAGATGTGTGAAAACAATTCATTATTTACTCGAACTTACCTTTGGGGTGATGGTTCCTTGATCGCCATCAGCGAAATTTGGGCCAGAGATGCCTTCCCCTCTTATCGTAGATGAGACATTTTGTAAACCACTATGAGAGCTATCTTGATATGACATGAATTCAAATGATGTAACTATGAAATGATGGTTGAGTTGATGGCGATCTGTGATGAAAAGTGAGTTGACTCAAAGTTGAAAGTAGTCTTCTGAGTTCTCTCTTGAGTCTTCTGTCAACCCTAACTAATTAGTCTTCTCTGTCTCGCGTGTCTCGAGTCTCCTCTCTCCTGAGTCCTGAGTCCTCTCTCGTGTCTCGTGTCGCGATTTACTACCAACCCTAAAAGGATGGCATTGGGAATCAGTCGAAAGCATGCTTGAAACGACTGCTATTCTTCTATTTAGATCAAGATGCGATTGTAGTCGGGCTCCTACAGTTCTTAGATATCAGATGAATGTATGGTTGACTTCAGCATTTATTTTAGTCTTGAAAAATTAAAAGTGATTAGATGCAATACTTGAATACAATATCGATTTCAGAGGAGTTCTAACACACTGACTGGTTCATGGTATTATTTTATACGTCAGATAAACGTGATTCCCAAACGGAAAGATCTTTAATTGACGAAAACCTGACATGACTCGCCTCCGAATCCTTCATAACAAGAACAGATGCCCTCGACGCATTTTCCTCTGCGAGAACATTCGTAAGCCTCATGGCTGCCGGTAGTTGTCACTTGAACTGTGCTGAGAGTGGTAGAATGGAAGGTTCTAAGATTCATCAAACCTGTTATCTTTGGAGTACATCCATCTTGGCATGGCTTTGCTAGAACTTCGATCTGATGTTGTTTACCACCAACTGCATTTCCTGAGAAAGTGATGTTAATTACTACTCCATTTGCGTCAACGGTCGAATCAACAGTAACTGCTACTTCATCGACGACTTTGTTAGGCAATCGAATAAGAGCGTCTTGAATATATCCTTCAAGAACAGAATCGGGATATTCCCACATAATTGGCTGTGTTACAAATGTTTCATTCAAGAGAGAAGTGAATCGAAGGGCAAAAGTCTGGCCTGCAAAGTTTGAATTTAGATCATTTGCATCGTACAATGTAATTGTCTGGACTTGATCAACTTCTGAACCATAACCAACAGGGATGACATCCATGGGGTCCTGTCCCCAAGGACACATTCGTTTTTCACATGCAATACCCGTCCAACCCGGATCACAAACACATGCACGAGCACGATCTGAGTCCCATTCGTGGTCTTCTATTGCTACTCCTCCATATCCAAGGCCAGAGTATTCAAGACTGGATCCATCATAGTATTCGTTATAAGTTTTTCCAAATTTCATATCCTTCATATATTCACAAGTACCATGTCCATTACAAAATGCTGGACAAGATTGACGACCACAACCTTTTCCCTCGTAGCCTGGGAAACATATGCATTCTCCTGTATTACGATCGCATGTACCTTTATTTGCACATTCAGCATACTTGTGTTTTACTCCATCCCTGTTAGGACCGTCAACCCAGGCCAGTTCAAATGGGCAAATACGTTCGGAACAGTCTCCTCCTTCTAGACCTCCCACTCCCCAACCAGGATAACATGTACACTAATATTATGGAGTGAAGAAGAAGATGGGAGAATTAGAAATGAAAATAACGAATGACATTCTAATCTCTGTTAAGAGCATGACGTAAAATCAAATGACGCTTTTGAAATATCATGATACTTACTAGATCGTCCACACCACATGTCCCATGGCTTGAACAGTTATTTGGGCAATGTGCCTTGACAGAGGCCACAACTAAAGTAGTGAAAGCAATCAACAACTTCATTTTTAAGTAATTGAAAGAGTGACAACAAAAACGGAGTTTTGACCTTTTAGGAAAGTGACACCGAAATATCGCACTGATCAATGATTTATCGTCACGTCCTGAAAAATTGATTTACTATTACTTTCAATCGATTAAGATTAACCCAGGTGACCATTTTCTTTTACAATACTATTTATGTAAAAAAGCTACGTATTTTTTATTTTAAATTACCTCTTTCCAATTTTCATGAGCCAATAGAGAAGAATAAATACACCGACAATGAAAATAACCATGTACATCATATGCTTTGCACCCCCGGCTTGAAGCATGGTCCCAATCCTTCGAAGACTTCCCGCAAGCATATCTCCTGTACTTGCAAACCCGTCCTGCATTTGATCAAGTAAGGAATTCTGTTCTCGAACCTCATTGCCAATATCAATCGTTAAACCCTTTAACCTGGCAACTTGTTGACTAAGTTCATCAATTCTCTCGTTATTCTGTGACTCCATGATGTTAGCATTCATGTCAGATGCTGTCAGAGAGCCCCGTTCGGGGTCGTACGATCGTCTATTCATATCTGATGATCCTTTGAAGTGTCCGTTGCTATTATTTGAATTTGGTGCGCTGGCTGTTCGACGTTGGTACATCTGGTAAAAAGGAACCTTGCAAGCAGCTAATGAAGACTTGAAAGCTTCACTTTTGCTAATCACTGAGTAACTATTTATTGATTTAATTTTGTCGTCATCGTCCGTTGTCTTTTTTGCCTTCCAAGAACTTCTGGGATTTCGTCTTGGAGATTTCGCTGGATCATTTCATTACAAAATGATACTTTCAATGCATCATCAACAATGACCACTAAAACTAAGTAAGTAACTACATTTCAAGTGTATAGCTTATCCAGTAATTGTGCATACTTTCATCATGGTTCATAATTTATTTAGATTCCATATATTTATCGATCTCTAAATTTATTCCATATTTTCTTCCACCATGTGGCGGTTTCTTCATCCTTGACAAATTCTACCAAATCAGGTCTAGAACTTCGTATACTTTCGATCGACCACATTCCTTTCTTACTTTTCACCGCTGTGTACTCGAATTGTGATAACTTTTCAATATAATGAACATCCTTTTCTGCGTCTTCCAGTGACTTGCTTCCATCGACGGTTGGTCTTCCAGGGATGTCAATGTGCATACCTGGCGCGACATTTGCACGTCCATATGACACCAGCGATGAAGCAAGATCTTTTTGAAATAGAGACATGGGGGATCGAAATGATACTTTACATATAGCCACTTGCTGCAGTTCTGGATTTTGTATCACGGTATCCTTCTGTACATGTTGTGGAATGTCGTGCTTTCTGTCTTTGTAAGAATCACAGGATAGTTGCCTAATCTTCAGTATTTCCTGTGTATCAATAGTTCGTCTTGATATTAATTGGCAAGAGATTCTAGCCTTTTGGTTTGCTAATCCCTGCAGCCATTCATTTGCCCCCTCACTCGTTGTACCTGGCGCTGTGCTTGATGCAAAATAGAAAGGAGGACATTGTATACCTGCAATTTCTACCTTGAGTAAATCCTTTGCATCTTCCACATTTACATATTTTCCAATCGATGGGGTGTATTTTGCCATGAATTCAAAAGCAGGTTTATTCATCAACCTTCCCATTGGGCTCAAATGTCTAACTAGACATGTAATGGGCATAGGATTCACTCCATTATTCATACTCATTCTCTGAGTCAAATCAGGTTCAACTACATGTACGATTCTTCCGTGTATAGTTTTTCGTCTTGTAAACATGTAAGCGGGGATATCGGAAACACGCCAGTATCGAAAGAAAATGGGAGTTTTGTACAGGCCATAGGCTGTAAGGACGACTATGCTTGCTTTTCCAGCCAATCGTGCAACCACTATATTATCTTCGATAAAATTCGAAAGAGATGAAAATGATTTGCCAACTTCTGATCGTATGGATGATTTTTGTCCATGAAAATTTGGATCTGGATTCGTTTGAAGGATTTTCGAGGATGATTTGTTTTCTTTCTCAGCTCCATGTTCTTCGACGGCATTTGTCTCCGCCATTCTTGAATCTTATGCATATAGACTTATTTTCAAGAAAGAATCACAGTAAATGGAAAATGATGGTTTGCTGTTTGCTCAACGATCGTTACAAACTTTAAAAATGTCAAAAGCGAAGCGCAAAGTACAAAAGTGCAAGTGCGAAGTGCGAAGTGCGATGAGAGATGAGCGAGGACTAATGAGGCCTTTCCTTGTTCACAAATCTAAAAAACAAACGGAATCCATATTGGAGTAATGTTCCATAGCACAATGGTTTTAACATCTCCTAATTAACTTTATGAATTATTTTAATGAGTGCTTGTTTACACCCTTGCCTTTCCAATTATGGATGCTCGGGTCATGGCATCTTCTGATCCAAGAACGGGTAGTAAATCAGGTCTCTCACCAAAGGTTTCCTCGAAAAGATCCACTGGAAGTTCACCCTTTCTTCGTGATTCAAAACTTAAAGGCTGGAAAAAGTCTCCGCCTTTACGTCGATTGATAATCACACCACCGACAACTGCAACTTCGCTGGCATAATCAAATGTGTCAGTGGTTTGAGTGACACATGCAGTTATGAGTTCTCGTATGATACCATACATTTGATATGTGACAAAAGCAATAGAATCTTCACTGTCTTCAATACCGGATAGACGAGGAGCAAGTAACTGAACAATTTGATCCAGTTGAGGATCAAATTTATCTGTGTATTCTGGCTTTACAATATCTAGAACAAGCAAAGGGTCAGAAGCAACTGGATTTTTCTTTTGATTCTGTAATGTTTTATATGCTCCAATAGCTGCACCACATGCACTTGATACTTTTGCTTGACCATCCCTTTGCAATGCTCCAACTTGGCCATCAGCGCCAATACCCACGTGGGGTGCAAACACAATGAGTAATCGGCCATCGTCTGGTACATGGTGCAGATAGGCCCCAAAGCCAGACTTTCCTGCAAAAGGTAATCCTCCAAGTCCCCCCAGGGCAAAACCTTCTTGCCATCTGTTGATCATCAATGGCAGTAATTGTTCCTTACGATTATTAATTTCATCTGAACAGACACTGTGTCCGAACAACGTATTTTCAGGTGTGAATCCTCGTTTCTTCAACGTCCTGGCTATGGCTTTATCTGTATCTCCAGAAAGTAATGCAGTAGGGAAGAGTCGGTTCTGTATGATCTCTGCATCTTCCTCTAAGTATTTCCCGCGAAATTGCTTTTGTCCAAATTGAAAGGTATCAGATTCAGTTACGACAAACAATGAACTCGCAAAAGCTGTAGCAACAGAGATGACTTCTCTTCTTGAATTATCTACTCTCATCTTCTTTGCAACATCACGAAATTCATTTCGATCAATAAAACCACTGCTGTCTTTATCAAACCGATTAAAGAGGTTGTCCGCATAATCGTCAAACGCGCTACTTAGCTTAGAGCAAGGGGCTCTTTGTCCAAGTTTTAGTACATTTGCAAAACCGAAGCACTGGACGTACTTTGTGAATAAACAAACAAGCAGGATTGTTATTCTATTCATCCTGGTCATATGTCTTGTTTGCATCTCAGTAATGTTTGTTTTATGCATCGCTCATTTTTCATTTTGGCTCCGTTTTCTGCGTTGGTTCTCACTTCTGTGTTTTCTGCAACCGGTAATTGCCTTTCATTGCGTCACGGTTACGTCAATAGCCTGTAGCCTCATTGTTCTCTGTTCCGTTCCAATATTACTAACTACTAACACTTCTTAGTGTTATTATTTATTCTTCTTCTTCCATCCAATTGCCTCTGTTCATCATCTCTTGCAGAAGAAGATATTCAACTGTTGTGTAGTTAAAGTTGTCCTTTTGAAAAAAAGCAGGGGGGTCCGCTTACTTAGAGTATGAAAGTATCGTCTTACGCCGCCTTGACTTGCCTTGTGGTCCTCACAAATCCAAAACGAACCTTGTCACTATTAAGTTCACCAGTTGTCACGAGGAGTAATACATTTCAACTTAAGTCTGGAAATAAACTTTCTGGAATTTTATATGACAAAGTGAAGCAGGTGATGAACATGTCTTCGTCCCCAGAAACCGAAGAAAATATCAGAACCCCATTCTACACTGGATCTACTTTCTTAGACTCTGTATCTCAAGCATGTACAGAATCATTGGGAACTGAAATTACATTGAAACCAGCAATGGGTGGCGGTGCATCAGGTGGAGGAGGTGCATCCGTCTCTGCTGCGGTAGATTCTACAACAAACACTAAATACTTTATCAAATCCGCATCAGCGTCTGGTAATTCTTCCAATATGCTACGTGCTGAATACTTGGGTGTGTTGCATATGCATGAGACGAATACAATTAAAGTTCCTAGACCCATAGCATTTGGTGAGCATCATGGACCTGGAAGAGCTATTGCATTTGTTGTGTTTGAATACCTTAATTTTTGTGGAGGAGGCGATCAGTTTGAGTTGGGTGTACAACTTGCGAAAATGCACAAAGCGTCAACTACAACATCAAATGGTCAATTCGGTTTCGTCGTGGACAACACAATCGGTGCAACACCACAACCAAATCTTCCTTGGAAAGATAATTGGGCAGATTTCTGGGATGAGATGCGCTTAGGACACATGCTGAAACTTACTGGCGATGCAGGATTGGACAGTGGTACTATTCAAACGTTGAGGCAAAAGACGCGAGAATTGCTATCGCATAATCCTCAACCAAGCTTGATCCATGGAGATCTTTGGGGTGGAAATAAAGGTTTTGCAAAAATGGATGATGGAAAAGTGCCTGTCATTTTTGACCCAGCAACTTATTATGGAGATAGAGAGGCAGATATTGCAATGACCTATTTGTTTGGGGGATTTAGCAGTGATTTCTATGACGGATATGAGTCGGAATGGCCACTGCCTGAGGGACACCAGAAACGCAAGACAGTTTATAACTTGTATCACATTCTAAATCATCATGTTTTGTTCGGTGGGGGATATTTGAGACAGGCGCAAGGGATGATTGACCAGATCTTGAGGATGTAACGATGTTTGTCGTTCGTTGAGGAAAACAACGTTTTTTTAAAAAAAAAGAGTTTTTAGAGGTGCAAGAGTGACAAGATCCATAAAACAAAATACATAATTAATGTTTCTACTTTTTTAAAAGTTTAGATGCAGGGATACGCATTGACTGCGTCTCACAGTTCAAGTCAAGTGGCTGATTGATTCATTCGAATGATACAATACATTCGCAAAATCGATATCTTCGACCGATTTTCTTTTTTGAACATGCTGTATAGTATGCGATGGTAAGTGTGAGACGCTCGACGGTTCCACAGTCATCCAAGTCGACCACGCACAATGAAAAAGCTTTCTGGTGACAGTAGATTGATTCAGTGAGTTATTATTCGAAATAATGACTTTTTGTGTCATGTTGGTACATCAACAGTACCTGAATATTTATTCTATTACATGTTCTAATACATTGACCTTTAATGCTAATTGTTACCTTTAAAAAAGAATTTACTGTGTTGCCAATGCATGACTTCCACTTGCCAAAGCATAAAAACCTATGCCTTGGCATAAAATCTTATGCCAAGGCATAGATTTTTATGCCCTGGCGTAAAATCTTACGCCACAAGCCACAAGGCATAGAATTTCGGCTCCTTTCCCGCCGAAAACACAAGATCTTGTGTCCGGAGCAACGCAGGTAATTATCAACAATTAAACCATTTAAACTACTTCATAATATATTGTAATAGAACAAGTCAAGAGATATTTAAATATGTATTGATTTTAATTAGATGTTTTATATTTCTTATTTTATGAGTACTTATAGTCAGGCCATTTTTTTCGATTTTTCAAACACACAAGATCTTGTGTCATGTAAAACATAAATTATGGACTATTAATTAAGTGTGATTTAAAATATTCAATGCACATATATCTACCTGGAGTGCATTTGCAGAAGGTGCGAACTCGTTTGTTGAGATCGCAGCACTTCCAGGTGGGATATCTGCACTTCCCGTCGACCCCCTTTTTTTACACGAGTTCCGACGACGTGATGCGCACTTTTGATGAAAATCTTTGAGATGATCCCTGGTGAGTCACACTAAATTTATGTCCGAGCTCCCTCTATAAGTGTATAAGTAAAATAAAAGATTAATTTTTGATTTTTAGCTTATTTGAGGTGTATTAATTTAGATCATAGTAGACACAAGATCTTGTGTTAGAGACAAGATCTTGTGCCGCGGGGAAACTTGCTTGGCGTAGAATTTTTCGTCAATCGGTGCTTTATTACTGAATACTATTCTTTTATTGTTATCTAAAACAGCAAAGAACACGACGACCACGAAGCAACGATTACAAGCAAGTCGTTCTCCTTGCTTGCGATAGACATTTGTATTCTCTATTCGACGAACGAGAAACACTCGGCTTAAGTTTATGGAAGAGGCTTAGCAAGAAATAGTATCAGGTAAAATGTTCACTCCAGATCAAAAGCAGTATTTTGATGGTAGGAAAGAACACTATTACACGAGGAATTACACTCTAGGGCACCGGTCCATGGACTTCCCAAAGCAAAACAACACTGCTCAGAAGAGCACCCGAAAAACTTTCAAAACAAATAATTATGGTGCTTCCGATAGCTCCGTCTTCTCAGTATTTTCAAACTCTGAAAGATCGGCACAGAGTTCTCTGTTTGAATCTGCGACAGCATTTGTATCGGAAGAGGATGAAGCAACTCTGACTCCACGATACAAAAGCGAAAACCATCTTGAGGTATTATTCCGTATGCATGCAAGCATTTGGCCATCTGTCTTTCCATATTGTATTTTAAATTGCGTTTTAGCATATGCGTTGAGACTGTTCAAAATTCAAGACAATGACTTCCTCCGAACAACAGAACCTGCTCATCGATTCATGGCATTTTTTGTCTCATTTCTGATTGTGCGTCGAAGTACTCTTTGTTTGGAAAGATACATGGAGGCAAGAAGTCTTATCAGTGATATGACTAGAGCTTGCAAGGAACTCATCCATCATGCAGTTTGTTACACTAGGTACAAGAATGAAGACGAAGAGGGTATGAAATGGAGAGCCTCAGTTGCGAAGCGTATCATTTCAACACTTAGGGTTGTTGTTACAATACTTCAGTACCCAACCAAAGGTCAAAATGTATGGGAGGTTTCTGAACTTGGAAAGGAAACAAGACAAGCCATGATGCTTGCTGTTGGTGAATCAAATCAGCGTTCACCACTTATCCTGGGGCTTTTTCTTCGCTCTGTCGTTGCAAGTCATATCCATAAGCTTACCGTACCTCTTGACGTCAATCAAGAATTATCTCTGCATGATTTTACAGTCCACTTTTTGGACGCATATAATGATTTGATGGTTCTTATGACCACACCCGAACCATTTCCTCTCGTACAAATGACAAGAACGTTTTTGTTCGTTTGGGTCTTTACGATTCCTTTTGCATTGGTTCAAAATTTTGATGATGCGTTCCCACTCATTCTAATAGTATTCTTCATCACTTATGGATTCATAGGGTTAGATCTTGTTTCCATTGAGATTGAAGATCCATTCGGTAATAAACCGAATGACTTTAATATTGAGGTATACGCAAAAAACACCTATAGGGATATTTTAGTGTGCATTCGAGATATTGATGGAGAAAAGGCTGCAAGAAAAGTAGGTAAAAGTCTCAAGGATACTTTAAGAGAAGAAATCATGAAGAACGTCCAAAACCACAACCAATTTACGCGCGTCAATGAATGGGGAGGACGAACGGATCATTGTAGAATTGATGAAATCGCAGAAGAAATACAATTCCTTCAATCTCGTGAAGATGACAGTGACATATCTTTTGGAGAAGGAGATGAAGATGAAGTGAGTTTGGCAGAAACTGTTGAAACAAAAGATTCCTTTCTTCCGGAGGTGAGCGGTATTCATCGGAAATTACATCAAAGAAAGAATTCAAACGCAAGTTTTGATGGGTTTGCACACAACACTCGCGTTAGACTAGACTCTTATGGAAACGTTGTCCGGAGGGCTCCTGATAACCGTAGTCCTCGAAAGAGTCCAAGAAAGAGTCTTCGAAACCCTTTACCAAGACCGGAAGTGTATCGTCATAGATCTGCTGGACAACGAACCAATACATCCTATCGTAACGATCGACAGTATGCTGGCTGCGAACCAAGACTTGATATGAAAACAGATGCCATTCAAGAAAATACAAGTCGTGAAGAGGACAGCAATGATGATACAAATTGACTTGGTTTTCATAATGATACTGAGATTTTAAAAAATAATGTTACGTGTCATGAATTCTTACTATTGAAACGTAGCGCACCAAATTATACATCATTTTCTAAATTTAATATATGAGACATGTTCATTCCAACAATATGCGATCATAAATAGTAATTGCTTCACGAATGGTTCCTCTGCATTCAGGACATTTCCATTTCATTTGCGACAACCTGTAATCTGTGGAACATTCTTCGCATAATGAAATATGTCCACATGGGAGCAAGACACGACAAGCACAGTTGGATATGCATACGATGCACAACTTGACATTCGATTCACTAACTTCTGATGAGGAAGAAGAAGAAGTATCCTTTGAATGTGTCCGTGTCACTTGCAATGATTTCTGTTCCACTGACGGAGAAGTAAACACTGCATCTACAGTATCCTCATCATCCACCAACATCCTTTCAGCAAGAAATATCATGCTCCTCAATCCCTCTCTCATCTCCTCATTTGGATTATCTTCCACCAAATCTTTCGGCAATAACCCATGATCATCCATAATCAGTACACTTAATGGCATGATCCACAACATGTGCATCAGTGGTTTCAAAAGAGTATGTGATTTAGCATACAAACACAGTAAATGAAGCGGTAGACACCCATCATGTGATTTCTTATACAAACTGTCAGGACAAAGTGAAATCAATACATGGATCACATCACATGAGGCATTGTATCGACAAGCATGGTGCAATGGACATCTTCCCATGGAGTCTTGTGCGAGTAAAAAGTTTTTATCTCTGGTGACACTCAACGTGAAGAATGCTGTAATGACTTCGACGGGAGGTTTTCTCATACATGCTAGATGAATGGGGAGGCAGGTATTCCTTGTACCACATCTAAATATGAATACTGAGAGCTTGGAGGCTTCCTCTGGCCATAGGTTGATGTATTTGATGACTTGCTTCCATTTTCTTTCCACGAGAAGTTTTGTGAGTTCTTTCATTTGTGAGTATTGTTCTGATGTGGATCTTTAGTTTTGTATATGTGAGTGTGTTTGTGTGTAAATGTGTTTGGACAACTGGAGATGATGGTTTTAGATGGATGGATTTGGAAAAAAAGTGACGAGTGACGCGAAAGAGGGACCGCGAGGAAAAGGCCTATCGAGAACCCCCATCGTCGTGTATTTTATCTATTATCGACCATAGAGCTCAGAGCAAAAAGCTGAGGG
>Ga0213868_10005416_pt1 | contig 11463 bp, 15 predicted proteins | sample PICome_9_FD_160087 | JGI IMG/M metagenome (GOLD analysis project Ga0213868, IMG submission 160087) | Coastal seawater microbial communities near Pivers Island, North Carolina, United States - PICO127 | ecosystem: Environmental > Aquatic > Marine > Coastal | place: USA: North Carolina...
GCATGGATGCATCAGCTGTTAAGCATGATTGGCTAACAGGTGAAGCGATAGATTTGCCACAGTATAAACTTGGGTTCATCAGGCAGAAGAAATTGGATGCAGAACAACACGTAGCAGCAGACGTATATACTGAGTTGCGAAAGTTAAGTCATCCATTTGTAGGGCCACAGAAAACTATTGGTGACGTACAGCTATCTGCAAAACAATATCAAAGATTCAATGAGTTAGTAGGTACTATTAAAGTAATGGGTCGTGATAATCTTATTACAATACTCGACAAACAAATAAAATCCAGGCGATATGCGCGGTTAGCGGATATGGCAGAAATTAATCAAACTCGTTCTTCAGATGATGGGCGTGTAAAGCATTTGAATATCTATATTCAACTCGCAAAACGTAAAGCAAAGTACCAGTTGTTTAGGGAATATCCTGAACTTCGAAAGGCTGTTGCTGCAAACAGACGTTCCAGAGGTTTATCAAAGGCAGGGCGAGAAGCTGACCCATTGATAACTTCAATATCTGATTAAACTATTTACCCCGCTACGGCGGGGCTTTTTCTAACATAGGAGATATGGATGGCATCCATTGTAAACTATGTCGCTGACGGGTCGACAAACCAATTCACAATCCCGTTCACATATATAAATCAAACAGACGTAGCTGTTACCGTTAATGGGACAACTCCAACTTTTACATTTCTAAATGCTTCAACAATAAATATAGCCGCAACACCCGCTTCTGGTGCTAAAGTTATAGTTAAACGTGTTACACCAGTAACTGCTTTAGTCGACTTTACAGACGGTTCAACATTGTTCGAAGCAGACTTAGACTTAGCACATCTACAAAATAGATTAATTGCCGAAGAAAGTAGGGAGAGAGCAGATAATGCTATCGATACATTAAATGCTAATATCTCAAATATTAATACTGTTGCGGGAATAGAAGCCAATGTAACAACGGTTGCAGGCATCAATGCTAATGTAACCACAGTTGCTGGAAATAATGCTAACATTACAACGGTAGCTGGCAGTATTACTGATGTAAATTCAGTAGCAACAAACATGGCAGAGGTGCTTACAGCAGACACAAACGCTGCAACTGCAACAACTAAAGCAGCAGAAGCAGTTGTCTCAGCTAATACAGCATCAGCACAAGCAACAATCTCTACAACAAAAGCAGGGGAAAGTGCCACAAGTGCAGCAGCATCACTAGCATCAAAGAACGCTGCAGCTGCATCTGAAAGCAATGCTGCAACATCAGAAACAAACGCAGCAAACAGTGCTACATCATCTGCAAACAGTGCATCAGCAAGTTCATCCAGTGCGTCAGGCGCAAGTGGAAGTGCATCAACTGCAACAACAAAGGCTGCTGAAGCCTTAACATCAGCTAATAATGCAGCAACAAGCGCAACAAGTAGTGCGAACTCTGCGTCTACAGCTACAACAAAGGCATCTGAAGCATCGACTTCAGAAACAAATGCAGCAGCAAGTGCAACAAGTGCATCATCTTCAGCCACTACAGCAACAACTCAAGCTGGTATAGCAACGACGAAAGCCGCTGAAGCCGCTGCAAGTGCAACAAGTATTGGAAACGCAGAGACTACTGTAGCAGCAAATGCAGTATCAGCTGCAAATAGTGCAGCCGCCGCCGCAACAGCTTTAGATAGCTTTGATGATAGATACTTAGGAGTTAAGTCATCTGACCCAACAGTAGACAATGATGGAAATGCATTGGCTCAAGGAGCATTATATTTCTCAAGTTCATCAAGTTCCATGCAGGTTTACGATGGTGCTAACTGGATAGCTGCATCATCATCTGGTGTAGCATCACTAACGCTATTTGAATACACGGCAACTGCTGGACAAACTGCATTCTCAGGCAATGACGACAATGGATTATCAATGTCATTTATTGCGGCTAACTTATTAGTGACAATGAATGGTGTCATTCTTGACCCATCTGATTTCACAGCATCAGGTGGCGTAACAGTTACGTTAGGCTCAGGTGCGGCAGTAGGTGATATAGTAAACATCTATGCATTTAAGTCATTCCAAGTTTCTGACACGGTATCAGCTTCAACAGGTGGTACATTTGCTGGGGCAGTTTCTTTCAGTAATGGTGCTACAGTTACTGGTACAGTAGCCGCAACAGCAGTTACAGGTGATGGCTCTGGCTTAACAGGTTTACCAGCGGGTGTAGGTGGTGCAAATGGTGTTACTTTTAATGATAACGTAAAAGCACAGTTTGGTACTGGTAATGACCTCCAGCTTTACCATGATGGGTCTTCTAGTAGAATTGTTGATGCAGGTACTGGGTCATTAAAAATACAGGCAGAAAACTTTGCAGTTAATAATGTTGGCGACACAGAAAACATGATAACTGCCATACCCAATAGTTCAGTAGCTTTGTTTTATGACGGCTCTAAGAAATTTGAAACAACATCAACAGGTATTGATGTAACTGGCAAAGTGACCAGCGATGAGTTGACTGTTGCATCAGACGTAAACACAGAAACAAGAACACTTTTAGTTGATAATGCTCATTCTGGCGGCTCTATGTATAATGCATTTGGAGTTTATGTTGGCGAAACTGACCGCAAAGTTACGCTTAGCGCAGACTATGGCGATAGTATAATGGCGTTTAAAACTAACGGCGTAGAACGTATGAAAATATCCCCATCTGGTAACATTGGTATTAATGGCTCTCCTGATAGTGGTCGAAAACTTCACATTGAAGGTGGGGATGCATCAGTAGGGATAACACTAAAAGATACCGCTGGGCAGCAAATGGCTATTTTGAGTGATGGTAATAATCTGGAATTTAAATCTGATAGTTCGGGTAATGTATTTTGTCAGATGTATGGCGCTACTGGCGCTAAAAGTTTTGGAAGTTTTGAATCCTTTAGTGGCGGCTATAATCTTTATGCGGGCGCAGGTTCAGCCGCTTCCTATGCTATGAGGCTTGATGCACCCGGAACAGGTTCTGCTGGTATCCTTCAAGTTGTAAATGGATATGGTCAAGTGGGTTCAATTCGAGTTAACGGGGCATCAACATATTTTTTCACAAGTTCAGACTACCGATTAAAAACTGACGTTCAACCAATGACAGGGGCTTCTGCTCGTGTTCAAGCACTGAACCCAGTTAACTTTGAGTGGATAGCCGATGGTATTCGTACTGATGGTTTCCTTGCACACGAGGCTCAAGAAGTTGTTCCAGAAGCTGTTGTAGGCAATAAAGACGCAATGCGTGATGAACCTTACGAGGTAACTCCAGCAGTCTTAGATGATGATGGTAACGTCACAACCGAAGCTGTCATGGGTGAACGTACTATTCCTGACCATCAAAGCATAGACCAATCCAAGTTAGTGCCATTACTTACAGCCGCACTACAAGAAGCATTAACTAAGATTGATGCAATGGAAACACGATTAACAGCATTGGAGGACGTGTAGATGACTAAAGCAAGAGATTTAGCAAGTTTCCTAGGAAACAACACAAGCCTAAATACAATTAATAATGCTTATGTTGCTGGTACTTTAGGTTCACCAAGTATCGACGACAACGGTGATGCCACAGCGATTACGATTACAAGTGATGAGAAAATTGGTATTGGTACGACTTCTCCAGATGCATCGCTTGATGTTACCCGTTCTGGTGATGGCACAATAGCTGTTTTACAAACAACAGGAAACCATGGTTTTGAGATTTCTGCACCAAGTAGTACAGCATTACAAATAGCATCAAAGCAAGGTTCAAAGAATTTAGACCTATGGGCTAACACATTAAGTTTCAGTGCTGGCGGCTCACAACGTATGGATATTGACGCATCAGGCCGTGTCACAAAGCCAAATCAGCCATATTTTTATGTTCGTGCGCCAGGAACGCAATACGTGACTGCTGGTGGTTACGTTGGTTTTACATGGAGCAGTGAAGTAAAAGATGTTGGAGGCAATTTTGCAAGTAATGTCTTTACTGCGCCAGTAACAGGGGTCTACTTTCTAACTCTTAATGCTAGGTATGATAGTGTTAAAGATAACGCATCTTACTACAATACAACCATAGCTACTTCAAACAGAAGTCATGCTCAACTATTCTCACCACAAGGTTTTGATAGAACTGTTGATTACTGGGTATTCACCATGAACGTAATTGCAGACATGGATGCAGGAGATACTGCAAGCTGTAACGTAGGACAAATAGGTGGCAGTTCAGGAACTTCAATAAACGGAAGCACAGCTTTTTACGGATATTTATTAGGTTAACAACGGGCGAAATAACCCTGTCTTAAAGGAGACAAACAATGGCAACAATAACACTAACAGTAGAAGTAACAGATACAGAACAAGCTATCTTGTTGAACGATTTACTGAATATAAACGATTGGCTACAGGGCGCAATGGATGGCAAAAAGAATAACTGTTGGAAGCGTATGCAACAAGAGTGGACTACCAAGCTAATGAATGACGAAAGTTTCACAGACAGTATCCCATCAAATCAAGCTGACTTTGTAGCATTAGTTATTGCTCGTGATGATTATCAGACACGAACAGAACGTGATGCAATTCAAAATGCAAACCTGTTGGGTGACTAATGACAGAAGGTGAAGGTTGGCACATTTCCAGAAGTGTCCCCGCAACCCTTCTTCTAGGGCTAATCACACAAGCTGGAGCAATCGTTTGGACTGTCAGCATGATGATGGCAGATATAGACAAAAACCAGCAAGACATCGTTGAATTTAATCAGCGAGTTTCAAAAGTAGAACAGTTAGTGCAGACACAAGCTATCTCAATGGCACGTATAGATGTTAATATTGAACACATACGAACTGCTGTTGAAAAGATGGTAGATTGATTAGGCTTGGCCTAGCACTGACATCCTTATTACTCACAGCATGTATCCCTGAAATTAGAGTTGATACTCCGATAGCTTTTCCATCGAGCTGTCCAATGGGGGATACTGTCTGTGAACGTAATCTAAACGCTCAAACCCTTGCCTACATTGGTTTCCCAGAAGCAGCCAAGAGGTTGATGTGTGAAGATTATAAAATACAAAAAGTAATGGATGAAGAATGTGTAGATACCTCTTTATCACCTTTATATTAATACTGCTCGGAAAGGGTGCGTATGCAAATGATGTAAACGGTGATTTCAGCAATAATTACCAAGATAGCAATGTTGATTCTGGTAATGCCTCAACAACCAATAATTATAACGCAGCTGGAGCAGCTAGTGCCTCACCAGTAATGTCAGCAATTTCACCCACAATGATGGGTGGAGGCGGCAACGATAGCTGCCTATTACCCACTACCTCTGGAATACAGGTAACAATGTTTGGGTTTTCACAAGGCACAATGCAGCAAGACGAACATTGTAATCGTAGAAAAAACGCACGTTTACTAGGCGCACCACAACAAGTAGGTGGATTAGGGCTACAAGTGAGTGCCATATCGGTTCTCTGTAGTTCACCTGCCACTCCAAAATCTGAAAAAAACTCAGGTCAGAGTGTATTTAAAAGCATGATGCTTGCCTCAACACCCTGTCCAATAATGGACGTTGTGACGGGCAAAATCCTCATGGGTAAAGACGCAATCGATAAATATAGACAGCATCCCCAAATCTACATCGTTGGATATGAAACTGACAAAGAGTTTTGGGACACTCTTTTACGAATTGGAGAAGATTTAAGTAATGAAGAAAATAAAGCAAAAGTTGCTTCTAACAGTAGGGACACTCGCTCTATTAGTGAGCGGTTCAGGACTACTCGCAGAGTCACCACCACCACCCGACTACAGCCAGACGGGCGCACAGAAAATAACCGAATTGAAGGGAACGATTGATATAATTAATAATCGTTTGCTCGCAAGTGGACAGCTAACCAATGGTTCAGTTGGATATGCCACAGTTGGGCGTGTCATAATCGATGATGCCCTAGAAGGTGGTAAGATAACTGATGCTCAGTTTGTAGCTTATAAAGCTGCATTAGATAAAGTTATCGCACACGATTACGCTACAGCTCAAAATGCTACTCAGCTGTTTACACAAGAGCATACTGCATCGATGACACAACTGACCCTAGCAATAGACTTATTAAGTAGTGCTACATCAGTTCTAGCGACAGCGACATCAGTTGCTACAATAGCTGCAGAGGCAGATACAAAGCCAGAGCAGGTTGCACTACAGGATATGTTGCAGACTGATGAGTATTCTATCCAGGCATCAGAAGTAGCCACATATAATAATGCTTTAGAAAGTGTAGAGAACTATGCTCAAAAAGCTGGTGCATTTATGGCTGCAGCTAATAATACAGAATTAACAGCATCTATTGATGCATATACGGCTACCAATAATTTGGTTGCTGGGAACTATACTGCAATCACTTATACGCAAGCAGCTGATGAATTTATCATTACATGGGCAGATGCTGGAACTGGTTGGTCAGGATATTTAACGGATGACATGAAGGATGCCACTGCAATTTATGGTGCAAATACATATATGCAGCAACACGGCACACCCATAAAGGATATGTAAATGGAAGACACCGAACTTAAAGTTGGACGTTTTTCATTCAAGGGGTGGTACATAGCTGCTGCCCTTCCAATCTTATCAGCGATTAGCGGTACGATTTATTATGGATATGACACCTTAAACCGCTTCTACGATGTAGAGGCTGGTATAGATTTAGTTGTTTCAGAATCTGACATGTTCAATGTGAGAGCATCTGACTTCAACTCAAGAATTCAAACACTAGAACAGGCGGTAACAGACAATGATGTTAGAGGTCTTAATACACGTTTATCAACGATTTCTACACAGATGCAGACAATTCTGGAACAGCAGAAAGCACTTCTGGAACTGCGTAGTATGGTTGAAAAATCAAGCACTATCACTGACCAAATCGGTGATAAACTGGATACGTTCCAAGTTGAAATAGATGATATTTGGAAGGCTTACGATAGTTTAGCCGACAATCCACTAAAATAATAAGGATACAATATGCTACAAGCATTGATTGGCCCAGTCGCTGGGCTATTGGATAAAGTTGTGCCTGACAAAGATGTAGCTGCAAAACTCGCTCATGAGATTGCAACTATGTCAGAAAAACACGCACAAGAACTCTCAATTGCGCAGCTGGCAGTAAACAAAGAGGAAGCTAAGGGAAATTGGTTTCAATCTTCTTGGAGGCCAGCAGTTGCATGGGTTTGCGTAATAGGCATGGCAATTAACTTCTTAGTTAGCCCGCTTTTATCACCACTAGGCGTAGTCGTACCACAAGCTGACACATCAGTCATGATGCCAGTTCTTATGGGTATGCTCGGACTTGGTGGCCTACGTTCATTCGAAAAAACAAAGGGTGTTACTAAATGAGAGAAAATTTTAACAAATGCCTAGAAATGGTACTTGTCCACGAAGGAGGCTTCACGGCTTCAAAAGTTGATAAAGGCAATGCTGGTGATGGACATGGCAACCAAGGCTCTACAATGCTTGGTGTCACTTCAAGAGTGTATGCTGATTGGACAGGTAAACCAGCTCCAATTGAGGTAATGAAACAATTAACGCCAGAAGACGTAGCTCCAATATATAGAAAAAACTACGCTGATAGAATTCACTTTGATTCACTTCCATCTGGCTTGGATTGGGCTTGTCTGGATTGGGCTATTAATTCTGGAGCGAGTAGACCTGCAAAAGCTATACAACGTGCAGTTGGTGCAACAGCAGATGGTGTCATTGGGCCAAAAACCTTGCAGCTCGTAGCTGAAAAAGACCCAGAGTTCATAATAGATTACGTCTATACAGTCCGACAGTCGTTCTATGAAAGTCTGGATGACTACAAACATTTTGGCAGAGGTTGGTCACGACGAAACAAAGAAACGCTACACCAAGCCATGGAAATGGCAAAAGGGAGCAAGTGATGACAGAAGCAGAACTCATGTCGTTGCTACATAAAACATTGGCTGAGAACTTACTGATGCGTGTCAAAGACCCAGAAGCAAAATCAGCTGACCTCAATGTGGCAAGACAATTTTTAAAAGATAACGGAATAGATGCACTTCCAGCAGAGGGTTCACCACTGAGTGAACTTGTAGGTACGCTTCCTGATTTCAGTGATGCAGACTTTGATGTGAGTGAACTCAAGGCAAATTAATGTTTACAGCAAAAACTTCGCTGGGCTTGCCTATAAAGCAAGACCCACTCTCAGACTTCCGTAAATTCACATTCGTAATATGGAAGCACCTTAATCTACCAGACCCAACAGTGGTGCAGTATGACATCGCAAAGAAGCTGCAGCATGGTGAGAAGCGTATGATTATCCAAGCCTTTCGAGGTGTAGGTAAGTCGTGGATTACCTCTGCTTATGTTGTTTGGCTGCTATATATGAACCCACAGTTAAACATATTGGTGGTTTCAGCATCTAAATCACGCTCAGATGACTTTACTACATTCACGCTGCGTTTGATTAACGAGATGGATATTCTAGCACATTTAAGGCCAAAGACAGACCAAAGGCAGTCCAAGATTAGCTTTGACGTTGCACCAGCTGCAGCGTCTCACGCACCATCAGTTAAATCTGTTGGTATCAGTGGGCAACTTGCAGGTTCTCGTGCAGATGTCATCGTTGCAGACGATATTGAAGTCCCAAACAACTCAATGACACAAGGCATGAGGGATAAACTCTCAGAAGCAGTTAAAGAATTTGATGCTATCTTGAAGCCAGATGGACGTATTATCTATCTTGGCACACCTCAGAACCAAGAAAGTCTATATAATAAACTACCAGACCGCGGTTACACAGTAAGTATATGGCCCGCACGATACCCAAATCAGGAACAATCTATAGGATATGGCACTAAGTTAGCCCCTATGATTGCCAATAAGCTGCAAGCAGACAGTGATTTGATAGGTGAACCGACAGACCCATACCGCTTCTCAGACTTCGATTTGTTAGAACGTGAGGCATCCTATGGACGCTCAGGGTTTGCGCTGCAGTTTATGCTCGATACCAGGCTATCAGATGCAGAACGCTATCCACTCAAGGTTTCAGACCTCGTTATTATGGATATACCAGTGCATGAAGCCCCTGAGAAGGTCGTTTGGTCATCAGACCCACAGCATATCGTGGAAGAATTACCCAATGTTGCTTTCAACGGCGACCACTATCACAAGCCTATGTTTATGTCGGAAGACTTCATTGAATATACAGGCTCTGTGATGTCCATAGACCCCTCTGGACGGGGTAAAGATGAGACGGGGTATGCAGTCATAAAGATGCTCAATGGCTACCTATACGTGCGCAGATGCGGAGGTGTAGCAGGTGGGTACTCGCAAGAGGCATTAGAGAAACTTGCAGTCATCGCAAAGGAAGAAATGGTCAATGAGATAATCGTTGAGAGTAACTTTGGTGACGGTATGTTTAATCAGTTATTTCTACCAGTATTGACCAAGGTACACCCAGTAACGCTTTCTGAAGTTAGGCATAACACGCAGAAGGAACGTAGGATTATTGACGTTCTTGAGCCTGTAATGAACCAACACAGACTTGTGATTGATAAAAAGGTTATCAAGAAAGACTTTGATAGCTGCCAACATTTACCACCAGAGCAAGCCTTACGTTACCAGTTGATGTACCAATTAACACGTATCACATCTGACAGAGGGGCATTAACCAATGATGACCGTTTAGATGCATTGGCGATGGCCTGTCAGTATTGGGTAGATGCCATGGCGCAAGACGTAGAGCAGCGCATGTCTATCCGTAAGGAAGAACTTATGATGTCAGAGATACACAGATTGAAAGACCAAGCGAATATGGGCTTAGCTGTTATATCAGGGCATCAGGCTGTTACTAAAAGTTTACGATGGTAAATACTTTCCTCTCCTTATTTATATGACCAAATTCAAAGGTTGCACTAGAAGGGAGAGGGAGTAGCTCTATAGGTTACCTAAATGTCTATTTTAAAAATAAGACAAAAGAGGGAATGTCCCTATAGGAGAACTATAAGTAGCAATAATTTAGAAGTAAAAATCTGAAGTGCTACCGATAAAAGTCTAGTAGAAAAAAACCCCCCTTGGCCTTACCGTTTTTAGCGTCTGGCGGGCTTATTTACCGTCATATTTACCGTTAAGGATACATAGGGCTATATAAACATAGGGTACGGGGGGTATTGGCAACAGTTTCTAGAACTGTTACCAGCTGTTTTTTCATCAATGTTCATGCTTTGTTCGTCATTTGAACGATTCTTTCGCTCGCCTGTCTCTCCTCTATCGTTTTCGAAACACAACTGAATACATCTTCATATACCCAATGAAACATGGGGTTATCATGCAGCTTTCTCATAGTCTTGACATCTATTCATTAATGTATATAAATCAAAACTGCGGCGAGGTTGCCGTGAGATAACAGAAAGAAATCAATATGGGTTACATGAAGAACCAAATGCTTGCAGAACATGAACTGGAGTTTTTCCTAGAGTCAGCCAAGGCAGGGACGCTAGAAGAATACTATCCAAATGAACATGGCAAGCGCAGCACACGAGAAATGCTAATCGATACTCGTGGCAACACTGAAGAGACAGCTGGCACTCTCTACAAGTTAGATGGTGTGCAGGTATTTGTACCAGACCAGGTATTCTTACTTACGCAGCCAATCGTTGAACCGTTAGGCACTGAGTATAACTCTGTGGCTTGCTTTAATAATCACTAAATCTATTCACTTTTAACTCGAAATTAATACTAAAGGATTTATCAAAAATGGACATGCAAACAACACAATTATCTAACCTAGAAGAGGGGTCATACTTCCGTACTTCTCAAAGTGGAAACTTCTATTGTCTCCAGGGTTACTACAAGCCAACACGCAAGATGAACGTGACATCATCTAATGGAGACATCTTTCAAATGCGTCCAAAGAGTAAGGTATTTGCTTACCCATCGTGGCATTCTGATGCTCGAAGGCTTTCATCATTACGTGAGCAATACTTTCGCATCAGGGAGATGCAAAAAGAAAGGTTGGTTGCATGAATGTAATAACAAAAGCGATAGATGAAATGCGCATCAACGACCTGTTGGATGACATAACTGGCCTTGCAGATTACGTGCGCCATGACTGTCATGATGCGTTTGTTGCAGAGGAACTTGATGGCATCATTAAGGACGTAGAAGAGCTGATTGATGACGTGCGAAAAAGCGGTATTGATTCGGCTAAAAAAGAGGAAATTGCAGCGTAATGTTCTCTTTATGTCCTAGTATTCGGTTTTGTTTGTGCATACTACATGTGGTATTTTGTAAAGTAAAAGTTTACATTTTCCTACATGTTGTGTTTATGTGCATAAGTTAAGTTATTGTTTTTATAGGTAAAGTACATGTCAAGGATAATGAGTGTAAAAAACGTAAATATACATACTTGCGAGGTCACGAATCAATGTAGTAATGTACGGTCAGAAACCATCACTCTGAACCGTCAGGC
>Ga0213868_10005425_pt1 | contig 11454 bp, 6 predicted proteins | sample PICome_9_FD_160087 | JGI IMG/M metagenome (GOLD analysis project Ga0213868, IMG submission 160087) | Coastal seawater microbial communities near Pivers Island, North Carolina, United States - PICO127 | ecosystem: Environmental > Aquatic > Marine > Coastal | place: USA: North Carolina | collected...
TTCCTCACAAGGCATATACCATACGTCTCCTTCGTACTCGTGTGTATGATAACCTTGACAACCTATATCTTCAGCAGCTTTCTCTGCTTCTTCCTGTGTTGAATAGGCAGCTCTTCCATCTATAATTACTGATGCAGCTTCTATTGCATCAAGTCCTTTTAGTTTAGATGTTGTCCAGTTAAGCATTGATTTACCACCCCATAATAAATATGAAATAGTTCCACAAGCTTCGTTGTTGCCTGGATCATAATAAGCAGCTGCTCTTGACAAATAAGAGTATATGCGTTTAAGAGTAGGTAATGTAAAATTCTCTCCCTTTTCAAGTTGTCTAGCTCTTACTTTACCAACTTGAGTTGCACATTTATTATTTAATTTTTTATTTAGTTCAATACCTCTTTTAGCATTGTTTTTTGCAGATTGTGGATATCCTCCGTAAGATTCAAGTTCTACATCTTCTGTTAAACTTGCTAATACTTCTGCTAATTCAAACTCTGCATTTAATTCACTTAAACAATCAGAACAAGCGTTTTCTTTTATACTTTCTTTAGGTCTTTCTATTCCGTCTGCAAAGTATCCTTCTATAGAAAATCCTTTTACTTCTCCTTCTTTAACTGCTCTCCATACATCATCATTTAATACTTTCATAGAAACCATCCAAGTTCCTTTTGGTAAGTCAAATCCATAAGCAGCAGCTTTATCTTTGTTTGGGTCTTCTATTAGCCAAGATTCTACAACTGACATATCACTTAATTCAAATGAATGTTCAAATGTAGAGTTTTGGTGTTTACTTTTAATAAAGAATAATTCAGATGCTTTTCTTACTGTATCTTCGGAGAAATATATGTAGTAATCATTGTCATCATCTTCTCCTTTTCTAAATATCTTCTTGTTAGGAATAAGTGCAGGACCCATAAGAATCCTTTTCTCTGCATCTACTTCTGCAAGTTTAATATCTTTATGTTCCTTAAGTGCGATAAAATCTTCTTCTATTGCTGGATTTTCAACGACAGAAATAGCTTCAATACCACTAATTTCATTTTCTTCGTCTATAATAAGTTCTATTATCTTTTCCATATCTAAATAACCATATTAAGTTTATTTTGTTTTATTATCCAATAGAAGCTCCTGATATTGTACTGCGTTCAAGTTCTTGTGCTGTTGATACATCAGATGCTACAACGAAAGCTTTTATAGGTTGTTGTTCTGATTGTGATATTGTTTGTGCTAACTGGCTTTCTTGTGTTGCACCTACTACATTAAAAGCTGGTGCTTGTATTTGTGGTGCTGCTGGAGCTTGAGATGATGCTGCTGCTGGAGCTTGCACTCCTCCTCCTTTTGATGTTAAAGATGTGGCAAGTATAGAGGCTACTGATAAACCTGCACTTATTTTAGTTGCAGCAACTCCTTTTGCCAACATAGCTTGATTTGAGGCTATTTGAATACCTGCTATAGTAGGACCAATAAATGGTATAGAAGCATAAGCTGCTGTTGCTTGTAAATTTGCTGCTTGTGTAGCTGCTGTTTGAGTTGCTATACTTTGTTGAGCTTTTATAATAATATCTGCAATAGCTGCACCTTTTTCTAATGCAAGAGCTACTTTTGCAAGAGTCGATCCGTCTTTAGCAATCCCTCCTAATATACCTGCAACTTGTTGAGCAAACCCAACCTTTTGCATTTGTATATTTTGTTCAGCTTTTAACCTATTCTGTTCAATTTTAATACGTTCATTAGCATATCTAATACTCCTTAATATGTCTCTTTCCCTTTCCTTTGCTTCTTTTTCTCTTCTTGAGTTTCTAGCAGCTTCTATTCTTTGATTAAAGTCTTCTTCTATAGCAATTAATATATCTTTTCCAGCTTTATCTATATTTGCCTGCTCTAACACTAATAGTTTTTCTTGCTCTAATTGCTCGTCTTTATAAAGCCTATCATCTATTTTAGCATCTTCTATATATTTTTCTCTTAACTTTTTTAATCTTTCAAGCCTTGCTAATTCATCCTCTTCTTCTTTATTTCCAAATGATTCATTTATTAAATCTTCATCTGTTAATGTTTTTATTAATTCAGCTATTCTATCTTCTCTCTTTTTTACTTCTGTATTATAGTTTTCTATAATATCTTCAGTTCTTGATTTTTTTAATTTTTCATTAAATTCATCAAAAGTAACTTCTTCTTTTCCTCTAATTTTCAATAACTGCATACTATAATAAAGAACATTGTCAAGAGCTTTTTCATACCATTTTCTCTCACCAACTTCTGCTAAATTTTCTTCTAAAAGAATGTCTGCTTGTATTTCTTCTTGATATAATTTTTCAAGTTCTATTTGTATAGCTTGAGCTTTTGCAAGCCTTTTTAATGATATAATTTTTTTCTCAATAATTAACCTTGAAGCTTCTGTAAGTTTTCCTTCATCATCAATTTCTAAGTTTAAATCTTTATAATTATCATTTAGTTGTTCTATAGTTTTAGATAATTCTTCTTGTGAAATATTACCTGTGTCTAATATTCTTATAAAAGTTTGCAGATCGCTTCCTGCTTTTCCTAAAGCATCTCCTAAAGCATTTGCTTCTCTTTGAGCTTTTTGACTTGCGATAGCCTGACCTTCTATCAATGCTATTATTGCTTGAAAAGCAACGATAATACCTAAAGGTCCAAAAAATGCTTTTAGAAGAGCTTTAAATCCATCAATAACTCCACCTGTGGTAAAAAGTAGTGTGGTCATTAAAGTAGCTAATTGTGATATATTGTTAGCCATACCTCTAATACCATAGTTAGAATCTGAAATAGTACGACCAAGTTCAACAAGAGTTGCTCCAGCCAAACCAGTTTTATCTATCATCTTCTGGTTCTTCTTAGCATTGTCCTCCATTATATTACCCTGTGTAATTAAATCTTGGTTTAGCTTTTTTACAGCACCAGAAGCATTTACGAATCCAGTTGTAAGATCTTTTATTTTCATCTTACCCTGATCGTTGACCTCTATAGTATATATTATTCTTTTATTATCTGCCATACCATCTACGTTTAATTACATTTTTTGCTTCTTGTATTGTTAAAGGAGCTTTATACTTTCCTTTAGCAATGTCTATATAAGGATTAACTCCATAAAAATTATCTGTCTTTAATAGTTCAATTATTAATTTTATCATTATTCCTCTGTTTGATCTGCTGTTGTAAATACTGAATCTGATGTTATATCTGTTCTATCTACTGTTAAGTCTCCTGTTTCTGGTGCAGGTGCAGGTGCTACACTACAAGTTGAGTCGTATTGTAAGTTGTTTTCACCACCCATATACCCGTGATTGTAACATTCATAACTTATAGTACCAAAATCACCTAATATGTTTAATGTAATATCTCCCCAGAAATATTCATATGTATTCCCATCAAGTCCTGTTTTGGTTCCTGAAGAATTAGTTCCTGTGTATGTAAAGACTGATGTCTTTCCGTTATTATGAAAAGCTATAGGATGTGTAGATGGAATACTACTTAAAGTATAAACACCTTCAGCTGCCTGATAAACACCATATTTGTCATCAAAAACATATAGGAATCCTGATGTTATAGCCTCTACTCTAACTTGAAATATAATACTTAAACATAAGTAATTTATAACTTCATAATATGGAAGTAATTCTAGCTTAGATTTACCAGTTACTATGTCTAAATCTATTGTGTTGATTCTATATTTTTCACCTCTAACTAAAATTGTGTCTGCAAGAGAAAAGTTAGTTATAAATGCGTTTGTTAATATAGCATTTAATTTAGTTAATCTTGCTCTTGGACTAAATACGGACGAAATGTAATTTTCATAATAAAGTGAATATAAATTTTCTTTGTATGATGATGTAGATTCAGTGGGATTAGCAACACCATCCCATTCATTTACTTCTGCTCCAAAATGATTTGTTTTAGATATTTCTGTGCTTACAGTATTGCTTGGTATAAAATAACTAGATATGGTATCTATACCTATTCTATTGTTATACAAATAAGGAATTTCTTCTCCTGACGATATTAATATTGGATAAAACAAAACAGGTTTCCCTATATAAGGATTGTATTTTTCTTGCGTACCTGTATCAGCGTCTTCACTAGATTTGGTTACGCTAAAACCAACTTGAAGCTCCGTATCATTATTATTGTTTCCATCAATAAGTCTTTCATACTTCATATGCCCAAAATTAGGCTTAATAGTATATTCTTTTTTATATTTACTCACAACTTCATCTACTAATAAGGACTCACCACCCCAAACTTGTCCGCTTGTTTCGCTGTGCTGCTTTGCAAGAAGCGAACCTACATCATCGTATTCAAATGTTATTTTTGTGTATGGTAACGCTTTATCTACCGTGCTGGTGGATATATCTATTTTTTCAGTTAAATCTGTTTCTTTTCCAGAGGACAAATAATAATTATCTAAAGTTTTTACAACAATGGTCTTTTCCGTTAAAGAATCATTCCTAACTTCAGCTACAAGATTAAACATTTTAAATAAACCTGTTAGAAACTCAAGAATTGTCATATCAGGCATATTATTATCTGCATAAAACACTCCTATAGTGTTTGATGTTAGCCCTGTAGCTGTTCTAGTAATATCAGGAACATTTACACCAAATTCTCTGTCTATTCTTGCAATAAGTCTTAATAAAAATCCTTGATCAAAGTCAATAGAAACTCCTTCTAAAGTTTCTACAATAAAAGTATATGTTCCTGGATCTAGCTCAAATTGAACATAATCACTTGTTGTTTTTTTATCTGCAAGAACTTCTACTCTTTCATATTCAATACCTTCTCGCTTAACTATAAGTGTGTAAGGATTTGTTGTGTCTGTGCTACTTGCACCTGTAAATCTAGCAATAACACTTTCTACCCTATCGTTATTAATTGTTATCTTTACTCTATCACCAAAACCACCAGATTGTACTCCAGATGAATTTGTAAATTGTGCTGTCATACCAACAACATTTGTTCCAGATATAAGTGACTGTGCTGTTCCAATACCAAATGTACTTACAGGAGTAGATATTATTCCTTGTTGAACATCTTCTGGACTTTCAAGCTTACCTTCTTTTTGATGAAGCCACATATAGAGATTATAATAATCTAAATTGGTTGAATTAAAAAAGTCAGTAGAAAAAGAAACTGTTTCGCCATCTGCAGAAAGCAATTTTTCTATTGCTTTAATTATTAAATCTACTCTTATAGCTGGTTTTAGTTGATCCCAAACAAGTCCATTTTTTTTACCATTTAAAGGATAATCTGCAGGATCATAATACAAATTTCCATCTTCAACAAAACCATAAAAAGTTGTTTTATTGCTATTGTAATATAACCTATCAGTATGAGTTATTAATGGAACAACTAATGGCTGTGTATGAGATGTTCCATTTTGGTCGGTTATGTTTTTAGATGTCGTTAAAAATTCTTTTACACTATCTGTTCCAGTCGATTGATAATTAATAGAAAAGTTATTTAGAAAGGTTAGGTCTGTTAGTTTTGTGTTGTCTAAACGCTCTCTCAAGAATCTAAGATTACCATAAAAAGTAACTCTATAAGAATATGGCTTATTGTATTTAAGATCTACACCTTCAAGCATAATGTAACCCTCTCTAAACACTCTGTGATTTATTTCTATTCTAGCTTCTTGTGCAACTCTTGCTGAAAACCCATCTAAAACATTAGGATTGTAATAATGTTTAAATATCTTGTTGTTTGTGTCAGAAGAAGGTAGCTTAAAGTTTTTACTAAAGTCAGTAAATATTTTACCAGGATCTTTTACATCTTTTATAGATGACTGTATATTTATTGAGCCATCCTGAAATACATCTACTTCCTGATTATTTATAAAAAGTTGTACCTTTTGTTTCATTATCTAACCGAATTAATACTGTTAAAAGCATATTCAAATTGAACAGTGTAATTAACAAGCTTGTCGTTTAGATGTGTTTTATAATTAAAACTTGAGTCTTTAATAGAAACGGGATAAGAGTTTCCGTTTTCTATAATCCAAACATTCTCTGACTGCATTAACTGTCTTATTGTTTCATTGTATTCTTCTTTTAAATATCCTGTGTTTAATGTTAGTGATTTTTTACTTGTGACATCTTGAACTATACTTGTTGCGTCATAAGTGTTAAAGTTTAATGCAGTGGTAGATGAATATATTGTGCTTGTATCAAAGCTATCTCTCTTAACACTTAAAGCATCTGTTCTTTTTTTATTAAACCATAAATCTTGTATAGCACCAAATTTATTTATAAATGCAATCTTATAGTTTTCATATTTACTACAATCTAAATAATTCACAAATATTGTCTCTGTTTTACTTGCAGATGTTATTTCTATTTTAGTAAAAGTCCCTGTTATTGAAATATATTTAATTAATGAGTTTGCGTCTTCTGGTCCTTTTGGCTGTTCTGCATATAAAGCTGAATCGTCAAAGTGTGACTGTCCTTCTACACCAGCTGAATCTTTACTATAAAACACAACATTAGTTGCTCCTCCTGGACCTTTATATACAGGTAGATTTATATTTTGTCCTTCTGGCAAGTATATATGTTGATTACTAATTAGTTTAGTTAAGGAGTTTGTTGAGTTTATTCCGTCTTGGAAATAAGTATATCCTTTTGTTCCTATTCCATATCCTGTGTGTATTGTTGTATATGTTAGATCTGAATATGTATTTGTTTTATCATATCTCCACCAACAAGCTGTTTTAATAGAACCTTCTGAATAGTTATTGTTAAAAACAACATCAATATAATCCTGTACTAATTCTGATATTTCAAATCTAATAGTGTTGTTAGGGTCTGGATTATTTTTTTTTATTACATATTGTGCTGATGTAGGTTCTTCATCCCATCTGCCAGTCCAACAATATAACTCCAGCTGTGAGCTTATTAAGTTTGCCATTTTTCATTCTTTTATTATATAACTACAAAAATCAATATAGTACTATATCTCGTTACATAGTTTTAATTCACTTACTTGACCTGGATTCGTTGCTCCAATTTTAAACGTATATCCATTACTTGATTTAACAAAGTTGGTGCTTGTTGGCGTATATAGATTTGTTAATGTATCGTTTGTGTATAAATACGTTCCATCTTGCAGTGTACCAGAATAACCTAATTTTATATCAAACAAAGTGATGTTGTTACAGGCATTAGCTGCAGTTGTTTCTGTTGTGCTTGATACTGTGAACTTATTTAAAACAATTTCATCTTCTGGTTCTGGTGGTGCAGGAGGATTTACTGCTAAATCACAATCATCACAGTTTTCAAATGACAGTAAAGTTGATATATTAACATTAGACGTAGTACCGCTTGTGCCTAAATCCTGAAGACAAAGACCTGCATCAAGAATAACAGCTGGATAATTGTTACCTAAATCTGTTGTACTTCCATATTCTTTTATAACATCTGAACCTCCAGTTGCACAATCACCATATCTTCTAATAAACCCTAAAGTAGAATCTGGGTCTTGTTCATCTACTGTTGGCGTTATACTGTCTAAACAAGCTTGACAACCAAAAAACGTTGTAAATAAAGATAAATCAGTAGCATTTGTTATTTCTACATCATCTAAATATTCTCTACATTCATTACCTACTTTTATAACTAATGATGTTGAAATAGGACTTGTAGAACTAACTGCAGTTATATTTCCTCCATCAGTACCACACTTAAGAAACCTTGCATAATACTTCTGAATAACCACCTCTTCCTCTTCTTCAACTACAACACCTAAACATTCATCACAGTTTGGGTAAGGTTGTTGTCTTTCAAGGTCTGTTAGTTCAATTTTTATGTATCCATTTGGAAGTGTGTATGTGTCATCAAATGTCTCTATTAACTCATAACACCCTCTTCCACCAACTTGACCTACATCTTTTATATCTAATATATGTTGACCTGCTAAATATCCCTCAAATCCATCAAACAGGAAATATTCATATCTACCTGGAGAATCTTGACCTTGACATCTTCTTGCATATACTTTTTGTATAGTACCTGTTGTTGGTTGAGACGCTGGTGGTCCTTCACATCCATAAGGAACACAACCTTGCGGTATTCCATTTGCGTCTATATACCTGAAATTGTTATTTGTTCCGTCTGTAGAGTCAGAATAAGTTCCAGCTGCTATTGCTGGTGATGATGAACCTGCTGCATTACTATAAAACTTTTCAGCAACACAAAAAGCAGTTACACCAGCTCTATCTCCATACAAAGTTACTGATGTACCTGAAGTACAAGCTGTATCACTTGCTTCAGTACTAGCTGTAAATCTTAATGTAAAGCTAGGTCTTGCATCCCAAACTATTAAATAATTGCTTTCATCTTCAAGAGTTCCATTAACTAAACAATTATAGTAAATACTTCCAGAAGATGTTTGTGTTTCTCCACCATCATTAATAACAAGAGTATTGTTAGTTTCTCCGCTTATAGCACTTAATACACCAGTACCTCCTGAAGCAGTTGTTCCTTTATACCACTGATAATCTAACTCTGTTGAACCAGCACCAGCAACTGTAGCTGTTAATGTTACTTTTTGTGATGTAAAAGCTGAATTTATAGCATCTCCATCACTACTACTAGCTGATACAACAACAGTAGCACTTATCTCATCTCCCACATTAGGGTCAACAACACCCACATCAAAACCACATTGAGTTAATTTTTGAACTTGTCCATTAGGGTATGAATATATTTGTGCGTACCAATTAATTAATTCCCCATCTGGATTTAATATTTTTAACTTATGCCATTTGTCAACCCCTCCGAATAATGATGTTAACTCTCTGTTTGTGTAGAATTGACTCAAGTTTCCAACAGTACCTGTATAGTATACAATCTTATCTGCTTCTAAATTACAAACAGTATCTCCTGCTGGACCTGGAATGTCTACACCCAATGTAGAGATGTTTAGTGAGTTAGATGGTGGGTAAACTATTGCTTCTCCTGTAGCTGTATCTGTACAAGTTGTTAAAGTTCCTGGATAATTAGAATATCCTGAAGGAATTGTAATGGTTGCTGTATATGTATCAGAACCAACTGTGTATGTTGAAGGGCTAACAGCAGTCAACGTTCCTGCTTGAACAGCAGAATTTGCTAATGTTGAGTTTCCTTCCACACCATTTGTAATATTAAATTGTGCTATGTCACAAGTAAAGGCTGGAGTTGTAGTTCCTGTAGCTGTATCTGTACAAGATAGGTTTGTTCCAGCTCCCTGATACCCTGTAGGTATTTTGTGTATAAAGGTATATGTATCAGAACCTGCTAGATAAACTGTTCCTCCACTACTATTTTTAATACTAACTATATCACTATCTTTTATTTCACTAGAATATGAATAAGATATACTTTCTCCAGTTGCACCACCCTTTACGTCTAAAGCGGTATTTGTACAATCCCAAGTAGGAAGTGCTGCTATACCAGTACCATAAACAGCACACCCTTTATTGCTTCCAGCTTCTTTAAATCCAGCAGGAATTTTTATATTAAATACATAAAGATTACTTCCTAGAACATATCCTCCATTTATTGTGGAACCCTGAACATAACTTGTAACAGTACCATTTTCTATACTATAGTTTAAAGACTCTCCAACAACTCCATCATATATTTCAATTCCTGCAATAGCACAAGTAAAAGTAGGAGTTGTGTCTGCAACTTCTTCTTGTTGTATAAAATCTTCTCCATCTGTTCCTTCTGGAGGTGTTTCATCTATTGGAACAATAGGTAATGAACATTCCACAAAATTTGTTACTTCTCCTTGATTATTTGCACCTACTATAGCATTATATTGGATGCTATTGTATGTTATTTTATAGTAGTTACCTGCAGAAGGATATCTTTGTGTTAAGAGCATATCCTTAAAAAGTATGGTACCGTTACCAAAAGTTTCTCCTGGAGCAAGACCATAATGAGCGTCTTCAGTTGTTGTTACATTGGTAGCACAAGCAAGTGATGAGCTTGTGAAATTTGCTTCACTTAACTTTACTGTTTGTGCTTGACTTACGTTTTTATCTCGTACCAAAACACTTATATCAACAGTAGGAGTTACATTAGATAGCGTCAATGTAAATGTTTCATCTCCTTCAGCATTTACATCCTGCTTTACTTGAAACGTTTGAGTTGCAGTGTCATCTTTTACAACAAAAGCTCCAGAAGTTGCATTTCTTTCTAAATCATCTGCATCAACTCCTGTAATTGCAAAAGGAACTGAAGTTCCGTCAGATATGTTTTTTGTGTTTAATGTTATTGTAAATGTATCACCTTCAATAACAGATGAGGCTGAACGAGCTAAATAATATTCATCATCTAATGAAACAGTACCTGTTAGTGTAGTTGTTACTGAAGCATTTGCTGCTGCAAAATTTCCTGCATTAGGTTGAGTAGGGCTGATTGCTAAAGCAACGTCTGCCGTATATCCATCATTAAGTGCTAATGTAGTTGTAAAACTATAAGGGTCTAAATCAACACCAGTTACTGTAGCTCCATTTAAATCACCTCCTATAGCATAACCTGCTGAAGGTCCGACTATTTGATTATCTACAGTTAAGGTTGCTGTGTATTGTGCTACTGTGTTCCAGCTAACATTAATACTAGTTGTAAACTGTGTTCCACAATCACTTGTTACTGTAACACCATAATCAATCGCTCCTGAAGATGTTTCTGTAAATGTAATTTCTTTTAATGTACTTCCTGCAGCAGCTCCTCCTGTCCACAAATAACTTGCAGGTGTAAAATTATTGGCAACAACAGACAAAGTAATATCTGTGTTTACTGTTCCTGTATTTGGTCCGCTTATTGATATTGATTGTGTTTCTATATCACCACATCCTTCTGTTCCTGCTGCTACTATGAAGTAAGGACTTCTTGAGTTTAATTTAACTGTTGCCATTTATATTTATTTGTGATTCTAAGTCTTTTAAGTAACCTTGTTTTATATCTTCTGTTATTTCATCTTTGTATTTCTGATCTATATAGTCTAATATGTTAGCTCCTTTATATCCAAACCTTTTTATAGTACCTCTTGTAGCAATAGCATCTTGAATAGATTTAATCATTCTAACTTTGCTATTTTGGTTATTCATTGGTTGTAATCCTTTAGCATATGCCCATTCTGCTATTTTACTATAAGGAGGTCTTTTTCCTGATTTAGTTCCTTTATCAACTGAATCAAAATATTCAGCAGCATAGATGTTTAGTGAGATACTTTTAGAGCTTGCAAATACAGTTCCGCTAACACTATTTCTTAATCTTCTTGTTGCATTTAAATTCTTTGCATCAAGCTGATTCTTTATTTCAGTAGTTATTTTCTTACGTACTCTGTTTAATGCTTCAGCTGTAAAAGTATAGACCATTAGCAGAGAGATAATTCATTTGTTGGAACTTGTATATCTACAGTCATTCCCCATCCTGCTAATTGATTTTCATATTTATCTAG
>Ga0213868_10005427_pt1 | contig 11454 bp, 10 predicted proteins | sample PICome_9_FD_160087 | JGI IMG/M metagenome (GOLD analysis project Ga0213868, IMG submission 160087) | Coastal seawater microbial communities near Pivers Island, North Carolina, United States - PICO127 | ecosystem: Environmental > Aquatic > Marine > Coastal | place: USA: North Carolina...
AGGCGGTTGGCAGAAGGATGGCAACGCCCTTTACGGCACAAACGTCGGGCAGGCCCAGAATGCTGTCTCTGAGGCGCAGAGCCGTGGCATGTTGGGTCAGGCGTACGGAGGTAATGCGGAGGGCGGGTACTCCGACGGCGGGGCGTCGAATAATGGTGGCGCAGCCAACCCGTACGGCAATCCGACTACCGGTAATGAGTATGAGGGTGGCCCGATCACGCTGCCGCCTGATGCTCAAGTTGTTTCTGTTGACGGGAACCTAAAGGCACTGTTCTCTGTTGGCGGCCTGCATATCGCCTACGACATTGCTGACCCGTCCGCTTATGAGCTGCCGGGTACTTCTCGGTCGATGTCGGCCCAGCAGTTCAACGAGCTTGACTCTGTTGATGCTGGCGACGCCGCAGAGCTCGCCACGGTTGCGGTCTCGTTCAACTCTTTTGGGGAGATGTGGGAGTCGATCATCGGGCAGGTGATGGGTTACAACAACCCGGCCCGCAACGACCCTGGTGTCCTTCGAGTTCTTGCCGAGTTTGCTGGCCGTCCAGACATGACGCCGGTGGAGCTTCAGAACAGGCTCCAAGCAACCGAGTGGTTCCAGGCTCGTACCGCATCTGAACTCGAGTGGAACAGTCTTTCCGAGGCTGAACGTCAACAGCGTGAGACCGAGGCGGCGTCTCGGATGGCTGACACGTTTTTCCAGTTCACTGGCCTGCGGCCGGACCCGAACGATCCAACTATCCGTAACTATTTGACCGATGTTGCGTCGGGCAAGATGGGTTACGGGCAGTTCACGGAGATCGTCAAAGGCTTCGCCGATGACGACCCGGAGTCCCCTTGGGCCCGTCAGCAGCGGGACGCCGCCGAGGCCCGCAAGCAACGTCCAGTTGATATCGAGAACACTTCACAGCGGGTTCGTGAGGCGGTCGAGCGTTGGGGTTTGCAGTGGTCTCCTCAAACAATTCAGAAGTGGGCGAAGGGCATCGTTGAGAACGAAAAGTCGGACGAGGATCTGATCTTGACGTTGCGTAACGAGGCGCAGGTCATCTATCCGTGGAAAGACCCGGAGACTGAGACGGCGACGGCGGCGGCCCCGTGGTTAGAGACGTATCGACGGACGATGGAGCAGTCGGCGACTGTGAACTCGACGGATGTGCAGCGTGCTTTGACTCAGGGTCAAACTCCGTTCGAGTTTGAGCAGGAGTTGAAGCGTTCGGACAAGTGGCTGTCGACGAAGAATGGGCAGAATACGATGCACGGAACTATCAGTGAACTTGGCCGTCGAATGGGCTTCGTCTGATGGCACGGCAGATAGACGTCGGCGTGGTCACGGGTGGGGGGTTTAAGCTCGGTGGTCGTTTGGGCACGATGGATCCCAACGCAGGTCCGGCCATAGACCCGAGGAATCCAGAAGGACCGAACAGTCCGTGGAACCAGCAGGAGAATGGAACCACTCCGACGGCTCAGACGACAACGGACGGGACCGGCGTCGGTTCTGATCCGACGCAGTTCATTGCCGAGCTGAGGGCCGCTTACCCGTGGCTCGATGAGATCGGCTTGGAGCCCCGCTTCTTCCATGAGGTCGCAGCGGAGGCGTCTGGTGCCGACGAGATCTTGGTTCGTCTGCGGCAGAGCCCGCAGTATCAGGCACGGTTCCCCGGCCTGTATCGAGCGGACGGTTCTACCCGCATGAACGAGGCCCAGTACATGGCTCGGGAGCAGGACTACCGTCGGCTTCTACGTCAGTACGGGTTCGACATGGGGGAGTATTCAGAACCGGCACAGTTGGTTGGGTTCTTCTCTTCGGAGCAAGACCCCAACGAGCTCGGCCAGCGACTCGAGGCTTACCGGCAGGTCGAGCGGTCGAGTCAGACGCAGAAGGATGCGTTCTATGTGTATGCCGGGTTGGACGTAACGACTGACGACTTGTACGAGGCGACGGTCGATCCGGCTGCCCGTCAACGTCTGTCTGACGAGTACAACCGGCGTATCGCTGGTGGTTCGTTCGATTATGAGACTTGGATTACTCGGGCGACCGAGGTTGGTTTGCGTCGGGTCGCTGACACGTTGACGACGATGTCGTCTCGGGGTGCGATGGCGTCGGCTGCTGTGCAGTCGGTGTTGACTGTCGATCCGCAGTTCGCTCGTCAGATCATGGATGCCATTTACACGGGCGGCGATCCTGGCGCCCCGTCGACGCAGCTATCGCTCGACGACTTGTTGTCGTCGTTCGAGTATGCGGCGGTTGGTGCAGCAGCTAACAACGCTGGCCTCGAGCTGCCGACCCGTGAACGTCTCGGTGAGATCCGTGCTGCGGGTGTTACCCGTCAGCAACAGATTGATGCGTACACCCAGTTCGGTCAGAACCAAGAGATGTTCGACGCAGCGTCTCAGCGTGCTGGCTTCGACGGGATGACTCAGACCGAGTTTGAGTCTGCGGCGTTCTTCAACGGGACTGCCGCTACCCGTGAGTTGACTGATTCTTTGGCTCAGGAACGTGCCGCCGGTCAGGACGCCGGTGAGTTTAGGTTCGTCGAACGGCAGGGTCGCATCGTTCAATCTGGCATGAGAACCTGAGTCGCCGGGGGGTGTACATAGCATCCCTCGGTCGGTTCCTTCCGCCGCTCGAGGCGTAGCTTCGGGGAGAGTAGGAGACAAGAAGATGACCCAGAATGGAACGCTCGAGGGCGGTCAGGAAACGGGTGGCGAGTTTCGCCAGAAGTTCGAGGCCATGCAGGCTGAGAACGAGGCGCTGAAGACGACGGTTCTGGCTCAGGTAGCTGGACGGTTCGATCATGTCAGTGCCGACGATCTGGCGGGAGTTGAAGTAGATCAGCTTGAAGCTAAGGCTCAGGAACTTTTCGAGAGTAGGTCGGCCGAACGGCAAACCATTCTCGCTGAAGGGCTGAAGGCCACTGGTTTCAATGACGATCAGATTGCTTCGATCGTGGCCGGGAACGCCTCGCAGCAACCGGCAACCACACAGACCGTGCCTTCGGTCGTGGACCAGATGGGTCGCCTTGGCGGCGCTCCGGTGGGTAACGAGGTCGACATCTCACAGATGTCTCCTTCGGAAAAGATTGCTCACGGGATTGCACAACGCAACAAAAAGCAAGGTTCCTGATCTCCTCTCTCGAAGGCTCCTAGAACAGGAGTTCAACAATGCCTAACGGCAACGTAACGCTGCTGGATGCTTCCAAGAGCGGAAGTGACAGCCACAAGGCGGGCGTAGTCGAGACCATCATCTCCGAGTCACCGTTAATCGAAATGGTGCCGTGGATGAGCTTCTCGGGTACAGCCCTCAAGCACAGTGAGGAAGGGACGCTCCCCAACGTCCAGTTCCGTCGAGTCAACGAAGGCTTCTCGTCTTCGTGGGGCTCCGACAACGAGCACTTCTGGGGCGTCGCCATTCTTGGTGGCGAGACCAAGGTCGACCGTTTCTTGGTCGACGTCGTCGGCAACGAAGAGTCAATCGAGGCAAAGCAGTGGCGTAAACTCGCCAAGGCAAACGCCATGCGTTTTGACTACGAAGCAATCGAGGGAACCGGCTCCGCCGCCTCGAAGGGCTTCAAGGGCATGAAGGCCCTCGTTGACGAAGGCTTCGGACAGAAGTTCAGCGCCGGTACTAACGGCGGTGCGCTGACTCTGGAAATGCTGGATGAGGCTCTTGACCTCTTCCGCAACCAGGGCCGCCCGGACCTGCTTCTGGTCAACCGGTTCCATCGCCGCAAGGTGACGGCGCTGGCCCGTGGGACGTACAGCGGTTATTCGCTGATCGACGTCGGCACGGACACCTTCGGCCGCAAAGTTGGTGTGTACGACGGGATCCCGATGCGGATCACCGGCGACGCCATCGACGGCTCCGGCAACATCGTCAGCCTGCAAGACTTCAACGAGACTCAGGGCTCGAGCAACGTCACTTCGTCGCTCTACGCCATGAAGCTCGGCGAAGACGACGTGACCGGCCTTCTCGGCAAGGGTGGATCTTTCCAGGTCCAGTCCTTCGGCGAGCTCGAGTCGGCACCGCAGCGCATGGGCCGCCTCGAGTGGTACCCAGGCATGGCGATCTTCAACAAGTACAGCGTCGTGCGTCTGCACGGCATCACGGAAGCCTGAGGAGGCGAATAACATGCCTGGAACCGTCGTAAGAGACGCCCTCGCACCAGACCTGATTGATGACGGCATCGTCGAGCTTTCATGGACCGGAGAGATCCAGTTCTTGCTCGAGGGTGACGGATCGACGAGCGGCTACAGCGTGACCGTCCAAGGTGCAGACAATGCAGCCTTCGACAGCAACGTCGTGGACCTCGTTCACTTCACTGGGGTTGGCGCAAGTGAGACACATCAGATCACCACATACCTCGACAAGCGGTATGTGCGTGTTGCTGCTGCCGCTGGCACTGCCGGTGGTGTGACCCTGACTCCCGTGCTTCCGCACGACCGTCGGGTTCGCAGCTCCTTCGGGGCCTGAGAACATCCGTCCCCTTGACGGGGGACCGTAGACATGGGGGGTCGACTCTGGCGTATGCCGGGGTCGGCCCTTCTGTGTTTCGGGGGGTGTAAGCATGGCGCTGCCCGGAGACCACGCTTCTCTTATTAAGCGTGCATTGACGCAACTCGCAACTTTGTTCGAGTGGCGGTCGAGCCATGTCATTGGTGACGATCACGATGACCGGTACTACACGGAGACCGAAGTCGACTCTCTGTTCTACACGGAGGCTGAAGTCGATGCCCTGTTCTACACGGAGGCTGAAGTCGATGCTTTGATCGCTGGGATTCCTTTGACGAACCCTGGGGGTTCTGACCAGCAGGTTCAGTTCAACGACGGCGGCTCGTTTGGCGGTTCGTCATCTCTCACCTTCGACAGCTCGACTGGCAAGTTGACGGCTAACGGTTTTATCGAAGCCAACACCGCTGGTGCCGATGGTGGACTCGCTCTCCGTGCCTGGACCGCCAACGGCGCTTATCAGAGCCTCGCCACGGTAAACATGACGGGCAGTGAGTACAACTTGCTGACGGACGGACAGCACACCTACATCGGTGCAGGTACTGGCGGCACAACTCACATCCGTGGTCCTGCTAACGACGCCAGTCCGCAGCTAACGGTCAACTCGTCGGTGGTTACATCATATGGCGATCACACCGTGACTGGAACGCTCACGGCCAACGGCCAAATAAAAACTGTGCAGTCTGGGTCGGATCAGTTGCGGCTACAGAACACCACAAGCACCACGAAAGGCCCGTACATTTCGCTTTACCATTCGACGGGCCGTATCGGTTACATAGGGTTCCCGAATAACGACGACCTGCATCTAAAGAACGAGTCGTCGGGCGGGCACATCTATCTGTCAACCAACAGCGCCACTCGGATGATGGTGAACTCGGCTGGCAACGTCGGCATCGGCACCACCAGCCCCAACCAGAAGCTCTATGTAAGCGGCAACACGACCGTAACGGGACGTATCTACAACGGAGTCGGCACCCTTGCGGCACCTTCTTACAGCTTTAACGGGGACACAAACACTGGAATCTTCAGGAAAGCAAACGGGCATCTAGGTATCTCCTGCAACGGCACACAGCATTACTTCACTAACGCAGGCTTGTATCTGGCGTCAGGCGGCTGGTTCCGCTCAACAGGCCAGGCGGGCTGGTACAGCCAGACGTATGGCGGCGGCATTTACATGACCGACACCACCTGGGTTAAGACATACGGCAGTAAAGGTTTTTACCCGCAGGGCGGCTTTGCAATTTTGTCGCCCAACACGACGACGACGTACTCGGGCTATCAAGACCTTCTATGGAACACCACATGGACTTCGGTTCACAGGTACAGCTCTAAGCGGTCGATGAAGGAACAGATCGAGCCGTTAAGCGCCTCCGTCGACGCTGGTGCCGTCATCGACTTGCTGAAACCAGTGTCGTTTATTGCTGCGCCGAATCCTGACAACGAGGAACCAGAAACGCCCGCCGAGAAAGAGATGCGTGAAGCGGATCTGGTTTGGGGTTTTGTAGCTGAAGACGTTTGCGAGATTGACGAAACTGCTGGCGCACGGCTCGGTGTTTACGAGCCGTCAGAAGACGGAGAAGGCTTCCAGCCTTCGGCATGGGCGCAGAGAGCGTTCTTTCCGTTGTTGGTTGCCGAGTTGCAGGAGCTTCGCAAGCGGGTAGCGGCATTAGAAGCCGACAGCGGGACAAAGATGTTTGCCCCGGAGACCGGGGGGTAACAGAGAAGAAGATCTACGACGTGGCGGCCGCCCGTGCGAAGGCCAATCCGATCGTTAACCCGAACCCGAAAAACCTGGCAGAGGAAGATAATGACTGAGCAGCAAGTAGAAGTAAACGCCGACGACATCATCCAGTCGCTGGCACAGCAGCTTTCGCAGGCTCATGTCCAACTGGCGGTCCTTCAGGCCCGGCTGAAGAAGCAGGCGCCGCAGGACGGCCCGGAGGACTGACAGCTCGGGGGTGTAGGCATGAATGTCGCCCCCTACCGTAAAGTGATTGTCGCCCTGCTGGGCGCCCTGTCCATTGCTGTTGCTGACGGTGTCTTTGACTCGTCGGACACGGTGACGGTCGTTATTGCTGTCTTGACCGCCGCTGGCGTGTACCGAGCTCCTAACGCCCCCGTCGTAGAGCGTGCCCCGTTTCGGCTTGATTGATGCGGACTGAGACCGTCACCCTCGGCGAGGCCATCGACCGAGCTCTTCTCGAGCTCGAGTCGCCAGCCGAGGCTGCCCTCGAGGTGCTGTTCGCTGAGGATGCCCCTGCGACTGGTGCTGGCGTGACGTTGACCGTGTCGAACGGTGACGTCAATGTTTCAGACATTGTCGAGTGGGACGCCGAGCTTCTTTTGGTGACGTCTGTTTCTGGTTCGACCGTGACGGCGTCGAGGGCCTACTACGGTTCGTCGAAGGCTGCTCACTTGTCGTCGACTCCGGCGAAGGTGAACCCTCAGTTTTCCCGGCATCGGATGACGGAACCGATCCGTCGTGCGCCGGTCCGTCTCGAGGCTCTAGGTGTTCCTCTCATCAAGTCGGTGACGCAGGCCCGTGCGGCTAACGACGATCGTTCGTTGACGCTTCCTTCTGACTGTCGTCAGATGGTGCGTCTCTACGGTTACGACAAGGACAATCTGCCGTTCGATGTTGGTGGCTGGCGGGAGATCGAAGAACTTCAACTGTTGATGTACCCGCCGTTGGGCACCGTCACTCAGTTGACTTTGGTTTATCGAGCTCCGTTCGCTTGGTCGACTTCACCGGCGTTCCCTGATGAGGACGCAACGCTTGTTGTGCCGGAAGGTGCGTCGGAGCTGCTCGCTCTGTATGCGGCCTGCTGGATGCTGTCTGGTCGTGAAGTTTCACGCCAGGAGATCGACCGCTCGAATGAGCATCAAACACAAGATCAGGTCCGGTTGCAGTCCGGCACGTGTCTTGTCCGAGCTAAGTGGCAAGAGTTTTACCGGTCGTTGGACGAGGTCCGTCGCATCACTGACCATGCGGTGCCTAAGCACCGCCCGGTCGAGCGTCGGCCTCGGGCCTATTCCGGTCGCACGGGGGTGTGAGCGATGAGCACGGTTGTCTACACAAACTTCATTGACGGTTCTTTGTCGGCTGGTATCTCTCCTGCCGACGGGACGGCGACCGCTGCGGTCTTTGCGACCCTTCCTGCCATCACGGGTACCGACTATGCGTGGCTAGTGATCGACCCGGATGCTGGTGCTGGCGCCCCGGAAGTTGTCAAGGTCACGGCGCATACTGCGTCGTCGACCACGGTGACCATCAGTCGTGGGCAGCAGGGGTCGTCGGCTCGGGCTCACTTGACTGCTGTTCGTGTGACGAACCCGGTGACGAAGGCTGACCTTGACTCGTTTGTGACCGGCGCTGAGTACCTCGTTGACGGTTCTATCGCTACTGCGAAGCTCGCTGATTCTGCGATCACTACCGCCAAGGTCAACGATGATGCTGTGACTCGAGCAAAGATCGGTGTGGGTGCTGTTGGCCCAACCGAGCTGGGCTCGGATGTGTTCACTTACTCGGCCGGTGACATCAAGCAGTCGATCCGTGACACGCTCGAGACCGGATGGCTTTGGATGGACGGCAGCGTGTACGCCGGTGCGAACACGCTTTACCCCGGCCTGTGGGCTGTCGCTCCGTCGGCTTGGAAGTCGGGAACGACTCTGACGTTGCCGAACATGACTGACAGGATCATGCAGGGACCGGCGTCCGGTGTCACTGCCGGTATTGGTCTGACTAACGGTGCCAACACGATCTCTTTGTCGACGGCACACATGCCGTCTCACAACCACTCGATCAGCAATCACAGCCACTCGATGAATCACGATCACCCGAACACGACTTCTAGTTCGGATTCGCACAACCACTCGATCAACCACGATCACGGTTCCGCCAACACTGGGGCCAGTACCCATACTCACTCGACCAGCGAAACGCAGATTAACAGCGGCCTCAATGTCGTGTACCAGGGTGGCAGTGGTCCTCTCGGTTTGGCTGACGGGAACGTCTGGGGCGGTGTTTACGGTGACCCGTTGAATGTTGGGGCTCTTAATGGTTCATCGAACGGCGGCAGCCACAGCCACTCGTTTGATATGCCGAACTTTTCGGGCACCAGCGGCAGCGACTCTCACACTCACACGACGAACATCCCGAACTACTCGGGCAGCACCGGCTCAACGACGCCGACGAGCGGTAATACCGGCAGCGGCTCATCTTTCGGGATTCAGCAGGCTTCGCTGAGGATCAACTACTTCATCAAGACCTGATCGTTCGCCCTCACAGGGGGTGTAAGCGTGACAGTGCAAACAGACTTCTTCGATTGGGGCAACTCGGGGCTGGACTTCAAGGCTCCGCAGTTCGAGCGGATGTCGCCTGCTCTGATCTCTTTGTGGAACTACCTCGATGCACGCTGGGGTGGCACCAATTACGGACTGAATGACTACAACCGTCCGATCCGGGGCGGCAAGAAGCCGAGCACGCACGCCTACGGCGCTGCGATTGACTACCGCTTCGAGAATCACCCGGACATGCCTGCCGACCGGTATCCCGAACGGTCCGGGCTCGACAACGAGATCCTTCCGTTTCTGATCGAGAACAGTCTCGAGCTCGGGATCGTTGGCATCATTGACGACCGGCGTTCATGGAGGCCACCGGCGTGGCGGGACTCGAGGGGTCAGTCTCACAACAACGGCTGGACGACTGTTAAGTCTCGTTACTGGGGTTGGATCCATATCGAGATTCACATTGACGACTTCGAGGATGGCCGCCCGGTCGAAGAGAAGCTGGGTGCTCCGTCGGTGCCACCACCACCACCAGTGGCGCCAGGCGTTCACCCGTGGCAAAGGTTTATTGATGCGTCTCCGAAGCCTGTGCTTCGGATCGGATCTAAGGGCGAGCACGTCCGTTACATCCAAGAGGTCTCGAAGGCTTACAACGTCGACATTGCGCTCGACGGACACTTCGGTACTCAGACCGATGCCCGTGTGAAAGACATGCAGAGGTTCTTCGGACTCGCTGTCGACGGCGTCGTCGGTAACAAGCAGACGTGGCCGGTGTACGACTTCCTCGCCACTCTCAAGATTGAAGGATAACGATGCCTCTTATTGGTGTGCCACCGGTTGGCGTCGAGCCAATCGTTGGTGGGCCAACACGCTCGATTCCTGAAGTCGCTATCACCTCGCCAGCAGGCGTGCTGACGGCGAACACGGTGACGGCGACATGGACGTTCACCTCGGTCACTTCACGGCCGCAGCACTCTTTCCAGATCAGGCTGTTCACCTTGGCGGGCGTTCAAGTTTTCACGACCGGCTATCTGCTGGTCGGAGACGAGGCCGGTGCGACTACGACGGGCGGGACGTACGACGTTCCGTTCTCTTTGTCGACGGGTTCGTACATGCTCGAGGTCATCGCTCTCGACTCTTTGGACATCGCTCCCGCTGTCTCGGTGACATTTACGGTCGACCTGCCGACGGTCGCTGACATCCCCAGCCTCGAAACTGTCGGTTCCGTCTACGACGTGGCTCTGAACGGGGTCGGCTACATCGTCGCTGACCGTCTCCCTGACCGGCCGGTGCGGCGAACGACTGCGACGTTGCAGGGCCCTCGGTTGTCGACCGGCGAGACGCCGTTCAATCAGGCGATCGACCGTTACTCGTATGCAACTCAACTCGACTGGTCTGGTGGTGCCGGTCAGCGTGTCGCTAATCGCTCCCGCTCGATCCCAAGCCGGTTCTACCAGTCGGAGGGCCTCGACCCGTTCGAGGAACCGAACCGTCTGCGCCTTCTGCCGGACACGACGAGCAGGGGAACGAACACGAAGAACGGGATCTATCTGGCGGCGGCTGGCACGAAGCTGATCGCTGCTCACACTGATGACGGGTCTGTCGATGTGTATCCGACTGGTTGGGGGTCACCGACCTCATCGGTGTTGAATGGCGGTTCTCAGGAGTGCAACGGTCTGACGTCTGATGGCTCGCACGCTTACCTGGCGTTGGATGACAAGGTCATGCGATACACGGGGTCGTGGGCGCAGTTCGGGGCGACGTACACCAGCTCGCAGCTCACTGACATCGAGTGGACCGCCGACCGTTTGACGGTCGGCTACACGAACTCGTCGGGGGAGGGGTGTTTGTCGACGATCGGACCTTCCGGCACGGAGGAGCAGGCCGGTGGCCGGTTCCAGTTCCCTAATGCGTCGATCAAGGGCATCACTGCCGGTGACGGCTACCTGTGGTTCGGTGTCAACAAGGGGTTCCAAGGAACCGTCTATGCGTGGAACCTGGGTTCGTCCGAGTCGAGGTTCCAAGCAATGGAGCTGCCGACCGATCAGAAGGTCGAGTCTTTGTTCTCGTACCTCGGCAACGTGATGGTGGGAGCTCGGGACGGGCTCGGAACGGTTTACATTTATCGTGCGATTCCGTCGGCCGGGACGTTGACACCTTCGCTGGTTATGAAGATCGAAGATCAGCTCGACAAGCATCGGGTTGACTTCACGGCCCGTGGAGCTCTGGTGTTCTTCACTTGGTCGAAGATGAACTCGAACTATTCACAGCCGGGCATCGGGGCGATCGACTTGACGACCGGTGGCTACTGTTCATGGTCGGCGCCGTCTGGCACCCACTCGGGTGCCCACTCGTTTGATGTCACGAACTTCAACGAGGCGTTGACGTTCTCGATCGTCACTGATGCTGGCGCCACGACGTTGTATTCGGAGAACGGCCAGACCGTGGCGGAGGGCTGGCTCGAGTCCTCGACGGATGACTCTGCTTCGGCTTTGCCGAAGGTGTTCGACGAGATGGTGCTGCGGACTGAGCCGTTGAACGATCAGGACGACGAGGTCGATATCGAGGCTTCGGTGAACGGCGGTCTGTCGTTCTCGACGGTCGGAACGATGTCGGGTGCCGGGTCGACGTTCGTCGAGTTTCTTTGCAGGGACGGGGGGGGG
>Ga0213868_10005429_pt1 | contig 11445 bp, 6 predicted proteins | sample PICome_9_FD_160087 | JGI IMG/M metagenome (GOLD analysis project Ga0213868, IMG submission 160087) | Coastal seawater microbial communities near Pivers Island, North Carolina, United States - PICO127 | ecosystem: Environmental > Aquatic > Marine > Coastal | place: USA: North Carolina | collected...
TCCCCCAAGTCCACCACCGCCATCGCCTCCGCCACCCAGCCCTCCACCGTCGCCACCTCCGCCCAGCCCTCCACCCTCGCCGCCGCCGCCGTCGCCGCCTCCTTCGCCACCGCCGCCGTCGCCACCCGATCCCCCACTCGGCTGCATGCTGGACTTCATCGGAGCATCCAGTTATTATGCGGATATGACCAACAGCCCCGTCGCGCTCGGACCCGACGGAAACCTTATTCACGAGTTTATGGAAATTGAAAGAATCATGATCGAGCAGTCGCAGTCCATCGGGTCTTCCGCCTATACGCAGGGGTCGTACCAGCCTTACGTATGCCGCGTCGCGGGCAAGATTGGCAACATGGGCATCAACCACGAATGCCTGGACATCGCTTCTCCTAAGACGATGAGCGTGTCGTCGCAGAATGTTGAAACCGGAGTTTGGAACGTAAGCTACACCTCCACGACGGGACAGCTAGCCGCCAACCAATTCGTCCACACCAATGTGATGGTGGACATCAACTCGGGCGTTTCGAGCATTTTGCCGTCGGATGTTATGGACCTGTTCGGCTCAAACGTAAGCGACTGTGATTCACCCGGCGGAAAGATTATGGGCGACGGCGTCATCAACAGCTTTGACTTGTACGTTCTTGCATCCGCGCAGTTTTTACAGGGTCCATATGCCTCGTTCAGAAACACGCCGTTTGCCGCCATTCAAACGGTCCAGGGTCGTCCGGACACAAAGGATCGCTGCTGTATAGACAATCAAGATTGCCCACTGTACGATCGCTTGGACTGGCAGCAGCGCGTGGCTTACAAAGACTGCTTCGCGTACAGGAATGACGAGGGCAGTTATTTGACTTCGCTGCCCGGGCGGCGCATGCAAGCGGACCCCTTCATTGCAACGCTTAGTCTGCCGCGACATGGCTTGGGCGAAGCATATTCCAGCTCTATCCCTACTCTCCCGTTGCATACAGCAATTCCGCCAACAATTTTCAAAATGTACGCATCTCGACCAGAAGTCCACGAAAAGGCAGCGATTGTCGACGCCCTTGCGCACCACAAGGAGCCCCCTTTGGCACAAGGGATTTACTCGTATGACATTCAATCGCGACCCACGACGCATGGATGGTCGCAATTTGAGATCTACACACCTTTCAACAGCACCCACGTTCAGCCAGTGCGCACCATCACCACGCTTCAACCCGATGTGATGTCTGCCTCCGAAGACGCCGCATATTCCACTAAAGACATGCGCGCAACCATAATGGAATATTCCGTTACCAGCGTAGGCACGTGGTACTGGATCAACGTCCCGTCAGTCCACATTGCTCTGGAACTGTCTATTTCGTCGATCGGCACCCACGAAGGCATTGCGATCTCAAACGAGCGCGCTCCGAATTACATGGAACGTTTGATTCCGCACAATCCAAGCAAAATCAATCTACGCTTCGCTAGACATCGCGAGTTTTACGGTTTGGATACTTCCGAATGTGCGCCCGTGTCTTCTTCAAGACGTTCGTCAAATGCGATGGAAAATGGAGTTATTTACGTTGGCCAGACCACAACGAGTGGTTCTAAGCTTTGCGGGTTTGATCTTTTGGTATGGAAACCGCACACGTATGCGCCTGTGTTGACGCATGAAAGCCTCGTATGCGTGCTTTCGGGAAGTGTTGGCATGGATGGCATTGGAGGGAGCATGCAACGATCAACGAGTTGCGTAACCACCTTACCCCCGGCAACGCCACCACTTTCACCGGCGCCACTTTTACCTGCACCACCCCCACCGACGACTCAAGTGCCACCCGTTGACGACGTGCCACCCTCACTCCATCCGCCTTCCTCGTCTTCGGTTGGAACACTCTTCATAATCATCACAGTTGGGATCTTAGCAGCGATTGCTGCAGCGTTGAGTGCAGACGTTTTTACGATGTCGACGAACACGGCCATCGCATACAACAAGTTAAATTTAGAACGCAGGGTGCCCTGCATCACACCAAAACGTACGTTGGTGCCAAATACCGGCTACGACCGCCCACGTATTGCTTTCAAGCTGTTCCAGTAAGTGCAGTATCGTGTGCACGATGTTGCAAAAACGCGATATGCAACTGTAATATAAACAATCAAGACGCGTGTACAGGTGTCTGGTATGTAATCGATTGCAATCGATATTTTCACGACTATCTATCTATACAATCGTTAATCACCGGGGTTGTCCGATGACCACGTCGCCGTCGTCAATGGTGATTGGGATTTCTCACAAAGTTTTCCAATCGCGTTGCTGTTGAAGTTACAACGCGCAGTTGAGACAGTGCTACCTCTTGTTCAGCCGCCGACATCGTATCTATGCTGGCAATTCCGCGTTGGATTGCACACAGCCCGCGATGACTTGCCTGTTGCAGCTGTCGTGCTGCCGGTGTCGCGGTGGACGATCGCAGTGTCGGGAGTTGATTTGCAATCTGCTGGACCGCCGGAATCAAAATCATGTTGTTTGGAAGACGCAGGCCCCTCTTAAAGGCAAAGAGAACCCCCGCGGCAAACGGCCGAAAGCTGTCACCCGTTTGGTGCTCGACAAAGTACGGCGTCGTGCACATTGCTGCCCATAGATTCAGAATGAGTTTCGCACACAATTCGATCGTTTTGCCGTTGATTGCGATCCGTCGATCGGTAGTATTGGATACCAGTGCAGAGCGCTCCTGCGTTGCCTTTTGTCGCTGCTTCACAAACTGGTTCGCGGCGATGCACACATCGTGTATTTCCGACAGTGTCGGGTTACGACATGCGTCTTTGCACCGCGACGCGTATCGTTTAAGTGCCATATTCAACACAAAATCGTAGTTTTCGAGCCGCGGGTCTTCGAGTGTAACCGCTCCACCACTCACAGAATGGTCGTTTTTCGATGCCGGTGCAGGGGATGCGCTGATGGACGAGGTGACCGAAAAGAGGCGCAGCACGACCGTCGATGCTTCCGCCAACAGTCGCGATTGTACATTTCGCTGCTTGAGCGATTCGATTCTCTTAAGCGCCTTTTTTCGTTTTTGGTCCTGCACTGCGCGATCGTCGACGTCAACAACGCACGGCGCCCCACGCTTGATGGAGGAAGCGGCGGTTCCGTCATCGGTCGACGTGTCTGCCTTTGCCCCACCGGTCGCATTGCTGGCATCAAACGACGATAGGACATACTCGCCGCCTGGCGTGCCGCTATTGGATGACAACGACCTTGCCAGGTTGTACGCTGCCACTGATGCGGCAAAGGCGCTGCGTTTGAATCGCCACGAGGCACCACATGCGGACGACTGCATGTCGGGGTCCGCCGACGTACAGCTTCGACCTGTCCACGAGGAATCGCCTGACGACTCCATTGCGCCGCCCACCACACGGCCCGAAAGTTTGCAAATAAACAAGTGGTCGATCTCGGTACTCTGTTCGGTGTGAGCACATGTCATTCCATTACAGACGTGCCAACTGCCATTTCCAAGTTGAACCACTTTCGTGTCCTTGTCGTCGTCCTCCTCATCGGTGTCCGATGCTTCGCTTTTGACATGCCATTGTCCGTCCCCGATCTCTAAGCACTTGGACGCCTGTGCAAACAACTCTTCTTCATCTACTGCCTGCATCGGCGGGTACAAGCCAATCGATCGCGTGCAAACGTTTCGTTAGCGATTTGAAACAACGTCGCCGATAATGCGAACTTTAATAAGACATGTGTACAATCGGCATCCCTAAAGGTGGTACCGTATCGTGCAATCAATTCGCCATTTCGCCCCCATCCAAACACGTTTTCACCCTTACAGTACTACACAAACAACGCCCTCGCTGCTCTCGGTTTGGTGCACCACAGTTGTTGTTTGCCGGTCTGCTGCTCACATCGGGCGCAGAGCGCTTCCGATACCGACATCTGAACCCGACGGAGCTCCCAGCAACGAGTGGTTGCTCGCCGATGGCATAAACCGAGCCGATGCACCTCCAAAGTTGCCGTTTACAAACGCAAACAGGGCCATCGAGGGGTCTACGGCCATGACCTGACCAAGTGCCATCTTGGACGCATTTTCGGTCTTTGCAACAAGCGTTGTATCGGTCTCCTTGGCTGCATCGGCCTCACGCGACGTGGCCTTCGAGAAGTCAAACTTCTCGGACAGCGCGCCGGCCTTCTCGAGCTGCAGCTGAAGCTTCTCGCTGTTCGCCTGAATCTCCTTGAGTGAGGTTGACAGCTCGCCGATGCGCGCCTCCTTGGACGACAGAGACTCCTTGAGCCCTTCGTTCTCCTTCGCCATCAAAGCGAGCTGGTCGGCCGTCGCCGACTGCACCGATGCATCCTCGCGCGTGCGCTTCAGCTTTGAAGCGCACGCGTGAATCACCGTCCCAAGTTGCATTTGGGTGTCCAAGTTTGGGCGCTCGTGGCACGAACGTGTCCACTCCGCAAAGGACTCAAAGTGGACTTTGTCCTCTGGCGTTGCGAACTCGGCCGCAAGCTCCTTGATGTACGACTCCATTGCCGGCTGGTAGGACTGCAGCTTGGTGCGGTCGCGAGCCTCAAACGCCTCGAGACGCGCCTTGAGCGCTGCATTCTCATCCGACGCCTTGGTGGCACGCGCCTTCTCCTCCTCGTATGACTGCTTGGTCACCGTGTCTGTGCTTTCAACGGACGCGATGTGGGCAGTGTCGGTCATTTTGGAGGGGTGTGATCGAATCGATGGACACGCGTATGTCGCCCTGTTCTTTCGTCACTATGGAACCCAGAATGGTGTTATGGTTAGCGCGGGCGATGTGCTGGTTGGTGCGCACCTTTGGCGCTGAACGCGGCCACAGAGTGCACAATGCGATCGCCAATATGCGTGACCCATGTGCCCGAACGACGGCCCTCTTCGCACAAACTGAGTTCCTTTTGGTGACGCGACAGCACGGTGCCCGACATGTCGGCGACGCAGTCCGTACCCAGACTGAGGCCGCGTAGTTCGCCCGATTTGACCTGTGCGGCGACGATCGGGTCCGTCACCTGTCCAATCACACGAAGTTCCCCACGCGTGCCCTCGTAGGATGCCAGTACATGACCAACAGACGGCCTGGACGTATCGTGCTCGACATGCAATGGGAGTCCGTTGGTGTTCGTGATCGCCAACTCGCCCGCCGATAGGTCCGAAGGGTGGTCGCGCACGCCCTTGGCCGGCGGATGCGCGATCCCGCGAAACGTGAGCGGCGCGTCCATTCCAAGGTTACGCGCTTGGGCTACTCCTACTTGGCGTGTACCGCGACCATATGCTATGCATTGAATCGTAGCTTAGCGGCTTTTCACAACCCTGCACAAACGTGCACACCCTCAGATACGTGGTACCAGAACACTCCGATGCCAGGCGCGCGTGGGACAGGGCGAGGCCGCGGACGCCAATCGGACACCTTTCCATCGACATCCAATCCCACTGTGGCAACGGCGAGTGTGCGCAAGCCGCGACAGTGCCGAGAAATACAACCCTTTTTGCCCAGCGTTGAAGCCAAGGAGACGTATTTCAGAAGAATGTACGGCATGTGCCATGTAATGACACGCGTAGGATTTGCCGATGGCACATTGGAAATCTGCCAAACACCGCGCGCCCTGGAAGCGCACAACGCTGTGCTTCGCGCAGTTGCAAAGGGAAACAAGCTGCACACCGGCACCAAGACTAACGCAGACGAGACGAAGATGTCTCAGCGCCTAAAGGACCTGTCGCACATGAAAGATTTGAAATCACAAAATTACTCGTCCGAATTTGAACTTTCGGAATATCTGGGACCGGTCGCATCGGAGCGAACCGGGATGTGTGCACGAAACCGACTCAACGCATCGCTGCGCGATCACTCGAATGCCGTCGCGCTCGTCGGGAAGACGACTCCCACAAAGCAGTCCAACCTTCAAATATCGCGCATCCCGATCGGATCGCTGGCCACGAGCGAGCTTGCATACCAGTTTACGACACTCATGGTGCTCGACATCGCCGCGGATTTTGCGGCCGTGCAACTTCCCAATAGCATCCGTGACCCAAACGCAAATGGAGCAATTACCGGCCGCGGCGCGCGGGCTCGTTCCCTAGCAAAGGACACATCGACGTTCGTAATGGCTCATTGCGCCAAAGAGCTGCTCGAGCACACGCCGCGCTTTTTGGCACCATCGTCCTTTTTGGAACGTGCGCGTGCTCTTTGCCGTGCCGAGATCGACACGTCGGAGATCTCGCGCATCGTCACACAGACAACGGACCACTTGCGGTACACGTGCTCTCGAGTTGCCATCGACGAAGACTCCAGTGACGGGTCCAGCACGTGGTTTGCGTTTTCTCTGATAATCTACCTTGCATCAGACGTGCGGCTACACACCGTGCTCGAGCGATGGGGTTTTTTTGAATATGACCTGGCCATCGCCCACGCGATGCTCAACTACGCACGCCAGCTCATTGGAAACCGTTCCCGCGAGTCAATGTCGAAATTGAAGCGTTCTGACACGGACACGGCAAAACGGAAACTCGACTCAACCGATCAACCGCTGTGGAAGGTCTCATCGGAGCGGTTTGTTCATGAACGCGACGACGATGTGCTTTCCCATGGCATTGAAAGCTGTTTATCGGACGACGAGTCCTTTGCGCCGCCCAGCGAAACCAGTGGGACCAGCGGGCCGAGTACGGCTCTCCTTAGTCCATGTATTTCTAGGTCGACGGAGGCCATCGATCTTGCCGCCGTGGCCGACGCCACGCGCATAATGTGCACACAGGAACTTGCACGCAAGGCGCGCCGAATCGATACAGAAACGCCCGCTTCGCAGTCGGGGTTGGGCGGCGAGACGACCGGCCTCGATGCCCAACCCACAAGCTCAAAGCCCCGCGGCGAGTGCACATCGGCAATGGCGGGCGCCCCAAAGGTAAAGGCTACACTGGAATTTTTACATCTGCATTTTCTCCAAGACAATGGATTTTTACTGCATCTGTATGCCGATTCGGCCCATGCCTCTCGAAACGCAGCGCTCCGGGTGCTGGAATGGCAGCTTCGGTCCAAAAACATCAATCCGGAGCTGTGCAACGCTTTCACCAAGCTGCTCTTCGACGCCGCGCAGGCGTGTGCGGACCAGACGCGACTCAGCCTCCATCACCTCGTGGAACAGACCGTGAGCGAATCGCCTGCCATCGTATCGTGGTCCGAGGCCATCGACTCGAATTCCTCTGTGGTGTGTACTGGACTCGTGCGTCGTATGAATGTCGACGCGGGTGGCGCCATCGTCGGCGGGACGCGGTTGCTGGTATGCTCGGCACCGACGGTGGCGCAGCCGTCGATCGCCGCACACTCGACCGTCGTGTGGTCCGCGGTGGCAACTACCTCACTTTCAGACGGCCGATGTCTCTCATCGAATGGCATTCTTGAAAATTTCCGATTGAAGCAACGCCTCGACGCAAGCCACGTGCAACTCGACACCGTCCGCTCCCGAGCGCTGCAGACAAAAATTCGACAGCTCTGTACGGAGCTGATGGGACCTGGAGAGACGGGCATCACACGCAGTGTGATTGTTTACGACGCCTGCATCCCCATCAACACGTCGGTGCTCCGCACGGCGCTCGCCGTGAGTTCCACGCTCGTAAACCAGCACAACCACGCGCAGCGCGCTCATGACACAACGCGGAGCTGCAAGAAGAGGGCCATGTATTCCTGCACGGCCGTGCAGGACGTGGCCACGCCCCTTCCGCTCGAACTGGACGGGCCAATGCCGACGGCGACGCCGTCGAGCGTATTTGCGATTGGCATGTATCTTCTTGAATGCACGCGTACGGCGTACAATCAGATCGCACCGAAGCAGTCATTGCTGGCGGTTTCGATCGCCCCTGAGTCGGTCCCGAAGTCGCTCGAAAGCTCCGAAGTAAAAATCACCAACCCAAAGACGCGGCCCTGGTGCTTTTTGAACGTCAACGACCTCAAGTTTGAGCTACAACGACCATGTGAGGTGCTCGAGCGCGTACGCGCCGCCGAGAGTGACGAGGAACGCGCGGTCGCATCAAGTCACGTTTTTCGGGCATCGACGCACGTTGCAGTGACCGTGTGTGGCGACCGTGTCATGGACGTGCCCACGGCGCTGCGGCTCCTCTCGGACGTCGCAACCGACGGAGTTGCAGTCGACGACCTCGCCTCGCGCTTGTCGATGCTACGCCAGTGGCGCGCCGTCTGTTATGCCGCCGGCATACAGTGTTGCACGTTTCACCAATTCTCCAACTCAGTGGCCAGCCGCGAAATGAATACCAAAATCGAGGGCACAAACAAGATCGAGGCGCCCGACAATCACTACTTGGCTTTCCCCACCATCTACCAGGCGTACGTTGCAGGGCACACGGCGCTGCCCGTGATGTTCGAAGGCACGGCCTGGGCTGACACGTATGGTGCCGGCTACGAATGTGGCGCAATCGCCTCGATGGGCGTGAATGGACGGTCGTGCGTCTCTGATAACCGGAATGCCGCCTTCTCGCTCATGGATCAAGCCCAAGTCGATCGCTTGTGCGCGCGGTTGGGCTCAAGGGCGATCGTCGCCTGTGCGGACGGAAAGCGTCAGCTGGCGGTGCCTATGGCGCACCTCGGTGGACTGCCACGGTCGATGATCCCGGGCGTGCATGCGGCGTTAAACGGCCTCAACGCCGCGTTCACGCTGCTGGAAAGCGCCACATCCCCCAACGGCACGGTCGCGGCAGAGACGCGCAGCAGCATCCAGATTTTGCCATTCTCAACATTTACACAAGCAGTGTCGCCCGTGGTGGCAGCGGCGGCAAATGGCATGGATTTTCGTGACAATGCGCAAAAAGCACATGGGGTGGGACCCGCCGATCCTTGTCCATCGACCGAGCACCCACGGCCGTTGCGAACGCTCCGCAGCGAGTCGATTCTCAACTCTGATGTGATCCAATCCGTCTGCGTCAAACTAATAAATTCACGGAGCGACAACATGTATGAAACTATCGAGCCCGCGATCGCACCGATGCTCGTCTTTGCGTCCCAACTCGCCGAACTCGCCACCAAAATTACGGCCGATATTACACAGACCGTGTACGGCCAGCTCGAAATAACCGAGTGTGTTACCCACCTGCGCCGTCAGATACTCGCCTTCTTTCACGGGCCCGATGGCTGCTTCGACGAGTGCGTCGCTGTGCTCGTTGTCGATGCCATTGTGCTCTTCAATTCGATGTTTCCATACGAGTTCGAAGTGGGCAAGCCATGCCTTTTAAGGGCACTCGAATCGGCACCACACGCCACACTGCGACATCCGTGCCGCAAGTTTTCCGACCTCGCGCTCAGCGACACCTCGGCCGCCGACCGCATCGCGCTGCAAAAGTTCGTCGACCGGCTCGTCGACGATACACCCACCGGACCATGGAGCTCGATTCGCGAATTCGTAACGGTAATTTCGACACATGGCCGCACGTTTAACAACACCGCCAACGACATGAAGGCCTGTGCACGGCGCGTTTCTCAAATCGGTCAGATTGTATGGCTGTTGCACTCAGAAAATGGCACAACGCCACCGAAACGGTGGTCACCTCTGAGCGGCCGGTCGACCCCCGACAAAGTCGAAGGGCCCGATCTCTGCTGTGTGTGGGTGGATCGGCCACATGACTGTCATCCAAACCGGCGCGTCCAACGCGGCGCCTTAATCGGCCTTCCCAACGCAGGCCCACAGCAAATCCTGATGCTGCTCATCGGTGCTTCATTAGACGGCGTTCGCGTCCAATACGTCCGCAATGAAGGGAACATGTGCCTGCGGATGTCTAGCTGCGCGTTAAAAGAGAGTGATAGCACAAAGTTGTCGGCGAAGAGCACATCGCCGATCTATTCCGACAACGATGCCGAAACGTTTGGGACAATCGAGGCGAAGGAGGTACAGGCGCGGCGGCAGGTAGCGGCGTGGCGAGCGAACAACGACCTGATATTTGAAGTCGCAACGCAGTTTTGCGAGCCACGCACGGGAAAATTTACCGGCGCCTCGTTTCTCCACCGCGAGGTTCGCCGGCGGCTGGCCGAATGGCGCTCCCAAAACAGAGTTTCAACCCAACAGTGTTCTGGGGAAGGAATGATGGCCAATGCCGTCGAGTCCATGCGCAGCGGCGGGTGCTGAGGAGCTGCGCTAAAGCGTGCATCGATTGATTTGGCTGCCAACAGAATACAAGTATCAAGAAATGCACAAGCGTGTCGTGATCAAAAAGCGGTCGCGGCGGGTTGCTGCGCCGTGTGACAGTCCTGCCGAGTGCCCCATTTGTTTTTGCGATCCGACCGATGCCGAATCGCCGTGCACGAATTTTGACGCATTTCCATGCGCTCACCATGTTTGTAACGTGTGTTTTGTGAAAATCGACGATTGTCCAATTTGCCGCATGTCTAAGGATGGTGCACCAGCGATAGAGCGGCAAGAGCGCGAGGAGCGCGAGCGCGCGAGCGCGCGGCACAACCCATCGGCTGGTATCGTTTTTTTTTACCGATCCGGCGGTGGCGGTGCGAACGATCATCCGTTTTCGGCCTCGCATATGACTGTTCGCGTGACTGGCATGCCGCCAGGGTTGGCGCGTGTCTTACCGGAGCTGCTCGCAAGCGGGATGGAATTCGAGCGCCAACGCCAGCGTGGGCGGCCTCTTAGCCACGGCCGCCGCCAGGCAACTGCATCTGAAATTCTCGGATTCGTAAACGGCTCGATTAGCCCCGAGGACCTCATACGCCGCCGATTTTTTGGTCCATAGTTTATGTTTGTATTATAAGTAAACTTGTGCCAATTACATATAAACTTAAAATAGCACTATGTGTTTGCGCGCGGTACACGAGCGGTACACGAGCGGTACACGAGCGGTACACGAGTGTATTTCTTTGATGCATCCGAGTGACACAGCGACCTTTACACGACACGTCTCGAGGGGCGCGCCTCCAGAAAACCACCAACGCGCACACACGCACACCTACACGCACACGCATCCACAACCAATGGATTCGGACCGGACGGATTCGGACGACGAAACGACCGACGCACCGATTGCGTTGCCCAAGGGGGTGTCTTTTCACAAAAAAGCGAGCAAGTACTTCATGCAATTCACGCGCGGTGGGAAACGACACACCTCCCCGTACAGCAAGGACATGGCCGTGCTCGTCAAGTGGCGCGTCGATACGGACAAGGAGCTCGACGCCGCGGGTGTGCCCGCGGCGCGCAAGTACAAGGAACGGACGCCCGCGGCGCACCAATCGACGACGCCCGGGGTGTGTTGGCATTCGAAGAACGAAAAGTGGGGAGGTCAGTGCTTCGACCGCCTCGTGACGGCGGCCGATGCCAAGACCAAGCAGCTGCACACGTCGAGCTTCGCGTTGGCCGACGAGGCGGAGTGCGCCGCCGCGCTCCAGACGCTGCGGGCCGCCGAACACACGCGCTTCGAAGCCGAGATGGCCAAACGCAAGGCGGCCGACCGCTTGCTCGACGGCCTCGAG
>Ga0213868_10005433_pt1 | contig 11444 bp, 9 predicted proteins | sample PICome_9_FD_160087 | JGI IMG/M metagenome (GOLD analysis project Ga0213868, IMG submission 160087) | Coastal seawater microbial communities near Pivers Island, North Carolina, United States - PICO127 | ecosystem: Environmental > Aquatic > Marine > Coastal | place: USA: North Carolina | collected...
GGAAAACCTGGCAACTTCTTGGTCAATAACGATTGCGGTGAGCCAACAGTTATCCTCGAGATCAGACTCACCCAACACAGTCACGCCAGGAACATTCTCAAAGAGCGCGCGATAGCGAAGTCGATTGTCACGTCTTCGCGCAACCATGTCATCCAGGCGGTTCAATTGAGCGTTGCCGATAGAGGCAAGAACGTTACTCATCCTGAAGTTGTAGCCCAGCACCTCATGTTCGTAGTGGCGAGCTTGCTCTCTAGCTTGAGTTGCCAGGTGGCGGACAACCCTCGCGTGTTCAGCATTGTTTGTCAGAAATGCGCCGCCGCCGGAGGTAGTCACAATCTTGTTCCCATTGAAAGAAAAAATGGCCGCATCCCCAAAACTCCCAGCAGGTTCTTCTGTCCGCGTTGCGCCTACTGACTCGGCGGCATCAGCAAGAACAGGAATCCCTAACTTCGCGCAGATTGGCAGAATTTCTTGGTAATTCGCGATGCTGCCGAGGAAATCAACGGGCACCACCGCCGATACCCTCTTGCCTGAAGCCATCAACGCCTCAATCGCCTCAGCAAGCAATCGAGGACAGAGATTCCCCGTAGACGGGTCAGAATCGACAAATACCGGGACAGCACCGATATACGAAATAGCATTTGCAGTGGCGACGAACGTAAGCGTTGAACAAATCACAGAATCGCCAGGCTTCACTCCCAACGCAAGAAGACCAAGGTGCAGCGCAGCGGTTCCAGAGCTCACGGCTACTGCAAACTCACGTTCAGCGAGAGAGGCCACAGCCTTCTCAAACCCTTGCAGATCGGGCCCAATCGGGGCCACCCACCCTGACCTAATCGCGTTCTGTACTCTCTTCTCCTCGTCTTCCCCCACGTCGGGTGGTGACAGAAAAATCCGCGATCGGTCCATAGACAGCAGGCTACCCCAGGGCGGTCCCCTTGGCGCATTAGAATTGGGGTATGAGTCTCAACCTTGGCGGCAACAGAATTGTCGTGGTCGGGCAAGGTTATGTCGGTCTCCCCTTGGCGATGGCTGCCCACGGAGCGGGCCACAACGTTGTTGGCATCGACACTGACGAAAGACGAGTGAAACAAATCCAATCGGGCATCTCACCCGTCTCTGATGTTGACTCGTCAGTGCTGGCTTCTGCGCTCGAAGGCGGTCGTTACTCGATACAAAGCGATTACGAAACCCTGGCTGGATTCGCATCGGCGATCATCACGGTCCCCACTCCGCTGAAGGACGGCAAACCGAACCTCCAATTTATTGAATCCGCGGCAGCTTCGCTTTCACCGCACATCACCCCCGGAAGTCTGATAGTCCTGGAGTCAACCACGTACCCCGGCACCACGGAAGAACTTTTAGTTCCCATTCTCGAATCCGGAGGCAACTTAGTCGCTGGAATAGATTTTCATGTGGGGTACAGCCCCGAGAGAATCGATCCTGGGAACACCGAATGGAACCTTCTGAACACCCCTAAGATTACTTCAGGGATTAACGGAGCTTCAGCCTCAGCTGTCGCAGAGTTGTATACGGGCTTTGGAATTGCGGTGGTGCCTTTGAGCGGGACTCGAGAGGCAGAGCTGACCAAGCTTCTCGAAAATACATTCAGGCATGTAAACATCGCCTTGGTCAACGAGCTCGCGATGTTCTCAAGTCAACTAGGGGTGAACATCTGGGAAGCGATTGACGCAGCGAGCACAAAGCCGTTCGGATTTATGAAATTCTTGCCTGGGCCTGGAGTGGGGGGGCATTGTCTCCCAGTAGACCCGAGCTACCTTTCGTGGTCAATCAAGGAAAAAGCTGGTGCGAGTTTCAGGTTTGTTGAACTGGCGAATACTGTCAACTCTTTCATGCCCAACTTCGTTGTTGAGAAAATTCAGGATCTGTTAGAAGAACAGGGGTCTGCGCTCAAAGGTTCGAAAATACTTCTGGGGGGCCTTTCTTACAAGGCACGGACCGGCGATACAAGAGAATCACCCGCTCTGGTGATTGCGGAACTACTCGAAAGCCAAGGGGCAGATGTTTACGCCTTAGACGACTATGTCACCGATTATGACTGGCCTACTTTTATTCATCATCACGAACTCCACTCGAACGACTACGACGCCGGAATAGTCATCACACCCCACGATGAGTCAGTATCCGCAACCCTGGTTGAACGGTGCAAAGTAGTCTTGGACACGAGGAATGTTGTTGTTGCCCCGAATGTTCGAAGTCTTTAGCCGTCTTCGGCCACTTCGCGAAGAACGGTACCGAACTTTCATTTATGGGGAGGAAGAAGAGTCATGTTACGTCAGGTCTTGATCACCGGCGGAGCGGGTTTCATTGGGAGTAGTCTCGTTGACTACCTGAACTCCCACTCCCCAGATTGGGAGATTCACGTGCTCGATGATCTCAGTACGGGACTACGGTCAAATCTAGATGGTTTGCGATGCAATTTGGTCGTTGGTTCAATCCTCGATTCAAAACTTCTCTCTGAAATTACTGATGGAGTTGACCACATCGTGCACCTTGCTGCCATTGGAAGCGTCCCTCGATCAATTAGCGCACCGAGAGCGACTCACGAGGCAAACGTGACGGGAACCCTTAATGTTCTTGAGGCGGCCAGGGAGCACTCTGTCAACCACGTAATTGTTGCCTCCTCCAGTTCCGTGTACGGTTCCAACCCAAATCTCCCTCGCAGCGAGTTTGACTGGACGAGGCCACTCAGCCCCTATGCGGTCTCTAAGCAGGCGACGGAAGCATACGCTAATGCTTACGCATCGTCATACGGTATGAAGACGGTGGCGTTCCGATTCTTTAATGTCTACGGTCCAAGACAACGACCCGACCACCCATACGCTGCCGTTATCCCACGATTTATTTCTGCCGCTATGTCCGATATTCCTCTCACCATTCATGGGGAAGGCACACAGACCCGCGATTTCACGTTTGTGGAGTCGGTCTGCGAAGTCATTCATAGGACATTAGTTCAAAGCCTGCAGTTTGAACATCCTATGAACTTAGCTTTCGGCTCAAGATATAGCGTGCTTGATCTGGTAACGGTTCTCGAGCGCCTCATCGGGAAAGAGCTCCCGCTTGTGCACACTGATGACAGGCCGGGGGATGTGAGAGCATCCCAAGCGGATACTGCCCTGCTGCAAGCAGGATTCCCCGGCGTCACGAGCTATGACCTCGAGATAGGTCTCCAGAGAACAATAGAGTGGTTTGAGCGTGACCTCGAAGAAGGCTGACAAAAATCCAAGTATTCTCTTTGGAGTCACTAGCTTCCAATCTCTGAAACTACTTGGTCGGATACCAAGCCGGTTGGCAGAGATGGGGTTCGACGTCCATGTTGTCGCAGACAACAAATCCAACCAAGTCCCTGAGAGTTTGGCAGGATGTCGGCTGCATCACCTTCGGATGGTGCGCACCCCCTCTCCATTAGAGGATGCCTTATCGCTTTTACGGTGGATTATTCTTATCGCAAAAATAAAGCCGGCTCTGGTTTCAATTGGAACCCCTAAGGCAGCTTTGCTTGGAATTGTGGCCTCTTGGTTTCTCCGGGTGCCAATCAGGGTCTATATGCTTCGAGGTTTACGGCTTGAAACCACTTCTGGTGCGCTGCTGAAAGTTCTCTATCTTCTTGAGGTCGCAATTGCCAAATGCTCGACTGAAATCATCGCTGTGAGCGACAGTCTGAGGCAGGCTTATTGTTTGCTTGGGGTCGCTCCGTGGTCAAAAGTGGCTGTACTCGGCCACGGCAGTTCTCATGGCGTAGATACCGAACACTTCAACCCCAAACGGTGGAAAAATTGGGTCCCCGACCACCCTCAACTACTTGAAGCATTGTCATTAGGACGACCAATCATTGGGTTTGTTGGGCGACTCTCAATCGACAAAGGACTTCAATCCTTAGTCACGACGAGGGCAATGCTGTGTCAGAGAAAAATTGACCATGAATTTGTTGTGATTGGGACAAACGAGGTCGGACATTCCGTGACAGACCAACTCTATGTTGGTGATAGGCCCCCCATTTTCCTTGGCGAAGTGAACGATATAGCTCCTTACTACCCGATGCTAAATCTTCTGCTCCTACCATCACGGAGGGAGGGATTCCCGAACGTTGTAATCGAAGCTGCTGCATCTGGCGTGCCATCAATTACGACGAACGTGACTGGGGCACGAGATTCGGTAGTTGATGGCGTGACCGGCCTGATTTCGGAAGCGAGTGATGATTTAGCGTTTGCAGAAGTTGTTCTTGCGGCACTTCAAAATCCGGCAGCGACAATACGTATGGGTCGCGATGCTAGACGGCGGGCAATTCAACTCTTCGATGAGTCCACAGTCACGAAATTTCATGCTGATTTTTATCAGCAGCGATTCGACAGAACCTCGTGAGCCACGATGTAAATTTTGATTCCCGTTAACACATCCAGCCTCCAGCGGGCTCACTCTAAGAATTGGAGGTACATTCTGTCAAGAGACCTCAAGTAATCTTCGGCAGAAAACTCGCGATGCGCCATTTCTGAACCCCGTCTGGCTACATTTCTCAGCGTTTCCTTGTTCATTGCAGCTATTTGAGAAATTGAGTCAGCGATCGAGGATGGTCCGACCCCATGCAGTATCCAACCGTTTTCACCATGGGTCACAAATTCAACTGTCCCTCCGTGAGGCGATACAAGTACAGGTAGTCCCGAAGACATCGCTTCCAACACTGCAAGGCCGAGGCCTTCCGATAGTGAAGGTTGAACCAGAAGATGGGCCCCCTGTAGAGCTCGAATGGGATCATCCTTGAACCCCAAAAAAGTAACCCTGTCTGGAAGCTGCAAATCCAAAACCAGCTTTTGAAGAGAGTGAGACTGAGATCCATGCCCAACAACCATCAATTCAGCGCGAATATCTCGTTCTCTGAGTAGATGGACGCTTTCAATCAAAGCGCGCGGGTTTTTTTCTTCCTCAAGGCGTCCAATAAAGCCCAGAATAATTCTGCCCTGGGAGGCAAAGTCTCTTTCCTGGTAATCCCTCAACAATGGGGGATTCATCATTACCCAGCACTTTTCCATCTCGATTTCTCCCAAGCTGACCACATGGTTCGCGACACTCTTCGAAACGGCAACGAGCCCACTAGCTCGGCGAAATAGAATCCGAAAAACAATACTGGCTAACCGCGAGTGCGCGGAGATTCCGATTTCCTCGACAATCCTCACCGGAATGCGCAGAATCACAGACACACACAGAGCGTGGAAATTTGCTTCTCCGCCATGAGAATGCACTACTGAGGGTCGCATTGCTTGCATTAGCTTGCCAAGCCTCCAAAGGGCCCTGGGAGACGGGATACGAGGGTTGACACCAAGCACGTATACCCGACAGCCTCTCTCTGTCAGATATTGGTCTGCGGCGCCACCCCGAGATATCGCGCAAAAAACATGGTCAAAACCGGATAAATGGGCGCTACTGCCAATCATTTTCATCACGGACTCTACGCCGCCAAAATCCAGATGCGTTAGGACATGCATTACCTTGGGTCGCGTCACTAATCCGCCCCTATCTTGTAGCCTCGTCGGAAAACGCCACTCATCCGAAGCGCGAACAGTATAGACAAATTGACCTTCACATTGTGACAAGTCTTGATACGCGAACCGCTAAGGAGCGGCCACGGAGTCTTTATGTGAGAGAAGCGTCGGTTCATCAGCCGCTACAGCTTCAAGACATTCTCGTGTTGTGCAACGCTTTCAGTCATCGAAAACTTCTCGATGGCCAGCTTTTGACACCGCTCAAAACGGGTTGCTCTGTCTGAGAGGGCAAATTCATCTATCCACGCAGACAGCTCCTGGGTCGGATTCCCTTCGAGAAGAAACATCGCATCGTTGGTCGCCAGATAGGTTGATTGGTCTCCTATCTGATCGCCAACGATAGCCACGCCCGACGCAAGATAGGACGCCAACTTCATAGGGGAGGTCGCCCTCGTTGATACCGTCCTTTTTCTCAGGGCCAATCCAATATCGAAACCCAGCAAACTCTCGGACAACTCGCCGACCTCGGACCATCCAACTGAAATCCAATCAACTTCGGCGAGACCTGCGGTTGCCAAGTCTGCGGTAACTCTGGAGGAATCTCCAGTGAAGATGTGAAATGTTGCTCCTGCGAATGACGAGCGAAGATATTTGACTAAATCAAGAATTCGAACGGGATCGTAAGGCGCACCCCACGAACCCACGTAACAGATTGACAAAGGTTTGCTTGGTACTACGTCTTGAGCCCGCATAGTTGGCAAACAATCCCGATCGCGTCGGATCCGGCCATTAGAAATGACATGAACTGGTGTTCTGGCGGCCAGCTCTTCTATCCGATTAACCAACACTCGTTTCCCAAATTCCGAACGAGCTAGCACGTTGCTGGAAATTGTCAGAGCCCAATTCTCGACACTTACAAGCAGGCGATGTAATGGGCTGCCTTGTCTAAGGTTCGAAAAATCGACGCGTTCGTCAATTGGCAAGCCATCCGAGTCATAAACCAAGCGGTGAACGGAAGGAACTCTCGAAATCTTGACGACAAGAGCGCCCATGATGCTCCGAAAGAGGACCGTGGACGTTCCCGCTTCTCTCAGCTCGCGTCTCAACTGAAGTGCTCCCGCCAGAACACTCAAGACCTGGCCCAACCCGCGAGGCGATCTCAAAATTGGGACATGTGTGTAATCAATGCCATGTTCTTGGCACAGTGTTTTGAGACTGGCCACCCTTTCAGCTTTCGCCCAAGTCAACTGCAAGACTCTGAAATGAAAGCCCTTGGGAACCAGCTCGACGAAGACCGGAAGGAAAAGTGACTCCAGGTAATTTGTCTGGGAGCCATCCCACGTAACGAAAATTACGCTTCTGTCGACCAAGGTTCTCCAATTTCTCCGCTGTAAGAAATCTACCCTTAAGAAGCGATGGGTAATGAGCCATTACCCCGCCCAAACAAGAATTATCGCCTTCGCCCAACTTTTTCTATGCTTGTCTCTTCGGAGAGACCGCTCTGGCAGCTACGACAACCCACCTCCAATTGATCAACATTTTTGGAAAATTCCAAAATTATTGGGCGCAAGAGGCGACCGCAACCAAAATTTGAGACATGTGCCGGGCAAACCCGAACTGACGCCCAGCTACTGAGAATCTGGACATCGGTAGTGTCAGAAAAGCAGGGATCAACTTAGCGTTAGGCTAAGGGAATGGGCACCCGTCTCCCCGTCGAATCGAATGCTTTTGAGTTGGCCCTTTCAAGTGCACAAGCAATCGAGAAAATTACAAAAGTTCGACGTCACGACATAGCCCTCACGCTTGGAAGTGGCTGGGGGAAAGCTGCCGATTTGCTTGGCGAGACACGTTTCGTTATCCCAGCCAAAGAAATTCCAGGTTTCTCCGCGTCGGGTATTCCTGGGCATTTGGAAACAATTCGCTCTATCACCATGCCGAACGGAAAAAGTGCTCTCGTCATCGGTGCTCGCACACACTTATATGAGGACAAAGGGGTGAGTGCGGTCGTCCACTCTGTCCGAACAGCAGCAGCCTGTGGCGCGAAGATAATGATTTTGACCAATGGTGCCGGAGGAATCAAAGAAAGCTGGTCGCCAGGGCAACATGTCTTGATTTCAGATCACATCAACCTCACCGCAAACTCCCCTCTTGAGGGTGCAACGTTTATTGATCTCACAGACCTGTATTCCCGGCGTCTTCGAGCCCTTGCTAGAGAAGTCGACCCTGCCCTTGATGAGGGTGTCTATGTTCAATTCCGAGGTCCTCACTACGAGACCCCTGCGGAAGTTCAGATGGCCAAGGCGATGGGCGGTCACATCGTGGGCATGTCCACCGCTCTCGAAGCCATTGCCGCAAGAGAAGCAGGAATGGAGGTGTTGGGGCTCTCTCTCATCACCAACCTGGCAGCTGGAATTTCCCCACACCCCCTCAGCCATCAAGAGGTCATCGACTCGGGAAAGGCTGCCGAGCCGGTGATTAGCAAACTCCTGTCCGATATTGCCCAGTCACTATGACCTCACTCGAGACATTAAGCGCAACAATGATTGCATGGGCTGGCCAAGAGCCGGAGCCGGATTATCACAAGGTCACGCTTCGACTTCTCGAGAAAATCAGGGAAGGTGATGACGCAGCACTGCTCACGGGTCATGAGTTATTTGGTTCACGTTTAGCCTTTGGCACCGCAGGTATTAGGGGGCCGATGCGAGGTGGTCCCAACGGAATGAACCGGCTTGTCATCTCGCAAACAACAGCAGGTCTTGCCCGATACCTCCGTGAAAATCGACACACTGGCCGTCATCGAGAGCCGCAAGTCATAATTGGGTTTGACGGTCGCCTTCACTCTGAAACCTTTGCTCGTGACGCAGCGGTGGTCCTGTCTGGACATGGGATTGGCGCATCACTGCTCCCCCGCATGCTCCCAACACCAGTTCTCGCCTTTATGGTCCGAGAACTGGGTGCCGACGCCGGCATCATGATTACGGCAAGCCACAATCCTGCCGAGGACAATGGCTACAAAGTGTATTTCGGTAGTGAAGATGAGGGGTCGCAAATCGTTCCGCCCGTGGATCTAAACATCGAATCACACATCCAGGATGTAGCGAGGGAAACCACGTGGTCCGAGATTCCCCGTTCATCTGACCTAGTCTCTGTTATCGAGAGCGAAATCGTGGGGAGATACATCTCCCAAACCCTTGACCATCTTGACCTTACCGCGCCGGCGACTGATGCCATTGCGGTCGTTTACACGGCAATGCACGGAGTAGGTGGCGACACGTTTCTTGAAGCAATGGACAAAGCAGGCTTTCCCACTCCCCACGTTGTGGAACAGCAGTTTGATCCCGACCCTGACTTCCCGACGGTCGCCTTCCCCAATCCTGAGGAAAAAGGAGCGCTCGACCTGAGCTTTGAGACGGCTCGCTCTGTCGGCGCTGACCTGATCATCGCTCACGACCCCGACGCAGACCGTCTTGCCGTTGCGCTTCCCGACCCTTCGGCACCCGAAGGTTACAGACCGCTGACGGGTAACCAGGTAGGCGCGATCTTTGGCTGGGATATCGCTCAGAAAGTTCGTTCGTCTGGAGAAACCGGAACCCTTGCCAACTCACTCGTGAGTTCCCCCGTGTTGGGAAAAATCGCCGAGCACTTCGGACTTAACCATGAGGAGACCTTGACTGGGTTCAAGTATGTGTCGCGGGTCAAGAACCTTATTTTTGGGTTTGAAGAGGCTCTCGGGTATCTGGTGACTCCAGATGTTGTCCGAGATAAGGATGGAATTTCCGCTGGACTGTTGATGGTGTCTCTTGCTCATACTCTTGCCGGCGAGGGAAAGACACTCTGGGACTACCTTCAGGAGATTGAGGAATCTGTGGGGGCCTTTGCGTCAGGACAGGTCACTATTCGACTCAGCCCTGGCGTCGCCGGATCAACCGTCACTACTTCCCTCCGGGAGAGGAAACTTTCGGCGCTTGGTTCGCGCTCAGTGGCTCGCTTCGACGATTTCCTCGAAGGTGTGGGCAACTTCCCGAAAGAGGACATCCTCCGTTACTACTTGGAGGATGGAACGCGTGTCATCGCTCGCCCCAGTGGGACAGAAGCCAAGGTCAAGGCCTATATCGATACTGAGGGGGCAACCTCAGCAGAGTCACAGGCACGGCTCACCGCGGTTGAGTCTGACATCAACGAGCTGGTCAGCTCACTCTAGCTCGGGGTATAGGCCTCGAGTAGCTGGTCGATGACGTCTTCTGTCTGATCCCACCGCAGGAAAGCTCCCTGTACTGCATTGAGCTGGAATGCAAGCAGGTCCTCAATGCCATAGCCAAAGGCATGAACCAAGAGCTCCAGCTCCTTCGTGAGAGTTGTAGCACTCATCAAACGGTTATCGGTGTTGACCGTGACCGCATAACCCAAACGATAGAGAGCATCGAAAGGGTGGTCCTCCATGGACTTACCCCACGCATCGATTGCTCCGGTTTGAATGTTCGACGAAGGACTCGTCTCCAGCGGAATACCCCGCTCCAGGACCCATCTCGCTACCAATCCCAGGTCAGCGGATGTTGAGTCTTCTGCGGCAAGGTTCCCGATGTCCTCAGCAATACGAACCCCATGACCCAAACGCAATGCTCGCCCATCGATGAGGGCGCTGGTGATGCTCTCCACACCATCTGCTTCACCAGCATGAATAGTCACAGGGAACATCTCACGGGCAAGTAGGTCAAATGCTTCACGGAACCTGCTCGGTGGAAAACCAGCCTCGGGACCTGCGATGTCGAACCCGACAACACCTTTATCCCGATGACGAAGAGCAAGTTGAGCAATCTCGACACTGCGATCGAGGTGCCTCATCGCGGTCACAAGTTGTCCAACATAAATCGTTTTTCCGGATGCGCGAGCAACACTCACAGCCTCGTCGATACCGGACTGAACTGCTTCCACAGCGGCATCGAGGCTCACACCGCTCTGCACGTGTTGCTCAGGAGCCCAGCGAATCTCTCCGACAATAACGCCATCTGAGACCAGGTCCTCGACGAACTCCTTCGCGATTCGGTGAAGTCCAACTTCGCTCTGCATGACCGCAGTCGTCACATCAAACGTCTTCAGGTACTCGACCAGGGAACCAGAGTCAGACTTTTCTGCGAACCACTCACCCAGACGGCCCGCATCATCAATGGGTGCTCCAGTTGCGTCGTCGATGGGCAGAGAAACTCCTTCTGCCTCTGCTATTTCCAGAATGGTGGCGGGACGCAGACCGCCGTCGAGGTGATCATGGAGCGAGATTTTCGGAAGGGCCTGAATGTCAAGTGCGGTGGGTGTTGGCTCAGCCATTGCGGAACTCCTCTAGTTGTCGTGGTCCAAAGGCATCAGGCAACACCTCATCGATCGTCTTCACTCCACTCACAGTCTCCAAGAGCATTCCTTCAGCAGAGTGTTCATAGAGCAACTGACGACATCGTCCACACGGCATCAAAATCTCGCCATTGCCATCAACACAGGTAAAGGCGACCAGCTTGCCTCCGCCGGTCATCGCGAGATTTGAGACCAAAGAGCACTCAGCACACAAACCCACCCCATAGCTGGCGTTCTCCACGTTACACCCTGAGACCACGCGGCCATCGTCCACGATGGCCGCCGCTCCGACAGGAAAATCCGAGTAGGGAGCATAGGCCCGGCGCATCGCGCCGGTCGCTATTTCTCGTAATGACTCCCAATCAATATCGCTCACGTGGGTCACTCCTTGACATACGGTTTGCCAGATGCTGCGGGAGGCCTGACTCGGCCCACAAATCCGACCACGGCAATGATGGTGACTAGGTAGGGGACCATGATGATGAAGTCAGTGGGAATTCCCGGGCTCACCTGGTTAGCCCACACCCGCAAAATAATCGAGAACCCAAAGAGCAGGGCTGCGGCAGACATATAGAAGGGGTGCCAGCGGCCAAGAATCACGAC
>Ga0213868_10005434_pt1 | contig 11442 bp, 10 predicted proteins | sample PICome_9_FD_160087 | JGI IMG/M metagenome (GOLD analysis project Ga0213868, IMG submission 160087) | Coastal seawater microbial communities near Pivers Island, North Carolina, United States - PICO127 | ecosystem: Environmental > Aquatic > Marine > Coastal | place: USA: North Carolina...
TGAAGGTCTTCCAGCAGGAATTTCTACTGGAGCTAATGTCGCTTCGGCGCTGAAAGTCGCTGCGAGAGATAGCTTCAAAGGGAAGCGCATTGTAACAATCGGGTGCTCGTCTACTGAGCGGTATCTCAGCACTCCTCTCGCCGAATCTTACCGTGATGAGGTGACAAATCTTCCCGTCTCGGAATTGCCTGATTAAGGCTAGCGACAAGATTTCCCCTTAAAGGTAAGCCCCGACTGGATACAGTTGGGGCTTTTTAGTTGGAACTAAGGAGCAGGCACTCAGCTTATATTTTGCAGAAGCCAGTAGATCGGCTGGGGCCAGAATCCCAAGACAACCACCAAACAAGTTAGCCCGGCAATTGAGCGGAAGGCGATTGGTCTAATTTCGATGGGGTCGGATTCCAGTGAGTTTCGCCAATACATCGCGCGAATGATTTGGAAATAGTAGTAAAATCCTGCCGCAACTCCAATAAATCCAAGTGAGATTGGAAACCAAAGTTCGGCATCAATTGCCGTCTTAAAAGCGAGGAATTTGCCCCAGAAACCTGCTGTAAGAGGAAGTCCGGCGAGGGCGCCGATGATTATTGCAGTCATGAACGCGAGAAGTGGGTGCCTTTTGCCCAAACCTTCAAAAGCCGAAATCTCATCCGAACCCGTATTTCGATGAATTACGGCCAGAATGAAGAATGCGGCGAAAGTCATGACGAGGTATATCGTGAGATAGAAAGCGACGACTTGTTTTGAGGTGAGCTCATCGGAGGCAGTTTGCCACGCTGCTATTGGGAGCAAGATGAAACCTGCATTTGCGATTGAGGAATATGCGAGGAGGCGCTTAAAGTTTTTCTGTGGAACCGCTGCGAGGTTACCGAAGAGAATGGTAGCTCCAGCAAGGATAGCTAAGATAAAGGTCGTCTTGCCTGCAAGTTCAGTCCCGCTGTTCAGGAAGGGCTCGGTAACCCGAATAGCAATCGCAAAACCCGAAGCCTTAGAGGCAACAGAAAGAAAAGCGGTGGTTGGGGTTGGAGCTCCTTGGTAAACGTCGGGGACCCAGAGATGCATCGGAACGGCACCAATTTTAAATGCCAGGGAAATGAGAATAAGGGCAAGGCCGAAAAGTAGGTAGGTGGAATTTTGGTCGGTAATTCGGTCGCTAATCAAAGCAAGATCGGTTGTCCCCGTCGCGCCATAGATCCATGCAATGCCATAAACCAGAAACCCCGTTGAAAGAGCGCCAAGGATCAGGAATTTCACACCGGCCTCAAGTGAGCCGACGTTTCGTCTCATGTAGCCGACCAGGATATACGATGTAATTGTCGTCAGTTCGAGTGAGACAAAAAGTGAGACAAGATCTTTTGCCGATGCCATCCACATCATTCCGGCACAGGCAAAAAGAAAGAGGCAATAGTATTCACCAGTCCCGTCTTCAGAACCTGGGTTAGCGGTGAACTTTGAAAGGACTTTACGGTGATCAAGTGCAAGGAGGAGGGCTAGAATCGTCGCAATAATCGTGAAGAGCTTGAAGAACCTTGCTAATGGATCAAATGCGTAAAATCTTGTTAGCTCGACATTTTCATCACCAAAGCCCTTGTCTGCGAAAAACAGAAGGATTAAGGAAAAACATAGGACTGAGATCGCGCCGATCGCGATCGACGATTTTCTTTTCGGGGAAGTGAAGGCTTCTAGCAGAAGCAGGACCAATCCGCCGACAAGGACGATGATTTCTAGCAAGTAGGAAGGCATTGGAGGCGGGCTTTGGAAAGTTATTTGGAAGCTTGTTCGGTTTCTGAACTGGCAGCTTCGGGTTCATGAAGGAACTGGAGAAGTGAGTTTGGGTAAAGTCCGACGATAAGGAGTGAGATGGCAAGGATCCCTGCCGGGATTTGGCAAAAGGGCCCAAAGTCCTTAACGTTTTCAGAACTGGTGTGGCTAACCGGTGGTCCTTGGAAGGTCTGGCGATAAGCTCTCAGCATGTAAACGGCACTTATAACAACACCCCAGAGAGCTAGAATAGTCGCGGTTTGGACATAGCCTAGACACTCGCCATCGTAGTTGTTGAATCCCGAAAGGAACACGAGGACTTCGCCGGAAAAGTTTGCCAAACCTGGAAGTCCAATTGATGCCATTCCGGCAAGACCGAAAAGAAAAGCGAGGCGTGGTGCGGCTCTAGCGAGACCTCCCAGTTCAGCGAGTTCAACCGTCCCAGTCTTCCTGCGAATCGTGTCGGTGAGCATGAAGAGGAGTGCGATGCTGATCCCGTGAGCGAACATCAAAACCACTGCGGCAGGCTTGGCGAGCGGATTGGCTTCAAAGCTTCCGGCTTCAATCAAAGCCGCGAAAGCTAAGAAAATATACCCCATGTGCATCACCGAGGAATTTCCAAGGATCATATCAAGACGCTTTTGGTTGATTGTCACGAATCCCACCCAAAGAATATTACAGAGAAGAAGAACGATGAGACAAACGAGCCAATCTTGCATTCCAGTCGAAACTATCGGGTAGAGTCTGATTAAACCATAGAGGCCGAATTTTTTGAGAACGCCGGCGTGGAGCATCGCAACTGGAGCTGGTGCTGAGGCATATGCGGGAGCTGCCCAAGAATGAAAGGGAAAGAGAGAGATCAGAACTCCAAAGCCTACGATTAGAAGGGCCGCGATCCCTGATTGGGCATCCGGTGAGATTGAGGAGGCGAGAAGATCGTCGAAAAGCCAGGTGTCTGAACCACTCGCTGAAACAAGCCAAATTAGGCCTGCTAAGAGAATGATAGAACCCAAAGCGAGATAGATCGTGATCTTCCAGGCCGCATTTTTTCGGTCGCCAGAGCCTAGGATTCCTATCATCAAAAATGTTGGGATAAGAGCTAGCTCGTGAAAGGCGTAGAAGAAAAATAGGTCAGTGGATAGAAATGCGCCCAATCCACCTGCTCCGATGAAAAGAATCGATGAGAACCATAGTTTCTCGCGTCCCTCAGGGCACTTGCCAGACATGACTGCTGTGAAAAGAACCAGCACGCTCAGGATAACCATTACTAGGCTCATTCCATCGTAGAAGCCAAGAGAGAGATGGATGTTTGGTTTCGAGAGAACCTCCCAAGAGAGATCCCAGATTGAGGCCTTCCAGCAAAAAACGGTGCCAAGTCCAAGCACGAGGTTGGCAGTGGCAGCGATCGTTGCAATCGACTTCGCTTTACCGAGCCCTGATAGAATAGCGAAGGCAGCGAGGAGTGGGATGAGGATGAGGATGATGCTCATGAAACAAAGACCGTAAGATAAATGACTAAAAGAACGCCAATACCGAAGAGGACGGCGTAGCCCTGAAGGTTGCCGGACTGAAGTCGTCCGAAGATGCGACCAAAGCCACCAGCGGCCCGTGAAAACCCATCAACGATGAAACCATTAATGATCAATTCGTCGAAGAAGTGGATGAAGGCGGCGAGAGTGTCCTGACCGTAGCCAACAAGTTTAGCGTATGCTTCGTCGATATAAAATTTATTGCGGAAGTGCTTAAAAATACCTCTGTTTTCAAGAGGGTCATTCTCGGTGTTCCCATAGAGCTTCCAAGAGAGGAAGAGCCCGATCACGACAGCCGATATTGAAGCGATGAACGCTGGAGCATCCGGGTGAAACTCGAAAGGTTTGTAAAGTGGCGAAATTTCACCCCCAAGGAACTGATAGCCGGAAAAAATAGCCATGAGTGCTAGGACAATCAATGGAGCAGACATGAGGGGGCCGACCTCCTTTGCATGATCAGCATTTTCACTCCGAGGCTTTCCAAGAAAGGCTACGAAGAAGAGGCGAAACATGTAGAAAGTCGTTAGGCATGCCACGAGTGCGGCGATCCCAAAGAGAAACCATTGTCCGCTGTGGGCGGCAGATTCAAGGATGTGCTCTTTAGAGAAGAAGCCGGCAGTTCCTGGGACTCCGCAAAGAGCAATCGTTCCAATGCCAAAAGTGAAAAAAGTGACAGGCATGGTCTTCTTTAAGCCACCCATCTTCCAAATATTTTGCTCATGATGGCAGGCGAAAATGACAGCACCGGAGCCAAGGAAGAGAAGGGCCTTAAACCAAGCGTGTGTGAAGAGGTGGAACATTCCCGCTTCCGGGTCCAGGAGGCCTACGGCCATGACCATATAACCGAGCTGGGAAAGAGTGGAATAGGCGAGGATCTTTTTGATGTCATCCTGTTGGGTAGCCATTAGGGCTGCGAGGAGAGAAGTGATCGCACCAATCCAAGCGATAATATCAGGTCCCCAAATGGAGTCGAGAGTCTCCATTCCAACCGCACTAAAGAACCGGACCATCATGAAAACGCCTGCTGCAACCATCGTTGCGGCGTGAATGAGAGCAGAAACTGGAGTGGGGCCTTCCATCGCATCTGGGAGCCACACGTGAAGAGGAGCTTGTGCCGATTTGCCCATGGCCCCCATGAAGATTAGAAGGATGGCAGCTGAGAACATTGTTACGGAGGGGACGACAGCTTTAGGGTGGCCTCCTTCAGCGAAGAACTCGCTTATGCCATTAAAGGTGAAGCTCCCGGTAATACCCCAGAGGATAAGGATGCCGATCATGAACCCAAAATCACCAATCCGATTTGTGAGGAAGGCCTTCTTTGATGCATCGGCCGCGGAGTCTTTTTGATACCAATGCCCGATGAGAAGATAGGAACTTAGGCCCACTAATTCCCAAAACATGAACATCATTATGAAGTTGGTGGCAAGGACGATCCCTGTCATCGAGAACATGAAGAGCGATAGTCCGCAAAAGTAACGGGCGAGTGCTGAATCGTCCTTCATGTAGGCGAGTGAAAACACATGGACAAGGAAACCAACCCCGGTGACCACGAGCATCATGCCTCGGGACAATCGATTTAATTCATAACCGACCTCGATTCCATCGAAGCCAGGAATGGAAGCCCAAGTGAACGATCCGGCAAGATCACTTCCTTTCGAAATGATCACTAAGGTGAGCACGAGAGTTACCGCTGCTGAGCACGTAGAAACGAGAGCTGAGAGAGATTGCTTCTTTTTAAGTCCAAGATGAATAGCCCCAGCTGTCAGAAGCGGGAGACCGAGGATAAGCCAGGGAAGTGATTCCATGAGAATTCGAAGTTCGTGGGGTTAGCCGCGCATTGAGGTGAGTTCCTCGACGTTAATGGTTTGGCGGGCGCGGTAGAGAGCCACGATAATCGCAAGCCCAACAGCAACCTCGGCGGCGGCAACAGTAATGATAAAGAAGACGAAAACCTGACCGTTGTAATCTGGTAGTCCATTCAATAAGTGAAATCTTGAAAAAGCCACGAGGGTAAGGCTAGCCGAGGCAAGCATTAGCTCGAGGCACATGAAAATTACGATGATGTTTTTGCGGACGATGACGCCAGCAAGGCCGATCGCGAAGAGCAGACCGGAAACAAAAAGATAGTCGTTAAGTGAAGCCATGAAGGAATATCGTTAGGAATCAGCGGGAGCTTGCTTGTTCGACCTTTTGGAAAGGATTACGACGCCAATTGTTGCGACAAGGAGGAGGGCCCCTACCACCTGAAGAGGGTAGTTGTAGCTCTTAAAGATGGTGTGTCCGATAAGATTTGTGTCTGGAAGTTTAGGGCTCTTTTCATGAGTCAAACTCTTGTAGATTGCTGACTGTTTCTCGCGCGGCAGTGCAATGTTATATTCATCGAGTTGAGCAAAATGCTCGGCCGATTTTAGCATCGAATCATTGGTGATTTCCTCAAATTCAACCCTGTTTCCTTCGGATCCGGTTTGGATCACTCCAAGAATTTGAACGACTAAGAGGAGGGGGATAACGAGACCAGCGACGACCGAGGAAGATTTAAATTTGACGGGCTTCTCGTCGTTCAGGTCGAGAAGCATTATGATGAAGATGAAGAGCACCATGATTGCGCCCGCATAGACTAGGATTTGGACGATTCCCACAAAGTAGGCATTCAGGCCGATGAATAAACCCGCTAGTCCTACAAAGGATAGCACCATGGCGAGCGCGCTTGAAACCGGATTGCGGAGAGCCACTAAAAGCACCCCTCCGGCGACCGCCATAAAAGCAAAAAGATAGAATACGAGGTTTTCCATATCTTACTTTAAGTCGTTCCACTTGTTAACGAGTCCAACGCGCTTTCCTCCAATTTCGTAGAGTCGCTCTTTGTCGTGGACCATTTCAGTGCGGTTTGTGCCTGTAATGACGTAGTCGGGGCGAAGATAAATGGCTTGCTCTGGACAAACTTCCTCGCACATGCCGCAGTAAATGCAGCGGATCATGTCGATGTCAAACTCTAGGGGGCGTTTCTCAACCTTGGCCCACTCGTTATCCGATGGGATCTCACCGGGGGTGATTTTGATCGCTTTGGGTGGGCAGATGAATTCACACAACTGGCACGAGACGCAACGTTCCCGGTCCCGTTCGTCGGTGACAAGGGCAGGCGCGCCACGGTAATATTCGGGCAGCTTGTCATCCCATTTTTGCTCGGGATACTGCATTGTCACTCCGACACCGGATGAGTTTAGTTCCTCAGCTCCCGTGGTCTTTCCGAGTAAGGACCGGAAAGCGTGTCCAAGGGTGATGACCATCCCTTTGAAGGCGGCACCGAAGTAGATTTTTTCTCCGAAGGACAGCTTGGGGCGTTCAACTTTGATGATTGCCATGGCTAAATTAAAATGGGTTGAAAATGAGGTGGGGTTTTAAACTGCGGTTGCTGAGGGCTTCTCTAAGGAGCTCTTGGCTATCTTAATCAGAAGGATGGTAGCGGTAATCAACAAAGCAAATCCGATTGCAAGCCCCATGATCCCGATGCTTGGGTAGGCGATTACGAGTGCTGCTAGAAAAACGTTAATGAGCGCGGCTTCAAAGAAAACGATCCAACCCAGATTCATTAATTGGTCATAGCGGAAGCGGGGAACGGTCCAACGGACCAAAATGAAAAACAAGATGAAGAAGGTTACTTTGCCTAGAAAGACACCGATGTGTAAGAGGCTGACCCACCAAGCCCCGACTGGAAGGAGGTTGTCGATACCAAAACCAATTGACCATCCGCCGAGAAAGAGAGTTACGATAAGTGCCGAACCAACTACCATCGCGGCATACTCACCCATGAAGAAAAGAGCGAATTTCATCGAAGAATACTCGGTGTGATAACCGCCGACGAGCTCAGTTTCACATTCTGGAAGATCAAAAGGCATGCGATTCGTTTCCGCGAAGATCGAAGTGGTGAAGATGATGAACGAAACGAAAATTGGGATAAGAAGAAGGAGTCGCTGGATTGATGCCTGCGGATCCGCCCAATATCCTGAGCTGATGATAAACCCACCTTCATTCCAAAGAGGGAGAAGCAACCAACCGTTAGTGACTTGGTCTTCAACAATGTGGCCAAGGTTCAAGCCTCCGAAGAACATAAGGACCGGAACGATTGAGAGTCCGAGGGCGATTTCGTATGAAATCATTTGAGCGCAAGCGCGAACCCCACCAAAGAAAGGATACTTCGAATTGGAAGCCCATCCAGCCAAGGTGATTCCGTAGACGGAGAGTGAAGCAATCGCAAAAATATAAAGTGGCCCTACGTTGAGGTCGGCCACAGCCATTGGGATGACGTTTCCGGCAATTTCCATCGGGCTCCCAAAAGGAATGACAGCCATCGTGAGGAGGGCAGGGACGACAACTAAAACGGGGGCTAGCCAAAAGAAAAGTTTCCGAACGTAAGAGGGGGTGAAATCTTCCTTAAGAATAAACTTCAATCCGTCAGCTACCGGTTGCGTGAGACCACCAATCGGGAGAGCGAGATCTTTTTTGAATCCAAGAATCGAGAGCGGGATCATGGTTCGGTTGGGGCCGACTCGATCCTGAATGATCGCCGAAAATCGGCGCTCAAAGATCACGCAGATGCTGACGAAACTCATCGTGATGCCAATGAAAATGGCAATCTTGATAGCGGCTGCGATGAGGAGAGTGGTGTCCATGAAAGTTAGAATCTGGTATGGTTCTGGTTATCCGACGATTTGGCCTGATTCTACTCGAGCCTTTTCTTGCTCGAGAAGGGGGATCGTAACCCCAGTCTCAGTAATCTGAATTCCAAGGTCCCCAATCGACCCGAAGGTCTGGCCCTTGAATTCGCTAACTGCGGAGGAAATATCATTCAGAACAGCATCCATCGAGGTTGGTGGACTATAGTCTTCATCAAGTTGCGACAGAAGAGCCGCGAGGGTTTCCCAGTCGTCACGGGAATCGCCTGGAGCAATGACTGCTTGGTTGGCCCGCTGCAGTCGTCCGGTAACATTGACATAGGTTGCTCGTTTCTCTGCGAATCCGGCACCCGAAAAAACGACGTTTGCATGGGAAGCCGTTGGATTGGCGTGGGTGTGAGAAACAACCAAGTGATCGAGTTTTTCAAGGTCTGTGGACTCAAATCCGGCCTCCTCAAGGAGATCTTCCGAAAGAACGATTAAGGCCTTAATTCTCCCAGAGGAAACTCCCTCGCGAATGGCCTCGAGCTTCTCAGATGGCTCCGAAGTATTCCAAATCAATGAAGCACCGGTGGTGTTAGGATTACGATCGGCTGAGATGAGCTTGCCGTCGGGTTCCCCTACACGGGGCACCGTCGCGACGAGCTCGGTTCCTAGGGCTTTTGCGATTTTCTTGGTGAGATAGAGCTCCTCGTTGCTGAGGCGACCCGAAGCAATTATCGCAACCTCATCTGATTGCCTCATTCCGAGTCCCGCGGCAGCATGGGCTGTTGCCTCCATCCAGGAAGATTGAAGATGCTTTTCATCTTTCTTAATGAGAGGCCCGCTAAGGCGATCATCCGTCTGGAGATTGTTGAAGGAAAGTCTGTGGCTATCTGGCATCCAAGATGAGTTGACATCGTCGTTTTGGCGAGGTGTCACCCGGAAAACTTCGTTGCCCCGGGTCCAGATCACGGTATTAGCACCAGTTCCGCAGTTCACATCGATGCTTTTCGTTTCTTTAAGAAACCAAACACGCATCTGGAAGCGAAAATCGTTCGAAGTGAGAGCTCCAACCGGACAAATATCAGCAGTGTTAAGTGAGTAGTTATTATCAAGCCGATAACCTGGATGAACAGTGACCGAAGTGTGGGTGCCTCGCTGAGAAAAGCCTAAGACGGGCTCCTCGGCTACTTCGTCCATAAAGCGAATGCAGCGGCTGCACATCACGCAACGCTCGTCGTCGAGGCGGATATTTTTGCCGATATCGACATTTTTGGGCTTCTTGATCTTGGTTTCCTTAAACCGTGATTCACCACGGCCATGTTGAACCGAAAATTCCTGAAGCTTGCACTCGCCAGCTTGGTCGCAGATCGGACAATCGAGCGGGTGGTTGATCAGGAGAAACTCCATGACGCCTTCGCGCGTCTTCTCAACTAGATCACCGCTGGTTCGGATTCCCATATTTTCGGCAACCGTATTGGCACAAGCAATAACAGGGCGCGGCATCCAACCAATTTCTTGATAACCATCGTCTCCGTAAACAGGGGCCTGTCCCGGTGCCGGGCGCGGTGGCATGCCCATTTGGACTAAGCACATGCGGCAGTTGCCTGGAGAAGAAAGCTTTGGATGATAACAGTAGTGAGGGACCTCTTTTCCCACCAATTTGGCAGCCTCGATCATCCGAGTCCCTTTTGGAACTTGAAGCCACTCGCCGTCGATCTGGATGTTGACCATACCTGCCGCGGCAGCCAGATCCTTGGGAAGCTCTTTTTCAGCCGTTACGGTATTTGCCGGGGCATCTTCGCTCATTGTGTTATCGCGCGTTTACGGGTGTGAATACGAAGCCATGAGACAGCTTCGAGCTGCTTGAGTATGCAAGCGGACTTGCGGTCCGTAAAGCGACTTTGTGAAATTTTTCACAAAGTCCTTCGATCTTTTAAATTATTTGCTTCCTCGCAAGGCAAAGCGATCCGCCTCACGAGGGCTGAGAGCCTCGACCCTCTGTCACCGTAAAAGGGAAAAAGATAACCAAACTAAGATATCAACTTAGCTTGGTTTTTTTGAGAGTTTCGATTCGTAGTGGAATTTTTGAGGAAGAATTGCTCATCTTGCTTGCGAAAATCTCACTTTCTCCTTGCGTGAATCTCTCCAGCCTAATATTTCCCCGCCGTCGCGATGCTGCAAGGCGGAGTGGCCCACGAAAAACTTACGGGGGTAGGTGGCCGAGTGGTTAAAGGCGGCAGACTGTAAATCTGCTCACGTATGTGTACGCTGGTTCGAATCCAGCCCTGCCCACCAGCTTTCAATCAAGGAGTTACGAGAAATCGTAGCTCCTTGTTGGTTTTAGGGCCGGTGTTTACTGCCCGAATATCACCCGAATCAGCTGGTCGGGTAAGACAAATGCTGAGCCAGCCGAATGTGATCGCCTTCAAGCGAGCGCCCTTCGGCACTCTTTTTGGGCCAGCGGTTAAAGCGCCCCGTGATGTCATCGAAGTTGTTGAGTTTGCCTGAGATGAAAAATTGCTTCTCCAGAGCTGGGGCTATTCCATGATTCTGACTTTCTAAGTGCTTGCTGTGTAAATTGGTGTGCTTCTTTTCCGGCGTGCTCTAAACTTGACCCCGATGAAATGGCCGCAGCAAGAGCAGCGGAGAGTGTGCAGCCAGTGCCATGAGTTTGAGGGAGTTCTAGGTGCTCATGTTCAAAGACGTGCAATTTGCCGTTCTCTTTAAGGAGGTCCCGATGTGTTTTAGTGTTTTCTAAATGGCCACCCTTTAAATAGGTCGAGACACCGAAGGTAGATGTTAATTCTTCCACCGCAGCTTCTTGATCCTCTGCTGTTACGACCGGTTTTCGGAGCAGAATACCAGCCTCTGGAAGGTTGGGTGTGATGATTGTCGCAAGAGGGAGAAGGGTCTCGCGAATGGTGTCGAGGGCGTCTTCCCTCATGAGGGGGTCGCCCGTTGAGGCAACCATGACTGGATCAACAATGAGAGGAATATTGGTGTCAGTGAGTAGTTCGCAAACCGCTTTAATATGAGCCTTCGAATAGAGCATTCCCGTTTTGATTGCACCGACGGGATAGCTCTCTAGTAAAAGATGGACTTGATCCTGCAAGACGCTCGGTGGAACGGGGTGAACTTGACTTAGCGTAAGGGGCGTTTCGGAAACGACGCACGTCACAGCGGTTAGGCCAAATACTCCAAAGCTTGAAAAAGTTTTTAAATCAGCCTGCAGGCCCGCACCGGCCGAGCTATCCGAGCCGGCGATTGTAAGAGCGATTGGAGTTTGCACGCCACTAGCTTAGTTGTTCTGTCGCAACCTGCAAGTTTGCGCGGATGCTCTTGCTCTCAAAGCGACATCTTATAGGTTCCGTTATCAAGATGGCATTTCCAGGCTTACCAGGTCTAAGAGTTAAAATAGAAAAGGTGGTTTTCGCTCCTCAGTTGGAGGCACCGCCCGAAAAACCATTTCCCTTCGCCTACTTCATCCACATTATTAA
>Ga0213868_10005441_pt1 | contig 11434 bp, 7 predicted proteins | sample PICome_9_FD_160087 | JGI IMG/M metagenome (GOLD analysis project Ga0213868, IMG submission 160087) | Coastal seawater microbial communities near Pivers Island, North Carolina, United States - PICO127 | ecosystem: Environmental > Aquatic > Marine > Coastal | place: USA: North Carolina | collected...
AGAGTCAGCATAATTTTGTAAGTTTAGGTTTACCAAGTCTCTATATGAATCTGAGCTGAAAAAATGCTTGTTGAGAGGATCTAATTCTGATGAGACGCCATTAACTGTTTTTAAAATATTAATATTGTAAGTTTTATCTTCTGTACAGTGCTCAGACGGAGATAGGTCGAATTTAATATTAATTGGTGTGTTAATGTTAAGGAATTTCATGAAAGATGCAGACCAAGATTTGACTTTTTTTATGTTCTTAAGATCATCTACATTAAAAATATCAAAGAAAGCTAAATTCTCTAACACCACCTTGTCTCTGCGTGAAGAAAATTGATCTATAACAGAAGAAAGGGATGAGTATGAAGTTAGAAGAGTATAAAAATCGTCTTTTTCAACTTTAGTGTCATTCATATACAAAGAAAAGCTAGACGAAACGTCTTCGTTTATAAAATTTGATAGCGCATTGTCATCTACAAGATATCTCTGAGACTTGCCTTTTTTCATCTTATACAGCGGCGGTTGAGCAATGAATATATGTCCGTTATCTATAAGTTTCTTCATCTTTGTTTCAAATAAAGTTAATAGCAAGGTTCGTATGTGTGCACCATCAACATCAGCATCAGTCATGATAATAATTTTGCCATATCTTAAGTTTTCTAATTTAAGATCATCTCCGAAACCACAACCTAGTGCTGTAATAAGGGTAGTTATTTCAGATGATGATAAAATTTTATGATCTTGAGCACGTTGTGTGTTAAGAATTTTACCTTTTAATGGCAATATAGCCTGTGTTTTGCGATCTCTAGCCTGTTTTGCTGACCCACCAGCAGAGTCACCCTCGACAATAAATAACTCAGTTTTTGTAGGGTCTTTTTCTTGACAATCAGCTAGTTTACCAGGCAAATTTCCGATACTTAAAGGATCTTTTCTCCTGATTAATTCTTTTGCTTTCCGAGCTTCTTCACGAGCTTTTGCTGCTTGATATATCTTTGCTAGAATAGATTTTAATTCCTTAGGATTCTCTGCAAAAAATTCAGATAGCTTACTATTAAGACTAGATTCTACAATCCCCTTAACTTCTGATGATACTAGCTTATCTTTAGTCTGCGAAGAAAATTTAGGGTCTGACATTTTTACCGATATTATAGCAGAAAGCCCCTCGCGAGAATCATCGCCTGTAATGTCAAATTTATCTTTAGATCCTGATGATTGTATAGATATTAAATTGTTGACAGTTTTTGTGAGTGAAGCTTTGAACCCAGATAAGTGTGTGCCGCCATCTTTTTGTGGGATATTATTTGTAAAACATAGAATATCTTCTTGATATGAAGAGTTCCATAACATCGCAACTTCTATAAAAATATTTTTAGCATCAGATTTAAAATATATAATTTCTTCTTGGATGAGTGTTTTTTTCTTTGTTATCTCTTTTATATATTCTTTTATACCGCCTTCGTATTTATATTCTTCTTTTAGTGACTTTGTCTCGTCAGTAAATCTAATTTTTATCCCGCTATTTAAAAATGCTAATTCCTTAAATCTTCTTCTTAGCAGATCTGTATTGTACTTTGTTAGTGTAAAGTATTTTTTACTTGGCTTGAATGATATTTTAGTTCCAGTAAGGTCGGTTTTACCATCTATTTTCAGGGGGGCAATAGGCTTGCTGTCTTTGTATTCTTGTGTATGTATAGAGCCATTTTTATAGATAGTTAATTCTAGTGTTTCTGACAGTGCATTAACAACAGATACACCAACCCCATGTAGTCCACCTGATACCTTATAAGAATTATCGTCAAACTTACCGCCTGCATGAAGAACCGTTAGAATGACCTCTGCGGCCGACTTTTTTTCTTCTGGATGCTCGTCAACTGGGATGCCGCGCCCATTATCTATAACGGTTACAGATTGGTCTTCATGCACAGTTACATCGATAGTATTACAATGCCCCGCCAGCGCCTCATCTATAGAGTTGTCCATTACCTCAAAAATCATTTGGTGTAATCCGCTACCATCATCTGTATCACCGATATACATCCCAGGTCTTTTTTGAACGGCCTCTAGGCCCTTCAATACTTTAATGTTTGATGAATCATATTTATTGTTAGCCACTATTAACCACCTTGAGGTCCTTCCCCTTAAATTCGTATATTCGTGTTTTTTTGTTGTTATTTATTGACTCTTCAAGTTTTGACTTATACAAGTCTGGGGCAGTCACAAAACACTGCGCTTCTGAGTCTATTAGTAAGTTTATCACAAGCAGAAGATTCTTATCATCTATTCCAAAAAATAAATCATCAATTAATATTATAGGCTTGTCGCTGTGTTCCACGTGAAACACTTTTGCTTGACTTAAAACCAATAATAAACCGTTAATTACTTGGGTAGACATCGAAGACACGTCTTTGAGTATATTATTATTAGACCGAAACTTTATATCACATCTATGGGGACCTGCGGTCGTGTGCTTTAAGACGATATCTTTTTCTCGATCATTTCTTATTGACTCAGAAAGGGACATAGACTCATCCCAACCCTGTTCATAGGACAGAGTAGAATCTTTAATATCAACATAAGCATCTGGAACAATTTCCAATATCTTTTCTTTATAATTAATAAAATGTTCATTAAGACGCTTAAAGTAACCTTCTCTGCGATTGTGTATTTCTGAACCATATTTAACATAGAGTTCGTCCCAATAGTCAAGATTATCAATATCTTTTCTTTTTAAAATACTGTTTCTTTGTTTAAGGGCTTTATTAAAATTTTTATAAAGATCTAAGTAGGTATGTTCCACGTGAAACGCACCCCAGTCAAGCAGGGACCTCCGAGATTCTGAGGGGCCTGTGATGATATTATCTACACCAAAATTCAAAGCCAGAACAGGAAAAGCAAGCAACAAATCTTTTGCAGAGAAGCGTACATCATTAATTTTGACGACGTTAGAGCCTTTTAGCTTCTTTTCAATAGATATTGTCAACTTTTCATCGTTTTTAGACACATTTACAAGAAGTTGAGTGGATTTTTTGCCAGTTTGAACAAGAGAGCTAGAAAGAACAGATTTAAAGCTTTTTAATGAGGAGGAAAAATACATACCCTCTAGCAAAGATGTCTTGCCATCATTATTTTTGCCTAAGATAATGTTAATGTTTTGATGAGGTGTTAATGAAATTAAATCTAATGCTCTAAGATTAGATGCTGTGAATTGACTAATAAACAAATTAAACCCTCATAGGCATTATTATATATTTATTTAGTGCGTCGTTGTCCTTTGATGAAATCAGACAACCAGAGTCAGAGTTATTAAGTTGAAGGACTATATTTTCTGAAGACAGAACATCAATAACTTCTATTAGATATGTTAAGTTAAAGCCTATATCAAGATTTTCTCCATTGTAAGTACAAGAAATACTATCTTCACCTTCTTCTTGAGAGGGGTTGTTTGTGGATAGTTTGGTCTCTGTTGATGACAGAGATAACTTTACCCCTTTAAACTGCTCATTAGATAATATAGACATTCTTTGGAGCGCTGATTTAAGTTCACTTTTATCGACATCTAGTTTGTGTGGTAGAGACTCTGGGAAGACTTTATTATAGTCTGGGTAATTTCCTTCTATAAGTTTACTCTTTACAAGATACTGGTCTACACTGAAGTAAAAATGATTTGATTTTATGTTAAAATTGACTAAATGTTCCTTATTGTCTTTAAAACCAGTTAAAATGCGTTTAATCTCTGTTATACATTTTCTTGGGATTATACAATCAACTGGATCATCTAAAGTATTAATTTGGTTGCACGCCGACATTGACAGTCGGTGCCCGTCTGTGGCAACTACTGTGATTTTATCAGAACTTACTTCAAAGAACATGCCGTTTAAGAAGTGTCTAGCATCCTGCACAGCCATAGAAAATGCTGTTTGATTTATCAAATTATCTAAACTGTTAGCAGACACCTTAAATCTGTAATCTATGTCATCTTTGTCATAAGGAAAGTCAGACCCCGGCAGCGTAGCAAGAACGAAACGACTCTTGCCAGATTTTATAGTAGCTTTGTCATCGCTGAAATCAATCGTCACATCACCTTCCCCAGGCAAAGATCTCAGAATATCAAGGAGTTTTCTTCCTGGAAGAGTACTATTTAGTTCTCCGCTCGTTTGGTAGTCTACACGCGTTGAAATTTCTACTTCTAGGTCACTCCCAACCATTAGTAAACTCTGACCATCGGCACGAAATAGAATATTTCCAAGTATAGGCATTGTCTGTTTCTTTTCTGCCACACCAACTAAATTCTTAAGGGGTTCGATGAGCTTTTCCTTTTTTATTTTAATAATCATATTTGAAATTATATATTATTTTTATTATTAAGTTTTTATTAATTTCTGTTTTGGTTATCTATGCTTTTGTTTTGGCCTGAACGTGGCGTTAGCTTAACGTTATTCTAGGTTTGTTTAACAGTTTATTACTTGTTGATAACTTTGACCTATTTTTTGTCAACAGTTTATTAACTAGTTGTTAAGAATGTGTAGGATGTTTTGATAATCTTTCGATATATTCGAGGAGCTAGTTTTCAATGCGGCAATTTTTTTACACGCATGAAGGACTGTGGTATGGTCTCTCCCCCCAAAAGCATCGCCTATGCTTGGAAGACTATGACTCGTTAATTCTTTCGCCATCGCCATCGCCACATGTCTCGGTAGTGTTATTTTTCTATCTCTCTTGGATGATAAGATATCGCTGACTCTAATTTTATAATATTCCGCAACCACTTTTTGAATTTGTTCAATTGTCATCAGTCTCTCTTGTAACGAAATAAGGTCTCTTAGTGTTTCTTTAACAAAATCTAACGTTATAGGCTCTCTTTTGAAGTGCGCTGTTGCCAGGACTCTCCTCAAACTACCTTCTAACTCTCTAACATTTGAATATACGTTTTTAGCCAAAAAATATGCAACATCATCAGGTATTTTTTCTCCTGTGATTTCGGCTTTGCTGTGGAGTATTGCCATTCTTGTTTCAAGATCAGGCGGATCAATAGTAACATTCATCCCCCAAACAAGCCTTGATTTTATTCTTTCTTCTAATCCTGTTATCTCTTTCGGGTATCTGTCTGACGTTAACACCACTTGTTTCTTATATTCAAACAGCGTGTTAAATGTATGAAAGAATTCTTCTTGAGACTTCTCTTTGTTTGCAAAAAACTGGATATCATCTAGTAAAAGAGCATCAACAGTACGATATAATGTCTTAAACTCTTCTAGTTTATTTTGTCTTATGGCTGTAACCATGTTTTGAACAAACTTTTCTGAGTGAAGGTATACAACTCTTTTGCTATTATCTTTTTTAATTATTTCATTTCCTATCGAATGTAATAAGTGTGTTTTGCCTAGCCCAACACCACCATATATATACAATGGATTGTACTGACCAAGGCTACTCACGACCGAGACACAAGCCGCCTTCGCCAACTGATTTGATTTACCTTCCACAAAACTATCAAAGTTTAAATCTTCGTTTAGTGTACTCTTTATCGGTTTCTGTTCATTCTTGATAATGGCAGCTGTTCTTTTAATATCTGGCAGACTAAGGTTTATCTCGCACACCTCATCATCACTTTGGTTTATTACGGCCTCCTTTATTATTTGCAGGTAATCATTTTCGACCATATCCTTTATAAATTTGTTGGGAGCGACTATAGAAAGCGTGCTATCTTCTAAACTTACTTCTAAAGGATGTAGCCACGTCTTCATTTGTTTGTCAGAGAGACGGTCGCCAATATCCTTTAGGCATTTATCCCAAAGAGTCGTAATGTTCATAGTTTTAATCCTGAAAGCCTAGCATCTCATAAAAAAAAGTAAAATTATATATTGACAAAGAAATATATAATTAGCAGTATACTAGACACTATGAAAAGAACATTTCAACCAAGTAATCTAAAACGTAAACGCAAACATGGGTTTAGGTCTAGAATGAGTACAGTTGCCGGCAGAGCAGTTCTGAGCGCAAGGAGAGCGAAAGGCAGAGCGGTTCTTTGCCCATAATATCTTCCTGTTCGCGCCACTGTGTACTTTAAAATCAACTCATCTACAAGAGAATCTTTCCGCAATAAACCACTTTATAGATCTATGATCTACAGGTTATACTCTGCGCCTAATAATCATTCCTCTGCTAGGCTTGGAATTCAGATTACTAAAAAAGCTGTACACCTTGCGGTTATTAGGAACCAAGTTAGACGCAAGATTAAAGCAAACTTTAGCCTGATCTGCGAATTATTACCCAAGCATGATTACCTTGTTGTTATTTCTTCAAAAATAACTTCTGATAAACATCAAATAAGTGATATTCTTATGCAAGAATGGAAAAAATCAACAGAATTATTATTGAAATCCCAGTAACTCTAATTAGAATTTATCAGTTTTTAGTGTCACCACTGCTCGGACAGAATTGTAGGTTCACACCATCTTGTTCGCAATACTCGATCGAATCCTTCAGACAACATGGTTTTGTATATGGCTTATATCTATCTATTAAGAGAATTATAAGCTGTCGACCAGGTGGCAGAGAAGGCTTTGACCCTGTTCCTAGGAATGGTTCTAGAAAATGAATAATAGGTTATTTTTATACAGCGGCCTGTTTCTTGTATTAATTTTATTATACGATGCCTGGCATAATAAGAATCAGCCGGCAAAATTAGTTCAAAATAATATTCCTGAGACAAGTAGAGATTACCAGGCAGAAAATGAACCTCTATTATCTCAGCCGGACACTAATATATCAGGAGATGACGTAGTTCCAAGTATGTCTGTGGCTAAATCCTCTGACAGCATTACGGTGGTGACCGACACGCTAGAAATTATGATCAGTTTGCTAGATGGATCGCTTGTCTCTGCTAAACTTTTAAAATACCCAGAAGTATTCGGGTCTCAAGAAAGAAAAGTTCAGTTATTAAATAACGGCTCTGAGCATTATATCGCGAAAGCAGGCCTGCAAAGCAAAAACTCACAACAGCCACAAAGCTATAATTCGTCTTTAGATATCTATAATATAGGTGAAAACGATACACTAGAAGTTGTGTTGACTGGCAAAACAGAATCGTCAGTTGAAATTACAAAAACATATACGTTTAGAAAGACAAGTCACTTAATAGACGTATCGCAGAAGATAAAAAACCTATCAAATCAAGATGCAGCATGGCGACAGTATTATTCCTTAGAAAGAGGAGATGAGCTAAATTCTAATGGAATGTTATACACATACACTGGAGCAGCTTTTTATGATGAGGATGACAAGTTTAGCAAGATAGCTTTTTCTGACATAGAAGATCAAAATTTTCTTAAGGTTACCAAGAATAGCTGGATAAGCATGATAGAACATTATTTCTTTACTGCATGGCTACCAACAAATAATTCAAATGAAACACAGACCATCTATACTCGGCTAATTAATAACGGACAGACAAATAATTATTTAATTGGTTCTGTAGGAAACTATAAGACTGTTCAGCCTGGGTCAGAGGCAACGTTTAGTAGTCGCCTGTTTGTCGGGCCTAAAAATCAATCTGAAATAAGTAATCTTGCTCCTGGCCTAGATTTAACAGTAGATTATGGAGTGCTTACGTTCTTGGCCGCGCCATTATTTTGGGTCCTAGATAAAATTTTTTATTTATTAGGTAACTGGGGTTGGTCAATAATTGCTTTAACTTTTTTAATTAAAATTATTTTTTTTAGATTATCTGAAACTAGCTATAAATCTATGGCTAAAATGAAAAAGCTTACACCAAGAATGACTGCGCTAAAAGAGAGATACGGTGAAGACAGAAAAAAATTTAGCGAAGCATTGATGAAAATTTATAAAGAAGAGAAGGTAAATCCACTTGGTGGCTGTCTGCCAATCTTAATTCAGATACCTGTTTTCATTGCACTCTACTGGGTTATTATAGAAAGCGTAGAAATGAGACATGCGCCTTTTGCTGGTTGGATCTTAGACTTATCTAGTGCTGACCCGTTATACATCTTGCCTATTTTAATGGGCATATCTATGTATATTCAACAAAAGTTAAATCCGCCACCAACAGATGCTATGCAACAAAAAATCTTTATGGCGTTGCCATTCATTTTTACTTTCCTATTCGCGACATTCCCATCAGGGCTCGTTCTTTATTGGTTAACGAACAATGTTCTGTCTATTGCCCAGCAATACGTTATTAACAAAAGAACGTTAGCATAAATGAACTCTAAAAATACGATAGCAGCAATATCAACTGCCTATGGCAGATCAGGGATAGGAGTTATTAGAGTCTCGGGTGACAATGTTTTGAAAATTATAGATGCCTTTATTGATAAACATCTTTTGCCCAGAGTAGCCACAAATGCCCTAATCTATGATGAGCATGGTCAGGCTATTGATGATATTATCGCTATATACTATAAATCACCACGTTCTTTTACAGGCGAGGACATGTTGGAGATCCAGTGTCATGGCAATCCTGTAATTTTAGACAGTATATTATCTATTATTTGTAAAGATTTGGCGTCACATGCTAAACCTGGAGAGTTTACCGAAAGAGCATTTATTAATAATAAAATAGACCTCACCCAAGTTGAGGCAGTGGCTGACATTATCAATGCTACAAATACTATGTCTGCTAATGCTGCACTGCGGTCTTTGCGAGGCGACTTTTCGATCAGAATTAATTCTCTATTAGAGGATTTACTCGATACTAGGTCATCAATTGAAGCAGCTATAAATTTTCCAGAAGACGAGTCGCCAGATGTTACAACAGCATATACATCTGAGAAGATTAAAAATTTACTGGATAATATTGCGTCCCTTACTTTATCTGTAGATCATGGGATAGCTATGAATCAAAAACCAGTACTTGCAATTATTGGCAAACCTAATGTTGGGAAGTCATCTCTAGCAAACCTGTTGCTTGGTGAAGACCGTTCTATAGTTTCTGATGAACCAGGAACAACAAGAGATGCGATCCAACATGATCTGTTGCTTGATAAGTTTCATGTCACTATTATTGATACTGCAGGAATTAGAAAAACACATAATAAAATCGAGACAGCTGGCATCTTAATGACAAAAAAATCAGCAGATCTTTCTACTTTGACGCTTTATTTGGTAGATGACACGGTTGGTTTTGACGAGGAAGATGAAACAATTTTAAAGAACAACGAAATTGATAATTTTTGGATTATTTCAAATAAGATTGATTTGTCTTCTGATCCTAGTCCGTCTGTTAGCAATAATTGCTTTAAAACTATTCGATTATCAATACTCAAAAATAGCGGCATTGATCTCCTAAAACATGAATTATCAAATCATCTTATTCCTTCAGACCAATCTGCTGGAACCGCAAGAGTAAGACACCTAGATCATCTCAATAAGGCAACCGAACACCTTTACTTGTGTAAAAAATACAACGATAATCATCACTTAGACTTAGTCGCTGAAGAGTTAAAAGGAGTACATTTAAATATGGTTCAAATCTTGGGTGGCGATATAAACGAGGATCTTTTGGATAAAATCTTTTCGGAGTTTTGTATAGGTAAATGACAATGGACGAGTATGACGTAATTATTATTGGTGGTGGCCACGCTGGCTGTGAGGCAGCTCATGCCTCTGCTAATCTTGGACGAAATGTTGCCCTAATAACTCTTACAAAAAACGGTATCGGTCAAATGAGCTGTAATCCAGCAATAGGGGGAATTGGAAAATCACATTTAGCAAGAGAGATAGATGCGATGGATGGCCTTATGTGCAAAATTGCTGACATGTCTGCGCTACAAAGAAGAAAATTAAATGCAAGAAAAGGACCTGCCGTGCAAGCAACTAGAGTACAAACGTGTCGTGATACTTACAAATCAAGAATGCAGGACTCAATCTTCAAAAACCCAAACATACATGTTGTCGAGGCAATGGTTTCAAGTTTGATCATAAAGAATAATAGAGTAATTGGTGTTAAAACCGGTTTACATAATAATGAGCTCTATTCAGACTCAGTTGTACTTACTACTGGCACTTTTTTAGGTGGGCGTATACATATCGGAGATAAATCTTTCTCAGCTGGAAGAGCGGGTGATGAGGCATCAAATCAGCTTGAAGAATTCTTCATGAAAGAGGGTTTTAAAATAGGCCGTTTAAAGACAGGCACTCCACCAAGAATTCTTAAAAGCTCCATAGATTTTGGCGACTTACAATCACAACCAAGCGACATAGATTTACCATACTTGTCATACCTTCATGATCAATATGGCGTCACTTGTGAAAATATCAGAGAAATCCCATGTCACATAACACATACAAATACAGATACACATAATATTATTAGAGACAACCAATCACTTTCCCCACTTTTTAATGGGTCGATAGAGTCTGTTGGACCAAGATACTGTCCGTCTATAGAAGATAAAGTGCACAGATTTTCTGACAAAGACTCGCATCAAATATTTTTAGAACCGGAAACATTGTCTGATGAAGAAGTTTATCCAAATGGACTATCTACATGTTTGCCAGAAGAAATACAATTGAGGTTCTTAAGAACTATAAGAGGCCTTGAAAACTGCACAATAACTCAACCAGGGTATGCAATAGAGTATAGTTATTTTGACCCAAGAGGTCTTACAAAAAATCTTGAAACAAAGAAAATCAAAAACTTATTTTTTGCTGGGCAAATTAATGGAACAACTGGTTATGAAGAAGCAGCTGCACAGGGATTAATCGCCGGATTAAACGCCGGCAGATCTTCGATGAATAAAGACATGTGGCACCCAAGCAGAGAAGAGGCCTACACTGGCGTTCTGATTGATGATCTTGTCACTTTAGGAGTTAATGAACCATATAGAATGTTTACAAGCAGAGCTGAACACAGATTGAGGCTGAGAGAGGACAATGCTGATCAAAGATTAACAAAGATCGGTTATAATCTAGGCATCGTGTCTAAAGAAAGACTTGAAATGCTTGAGGTAAAAAATGAAAAAATTAAGGCTGAAAGTAAAAGATTAGAATCTATAAAAATTCATCCGTCTTCACAAATTTCCGATCAGATAGAAAAGAAATTCAACCTAAAAATTAAAAACCTACAAACTCTAAAAAGTTTATTAAAAATGTCAGATATAAAATATTCTGATATCAAGAGTTTGGATAATTTTGGAATCACTGTTAATTCAGATATAGGCCATTTAGTCGCAATACAGGAAAGGTATTCAGGTTATTTAAAAAGACAAGATGCTGAAATTTCTAATTTATCTAAAACAATGAGTATAAAAATACCAGAGGATATGGTTTTTGATAACATTAAAGGATTGTCTAATGAGGCCAAAGAAAAATTAACTGAAGTTATGCCATCGACCCTAGGACAAGCATCCAGAATTTCAGGAATTACTCCTGCGATAATATCTCTCCTAAGAATCTATATAAAGAAAAACAATTAAGTGTAATCGCT
>Ga0213868_10005442_pt1 | contig 11433 bp, 9 predicted proteins | sample PICome_9_FD_160087 | JGI IMG/M metagenome (GOLD analysis project Ga0213868, IMG submission 160087) | Coastal seawater microbial communities near Pivers Island, North Carolina, United States - PICO127 | ecosystem: Environmental > Aquatic > Marine > Coastal | place: USA: North Carolina | collected...
TGAACCCCAATCACCCCCTTGAGCAATATATTTTCTGTATCCCAAAGCAAGCATTAGTTCATTTTCAAGTTTGGCAACCTCTTGAGCATTCATTCCTTGCTTGCTTGGTTTATCTGAAAATCCATATCCTGGAATAGCTGGGCAGACTACATCGAATTCTATTCCATCCTTACCATTCATTAATAAAGGCATAATCTTAAGAAATTCCTGCACACTTCCTGGCCAACCGTGTGTTAGCAATAATGGAATTGCATTTTTTGAGCCAGATTTTTTGTGTAAGTAGTGGATCTCAAGTCCTGATTTAGTTTTAAATTTAAAACTGCCAGCTTCATTTAGTTTCACTTCATGCTTCCTCCAATCAAAACCATTTCTCCAAGTTTCAACTGCTTCTTGTAAATAAGACTTTTTTGTACCTAGGGTCCACCTTTCATCATTAATTTCATCAGGCCACCTAGTTAAATCTATCTTTTTATACAAAAGTTCGATTTTTTCATCAGGAATAAAAATTTCAAATTCTTTAATCATTATCTTAAGAACTCCTTGTACGCTGTGTTGTCTGTTTCCTCGACAAAACTATAATCCAAGGATTTTAGGTGCTTTTCTAAGGCGTCCTTAGACTTATTTTTATCTTCTATCCCAATCAATACATTGGCAAACGCAGCTCCAAGATTCCTATAATGAAATAAAGAAATATTCCACTTAGAGCCAAAGTCTTTCAAGAACCCCATCAAAGCTCCTGGTCTTACTGGAAATTGACATCTATATAATCTCTCTGAATCTCTTTCTGAAATAATGCTCTTATGCCCTCCTACCATATGTCGTAGGTGGTCATTAGAAATTTGATTCTTTGTTAAATCACTAAATTTAAACTTACTCTTCGAAAGTTTAGATTTAATCTGTTTGAATGCATCTTCGTTTTCAGTTTTGATTCCTACAAGGACATGGGCATCTATTTTGTTAGCAAATCTATAGTTGAACTCTGTTATTTGTGATCGTCCAAAAACTTTGCATAGCTTTAAAAAACTTCCAGGTTTTTCTGGAATCTTAATGCTGAGAAGTTTTTCTCTATTTTCTCCAACCTCTGATCTCTCAACTATATAGCTCAGTCTTTCAAAATTAACATTTGCTCCACTGCTAATAGCTAGCAGACGTTTATTTGAAATTTTTGTAGCATATTTTTTAAGCCCTGCTAAGGCAAGAGCTCCAGCGGGCTCAGAAAGAACTCTTGTGTCCTCAAAAATATCTTTTACTGCGGCACATAGTTCATCAATGCTCACAGTAATCACCCCATCAACACACTCTTTAATAACATCAAAGTTGTGTTTGCCAATGCGCTCGACTGCAACCCCATCTGCAAATAATCCAACCTCTCGTAACCTGACTCTTTTATCCGCCTTGATTGCCTCAACCAAACATGCCGAATCCTCAACCTCAACGCCATAAATCTTTGTCTTTGTTTGAGTTTGAGCTGCCCAAGCGCTTATGCCTGCTAAAAGCCCCCCTCCGCCAACTGGCACAAAAATAACATCTAGATCATTATGCTCATCAAAGATTTCTTTTCCAACTGTGCCCTGCCCAGCTATGGTTAATGGATCATCAAATGCTTCAATAAATTCAAGTTTTTGTTCTGTTGCAATTTGTCTTGCTTTTTTGGAAGCTTGATCAAAATTATCTCCATGCAGCAAAACCTTAGAACCAAATCTTTTAACAGACTTTACTTTTATCTCAGGCGCAGTGACAGGCATTACAATGAAACATGGGACCTTTAATTTCTTACATGCATTTGCAACTCCCTGCGCATGATTACCAGCAGAGGCGGTTATGACTCCCCTTTTTTGTTGCTCTTGATTTAAATTGGCAATCTTATTGTATGCGCCTCTGATCTTAAAAGAAAAAATTGGCTGCATGTCTTCGCGTTTTAAAAAAACATCATTTTTTAATTTACTTGATAAGTTAATAGCAAATGTTACGGGTGTTTTCTCTGCAACGTCATATACTCTAGATTTAGGAATTAAATCTAAATATTTTTTAGAAAATTTATATGAGTCGGATTTTTTTATTTTAAGTCGCATAATAATTTAAGTATTATACCCATAATGAGCAATTCAAAATTAAATGCATCAATTGAAGCCATAGAATATATAAAGCCAAAAATTGACATGAATTCAATTATCGGAGTTGGCACAGGATCAACGGTTAATTATTTTATTGAAGAGCTAGCAAAAATTAAGCATATATTTAAAGGTGCAGTATCAAGCTCAGAAGCATCTACACAATTATTAGAAAAATTTGGAATTGAGGTATTTGAATTAAATGATGTAAATGAAATTCTTGTATATGTCGACGGAGCTGATGAGGTAGATACTGATCATCATCTAATCAAGGGTGGTGGTGGAGCTCACACTAGAGAGAAAATTGTTGCATCAGCATCAAATGAATTTGTTTGTATTGTTGATAAATCAAAGTTAGTTAAAACGTTAGGTAATTTCCCTCTTCCAGTCGAGGTAATGATTAAAAGCAGAGGCTACGTCGCTCGAGAAATTGTAAAAATTGGAGGCTTGCCTGAACTAAGAAAAGATTTTTTAACTGACCAAGGTAATCAGATTTTAGATATCAAAGATTTGAAAATTGACAATCCATCTCAACTGGAGCAAAAAATTAATTTAATACCAGGTGTCTTGGATAATGGAATATTTGCTAACTGCAAACCTCAAAAAGTAATTGTAGGAAGCGACTAGAGGACTGACTGAATAGCTGAAACTAACTTTTCAGATTCTGGCGTTACTCTAGATTTATAATGATCTACAACTTCGCCATTTCGATCAATCAAATATTTAGCAAAATTCCATCTAGGTTCTTTTCCTGACGCAGCGATGAGTTTTTTATAAAAAGGGTGTGCATTTTCACCGGTCACTTTCGCTGTAGCAAACATTGGGAAATCAACTCCATATTCAGTGCTACAAAATTCAGCAACCTTGGCCTCTTCAGAAAACTCTTGCTTAAAATCCCTTGAGGGGATACCAATAACCATAAAGCCTTCATCTTTGTATTTGGTGTAAATCCTTTGTAAAGCAGCATATTGAGGCGTATAGCCACATCTGCTAGCAACATTCACTACCAAAACCACATTGCCCGAATATTCGCATAGATTTTGCTCATCATCTGAATCTAGGACACGGAGGGTACTATCTAGAATATCTGAACAAGCAAATGATGTAACCGAGTAAATTGATAAAGTGAGGACAAAAAGATATTTCATCCTTTGAATATTACACTAATGGAGAAATAGCGTAAACAGAGGATATAAATATTGATACTAACGCAACTAACTCAAATTGTTCAACTAACTTTCTTTTCATAAAAAACCTTATAAGAGGTGGAGGGCTTACGCCCTCCATAATTCCAGAGAATTACCAACAAATCATAGGGGGGAGAATTGTTGATAAACATTATTATACATACTTATATGTGTATATCAATAAAAATGATAAATAAATATCAATTATTTTTATATATATTTATCATTTATTTTTATAAGAAAGTTAGCTAAAAAAAACATAATTCATCCTAAAGCTATAAAAAAATATATAATTTCGAATTGAAAATTTTTAATCCAGAGATAATTATGACAAATGAATTGAAAGGAAAGGTAAATTACAGTGTAAATGGAAATATTGCTATTTTAGAAGTAGATAATCCACCGGTTAACCCTCTTAGTAGCGGCGTTAGAGCAGGTCTATCTGAATATATCGCTAAAGCCAACAATGACGCATCAATAGAGGGAATTATTCTTACTGGAGCAGGTAGATCTTTTATTGCGGGAGCCGATATTTCAGAATTTGGCCAAAAACCTGATGGTCCAGACCTCCATACAGCGTTAAAAGAAATTGAATTTAGTAAAAAACCTGTCTTGGCAGCTATAAATGGTACTGCTCTAGGCGGAGGCCTTGAAACGGCGCTCGTATGTAACTACAGAATGGGTACAAATAAAGCTATCGTTGGTCTCCCAGAGGTAAATTTGGGCTTATTGCCTGGCGCAGGAGGCACTCAAAGGCTTCCGCGGCTAATTGGCCCATCTCAAGCGTTGAAAATGATGATTGCGGGAACACCAATGTCAGCAAAAAAGGCCTTGAATCAAGGTGTTATTGATGCAATTTCTGAAAATTCACTTATGGATGATGCTGTAGCATTTCTACAAGAAAAAATTGGACTAAATTTAAATGAGCACCCAAAGGTAAGAGATAAAAATGAAAAGGTACTGGAGGCTAGAGGCGATGATAATGTACTTTCTGAGGCTAAAGCTTTGGCTGCAAAAACCAGAAGAGGACAGTTTGCACCAGGTCAAATTATAGCTTGCGTAGAGGCTGCAATTAATGAGGATGATTTTGATGTTGGGATGAAAAAAGAGTCTGAGTATTTTTTAGAATGTTTAATAAATCCTCAACGTGAAGCAATGATCCATATTTTCTTTGGTGAGCGTGCTGCATCAAAAATTTCTGATATACCTAAAGAAACTCCCCTTCTTCCAATCAACTCTGCTGGTATTGTTGGATCGGGAACTATGGGTGGAGGCATAGCAATGAACTTTGCAAATGCTGGGATCCCTGTATTAGTGCTTGATCAAGATGAAAAAAATCTAGAAAGAGGCATGGGAGTAATAGAAAAAAATTATCAAATGATGGTGGATCGCGGAAGAATGACCGAAGAACAAAAGGATATGGTTGTGGGTTTAATTACACCAACTCTTTCATATGAAGATTTATCTGATGTTGATATTGCAGTAGAAGCTGTGTATGAAAATCTGGAGTTAAAACAAGAAATTTTTAAAAGTCTTGATACGGTAACTAAGGATCATGCAATTCTTGCATCAAATACCTCAGGACTGGATATAGATGCAATTGCATCAGCAACCAATAGACCTGGAAAGGTAGTAGGTACTCACTTTTTTAGCCCAGCAAATATTATGAGATTGCTTGAGGTTGTTAGAGGGAAGGATTCCTCAGATGAAACTATGGCCACAGTAATGTCAATTGGAAAACGTATGGGTAAGGCAGCTGTTGTGTCATTGAATGCACCAGGGTTTATAGGAAATAGAATGCTAGCAGGATATACATATCAAGCTAATATGTTGCTTCTTGAGGGAGCTTTACCTAATCAAGTTGATAGTGCTCTTGAATCATTTGGCATGAGCATGGGGCCATTTAGAATGATGGATTTAGTTGGCTTAGATCTTGGGTGGAGAGCTAGAAAATTGGCAAATATTGAAACTCCGTTAGCAAATAAAATATCAGATGCCTTATGTGAACAAGATAGATTTGGCCAAAAAACCTCTAAGGGCTTCTATAATTATTCGGAAGGCTCAAGAGCTCCAAACCCTGCTCCAGAAAACGAGGCTATATACAAAGAAATATCTAGTCAAAATAATATTGAACGAAGAGAGATCTCAGATCAAGAAATCATAGATAGGTGTATTTTGGCTCTTGTTAACGAGGGTGCAAGAATTTTAGAAGAGGGTGTAGCTCAAAGGTCTGGAGATATGGATATAGTTTATATAAATGGTTATGGATTCCCAATATGGAGAGGTGGACCAATGTTCTATGCAAATCAGCTCGGTTTATCAGAAGTAATCAATAAAATGGGTGCTTTCTCTAAATTAGATGAAAACTTCTGGAAACCTGCGCCATTGTTGCAAAAGCTAGCAGATAGCTCAGGAGCATTTGGTGAGGCGCCTGCACCTGAGGAAAGATCTGCACTATTAAGCTTTAATAAAGCTAATATGGGCGGTGTATAGGCCAAAAAAGCCTATAAATAGATATTTACAGCTGTTTTTGGTGGAATTATCTTAAAAAGCTCTAATACATCATGATTTAGCATTCTTATGCAACCATGAGATGCTTTTTTGCCTATTAAGCCTTCCTCATGGGTGCCATGTATGTATATAAATCTGTTGAAGGAATCTACGTTTCCACCCTTGTTAAAACCTTCTGCTAAGCCTGTAAGCCACATAATGCGTGTTGTAATATAATCATCGGGTGAATCAATTGATTCATGAATGATCTCAACTTTTTGAGGTATATGTTCACGACTAACAAAAAATTCATATTTAGAAACATTTGTTCCTATTTTTGATTTAACTTGATGGCTGCCAAGTGGTGTTTTTAATGAGTTTTCTATCTGGCCTTCCCCATATGCAGAGCTGGATATAGGATAGCTCCTGATAATTCTACCCTCATCTAGCAAATAAAGCCTTTGCTCTGAGATACTTATGTTGAGGGAATATTCTGCATATATTGGAAATGATAGTATTTGAACTAAAATTAAGGCAATAATTTTCATCTTCTCAATCTTAATACAAGAACGCACATCAATACAATAAAAGATAAAAACGGGGAAAAGAGATAGCCATATAAATAAAAAAAACTAGATTGAGATGACTTATAAACATAGCCATTTAAGTAACCACTCTTACCTTTTTCTAATTTATCAACAATTGTTCCATAATTATCAACTATTGTTGATATTCCATCTGATGTGCCTCTTACAATCCATTTATTAGCTTCTAATGCCCTCGCTCTAACAATTTGAAGATGTTGATATGGTCCATATGAGCTGCCAAACCAGGTGTCATTACTTATATTAACTATAAAGTCAGACCCCCTTATCTCTTTGAGATAGCTTAAAGGAAATGCAATATCAAAACATATCATTCCTAAAATTCTAAAATTTTTAAATTCCAGCAGTCCCTGGTTTGATTGCCCCTCGCTTAAAGAGGACATAGGCATATCAAAAAATTCAATCAATCCCCTTAAAAGGCCCTCAAAAGGTACATATTCACCAAAAGGTACAAGGTGCCTTTTAAAGTATGCTTGGTCAGTTCCAAAAATAGTCATTGAGTTATACAGCCTATTGTTTTTATATTGCCAAGATCCAGACAAAACATCTGGACCCTCTTCTAGCTTATTGATTAAATCTTGCATTCTTGGGTTTGAGTTTAAATATGGCAGAGGTGATTCTGGCCAAATAACAAGATCAGTATTAATATTTTTATTTGTTAAATTTACCAATGTCTCTTCAATTGATTGGTAGGATCCAGGCTCATATTTCTCGAAAGGATCCAATGAAGGTTGGATAATTGCTAGGCTTAAACTTTCTTGATGAGTCTCTAGCTGAGTTTTTTGATATGGCCCTAAAATTGATAGGCATATAAATCCGAAAAATATAAAATTCTTTTTATTATTAATAACACCGAGGGCAAGCAATGAAGAAATAAAATAAATAATATAAGAAGCTCCATAAACCCCATAATTTGGTATAACAACTTGACCAAAAGTATCCAAGAATATCAATCCTGGTAAAAGCCAGGGGAAACCACCTAACAATAAAAACCTTGATAACTCCAGCAGCGTCAAAAAGCTTGCAAGGATAAGACTGTTGATAAAAATATTTTGATTAATTGTAATAAACTTTATGGCTGCAAAAGGGGCAATAAATACTGCTGACAATAATATTCCCATTAATATTATGATAGAGATAGATATTATAATGTTGGTGTTTCCATAGTAGTAAATACTTACTATTAACCATCCTGTTCCACCTATCCAATATCCCAAACCCCAAGAAAAAGCTCGCTTCAATGCATCAATAAAATTTTTTGAATTGACAGTTGAGTAAATTAAAACTGCTAAAGTAAATGGGATTATTAACTTAATATCAAATGGGCTAAAAGCGAAAGTGGAAAGCGCGCCAATAAATCCTAAAAATATATATTGAATGAAAGGAGCTTTATGTATTTGTTTTAATGGTAATGCCAATTTTTTTAATTTTTCTTTTATCGGCAGCTGTAACTGCTAGGATCATATCGTCTAACTCAATTTTATCGCCGACCTTAGGAAGAAATCCTAATTTATTAATAAATAATCCAGCTAAAGTTTCTGCATCCATGCCATTAAAATTTTTGTTAAATTTATTTTCAAATTCCGTAAGTTCAAGTGTTGCATCAGCTATATATTCGTATTCACTTACTTGAATTAGATCCTCATCATCAGTGTCATGCTCATCCTCAATTTCACCAACTAATTCTTCCAAGATATCTTCAATAGTTACCAATCCAGATATAGTTCCATATTCATCAATGACTACAGCCATGTGTGACCGATCTTTTTTAAATTCTTCAAGGAGAGAGTCTGCTTTCTTTGATTCAGGCACAACCTTAATATCTCTAATCAAATTTTTGAGATCAAAGTCTTCTAAATCTTTATTAATGATGGGTAGTAAATCTTTAGCAAGCAAAATACCTTGAACTTCATTTTTAGCAGGCCCAAGAACAGGGTATCTAGAATGGCCAGATTCTATTATCCTAGCAATCATCCCCAAAGGATCTTCATCAGGTGCAAGTATGACCATTTCAACCCTTGGTACCATAATCTCTTTTACAGTTGTGTCTCCCAGTCTTATGGCGCGCTCAGCAATAAATTGAGCTTCTTTGTCAATCAATCTTGCGCTAAGGGCATCTTCAAGTAATACAGATACATCATCCAGGCTTGATGGCTTAATCGTAAAAAAACGTTTTATTTTATTTAAGAAACTCGAAGGAGGCTGGTCTTTTTCAGTATCTTGATTCGTCATAATAAGTAGGGGTTAGCTATTTTAAAAAACTCTAGGTATTTAATCTCTTGCGCCTCCATTATATTGGCATCCTGATCCTCTTTATGATCAAAACCTAGTAAATGTAGTATTCCATGAGCTAATAGATGCATCATATGATCGTCTAGGTCTCGATTCAAGTTCTTTGACTCACTTTGTACGTAAGGAATGCTTATAGCTATATCTCCAAGTTCTCCTGAAATTTTTTGAATCTCTTCATCTGCAGGAAAAGATAAAACATTCGTATCTCTTCTTTTTTCTCTAAATTCCTCATTTAGTTTCATCATTTCATTGCTGGAAATGAGCTTAAGATTTATTGTTAATTGATTTTTATTTTGATCAAATAAAATATGTTTAGCTAGTAGCTCTAATTTTGCCTCTAACTCAGAAGAAAGATCTTTAAATTCATGGCTTAAAATGTTTATGTTCAATTTTTTATTGATCAAATTTGTCATATGCATCAACAATCTTTCTCACCAAGGGATGTCTTACTACATCTTTGGAGTTAAAGATTGTAAAGCCAAGATCTTCTAGCCCATCAAGTACTTTCAATGCATGAGAAAGCCCAGATTCAATGTTTTTAGGCAAATCAATTTGAGTCATATCTCCATTAATGACAGCATAAGACCCAAAGCCCATCCTTGTTAAAAACATTTTCATCTGATCAACAGTAGTATTTTGACTTTCGTCCATAATTATAAAGGCATTATTTAATGTTCTTCCTCTTAGATAGGCAAGAGGGGCAACTTCAAGAATCTCTTTCTCAAGCAAACGAACAACTTGCTCAAAACCTAGCATTTCGTATAAAGCGTCATAAAGTGGTCGAAGATAGGGATCGACCTTTTGAGATAAATCTCCCGGAAGAAATCCAAGCTTCTCACCAGCTTCAACTGCTGGTCGAATAAGAATAATTTTTTTTACTTGTTCTTGAACCAGCATCTCTACTGCTTTAGCTACAGCTAAATAAGTTTTCCCAGTTCCAGCAGGTCCAACTCCAAAATTAACCTCAAAATTTTTCATATTAAGTAGATAATCATTTTGATTTCTGCCTCTGGGCTTAATCGTTTTTTTGGGTGTTTTAATAATGCATTCGTTTCCATTTGAGGAAATAGGGGTGGGATTAATGTCATCATTGTTGTTTATGGCCATTCGGATTGTTTCTCTAGAAAGCTCAATTCCTTGAGTTGTAGTTGCATATAAATCTTGAATTGCATTAGAGGCTTTTTTGATATTCTCCTCTTTACCAGAAATGCTTACCTTGTTTCCGTTTTGAAAAATTTTGACCCCAAAACCCTTTTCAAGAATCTTAAGATTGCCATTTAATTCCCCAACAAAAGATTTCAAGTTTTTAGTATTTGCTGGTTCAAGCTTCAACTGCGTGAGAGTTTGATTGATTTCTGCCATTAAGCTTTAAGAAACTCCTTCAGAATTTAAAATCTTGCCAGTCAATGAACGCTGGTATGCCTTGGTAATATCAATATCTACTAATTTACCTAGAATATTGATATTTTGGAAGTCAAAATTTACAACTCTGTTGCACTCAGTTCTTGCTTGCAATTGGTTGATATCTTTTTTCGATACTCCTGTAACCAAACATCTCTGGATGGTATTCACTAGATCGTTACTATAGTCCAGCTGAAGTTCGTCAATGCGTTTCTGCAAAATATATAGACGCTCTTTTTTTGCTTCTAGTGGAACTATGTCCTCAAGCTGAGAGGCTGGAGTACCTGGTCTTGCTGAATAGATAAAACTGAAAGATGCATCAAACCTTACCTCTTCAATCAGATCCATGGTTTGCTGAAAATCAGCATCAGTTTCGTTAGGAAACCCAACAATGAAATCAGATGAAATCTTAATATTTGGCCTAACCTTGAGTAATTTATTTATTATTTCTATATATTCTTCTCTGGAATAGTTTCGTTTCATTTTAATGAGAATATCATTAGAGCCTGACTGAACAGGAAGATGCAGGTGACTAACCAATTGAGGAACATGTCCATATGCATCTATTAAATCATCCGTCATTTCTAGTGGGTGAGAGGTTGTGTATCTAATTCTTTCAACGCCCTCAATGCTTCCACATACCTCAATTAAATCTGACAACCCAAGAACCCTTCCATTCATCGTGTATTTGTAAGCGTTAACGTTCTGTCCAACAAAAACAATTTCTGAAACTCCTTGCTCTACCAATCTGGCTACTTCGTCAAATATTTGCTCAGGCTTTCTACTAACCTCATCTCCTCTGGTATATGGAACAACACAAAAGGAGCAATATTTTGAGCACCCTTCCATAATAGATACAAAACTAGATGCGCCAGTTGCATCTGGCTCTGGCAATGAATCAAATTTTTCTTCTATAGGAAAAGATACATCTACAGCATGAATCTTATTTTCTTCTTTAATTAATGAGGGAACTTTATGTATGGTTTGAGGCCCAAAAATTAAATCAACGAAAGGCGCACGTTTATAAATATTTTTTCCTTCTTGAGTGGCAACACATCCTCCAACTCCAATTTTTAATTTAGGATTAGTTTTCTTTAATTTGTTAAGCCTTCCTAATTCTGAATAAACTTTTTCTTCGGCTTTCTCCCTAATAGAACAGGTATTGAGCAAAATAATATCGGCATCTTTAGGGTTGTCTGTCTGTTCAACTGTTGGATCTTTTTTAAGTATCTCTAATGTTTTCTGGCTGTCATATTCATTCATTTGACAACCATAGGTTTTAATATAAAGTTTTGTACCCATATATCTAATTATGAAGAAAAAGACGACATATAAAATAATTTTTAT
>Ga0213868_10005444_pt1 | contig 11431 bp, 10 predicted proteins | sample PICome_9_FD_160087 | JGI IMG/M metagenome (GOLD analysis project Ga0213868, IMG submission 160087) | Coastal seawater microbial communities near Pivers Island, North Carolina, United States - PICO127 | ecosystem: Environmental > Aquatic > Marine > Coastal | place: USA: North Carolina...
TAACGCAATGATGGATTTGTCAGATGGCCTCGGCGCTGATCTGCCGCGATTGGCGGCGGCGAGCCAATGTGGCTATTTACTCAATGAGCAGTCTCTACCTCGCAACAAGGCATGTAATATCGCTCAAGCAATCGGAGACGGGGAAGATTACGAGTTGTTGTTTACCGCCTCGGCAAAAACAGTGAGTCAATTGGAGCCGGCATGGGCGAAGCAATTTCCTGAGCTCTTGCTGAGCGTGGTGGGTGAGCTAACAGGCAATGATCATGATGCCGTCTCGAGTGGGCAAGGTTGGCAACATTTTAAGCCCCGTTAGATTTTTCTAGATGGCATGTCCCATCGAGTCTCCCATCTTGGCATACGTTTCGATTTGCTTGCTCGAATTGCTAAGGATGTCTTCACTAAACTGTATGGTGCCAGGCTCAAAGATGACCATGGTGGATGAACCGCCAAAGGCAAAATAGCCTTTTTCGTCACCTTTCTGGATGGCTTGATCAGCGCAATAGGTTTGTTGAATGGAGCCGACACAAGTGGCGCCAATTTCCATCATGAGCACCTTGCCCATAGAAGGCGTTTCTATCTGTGTGATGGTGCGCTTATTTTGCCAGAGGTAGCTAAGGTTGCGGGATAGGGCGATAGGGGATACTGAAAACAGAGGCCCGTTAATAAGGCGCGTTGGCGATGCGTGGCCACTAACAGGGAAATGAAAACGATGATAGTCCACAGGACATAGCCTGGAGAGTATCAATGAACCTCCAGCGTATCGAGCTGAGAGCTCTCGGTCATTGATGAGTTGGTGGATATCAAAGGTTTGTCCTTTGACGAAAAAGCCATCGATTTCGTCGATATTTGTGAAAGCTAAATGCCTACCGTCTGCGGGGAAAACGAGAGCTTCCTCGGAAACGGGTCGAGCTTCTTTTTTCAGCTTCCGGTAGAAAAATTCGTTGAAGGAAGCAAAGCTTTCAGGCTGTTGAGCAAATTCCTCGATATTGAGGTCATAATCACGGATGAAAGGCCCAACCTTTGATTTGGAGCAGCTTTTATCCATGCGGTTTCCATACCACTGAGAAAATGCAGCACGTTTGATAAAGCTGTGAAGGGCGAGTTTGCCAAGAGGGTTTCCGTATGCCCATTTGAGAAATGCTTCACCATAGACCTGCTCCGTCTCCATGCGTTTGCTATAGCGGTTATAAAATTCGATAGTTTTCACTGGTGGGGAAGCTAACATAGAACAATGAATTGGCAAAAAAAAGCAGGCAGGAAATATCCTGCCTGCTAGAATTAATGGTTGTTAATGTGGGTTCTGCAAATACAGCTATGCTGATTTGAGAAGTTTATGAGCGTTTGCAACAGTGCTTTTGCTAAGCTTGCCATTGACCTTGCGGGATTTTTCTAGCAGGTCTTTGAGTTCATTGAGTGCGCCGTCTGCTGCTTTCAAGGCCTTACGCTCTCCACCATACTTCTTATCGGAAAAGTATTTGGTAAAAGTCGTGCCGGTTTTGCTTAAGCAAAGTCTCCAGCCTTGGAAGGCGGTTGTTTCATAGGTGAAACGTGTTAGGTTCTTTCTTGATTTCATAATGTGTGTTTGAATTTGAATGTTAATTCTCAAGGAGTTATAGTTGCATAGTTCATTGGCCATTTGGTCACAAGTAAAAAAATAAACTATATATAGTAAGCGAGTAACAGATAGGCCATGATTTGACTCTGCACAAATGAAAAAGCATGTATTTCTTAGAAATACATGCTTTTTGAATGTTGTGCACGACTCTGTTACAGAGTCACGGTGAATTGAGGCTTACGCCTCTTCACCCGATTTGCTGGTGGTGTTAGCCAGTGCGATATCCTCAATATCAGTCCACTCGATGTAAGCCATCGGTGCTGAGTCACTGGCGCGTGCACCAAGTTTAGTAATACGGCAGTAACCACCTTGGCGATCCTTGCTTGCAGGGCCGACTTCTTCAAAAAGTTTTTTGACGTTTTCTTTTTGGCGAAGGAAGGCGATGGCTTGACGGCGTGCATGCAGATCACCACGTTTAGCTAAAGTTACCATTTTCTCTGCGATAGGGCGCAGAGCTTTGGCTTTAGCTAGTGTAGTGCGGATGCGGCCATGCTCGATAAGGCTACAGGCCAAATTGGCAAGTAGCGAACGGCGGTGAGCGGTATCGCGTTGTAGTTTAACAGTTTTTTTTCTGTGTCTCATGGTAGTAGTCCTTGCGGACGTTTTGTTTTAAAATAGTTGATGGTGATACTGGATTCTTAATCGTTCAGGTTTTGAGCGATAAGATCAGCAAGACCAACGGGGGCTTCATCTTCTGTTCCGAGGCGAGGTGCTGCCACGCTAGGTAGTGCGCCAGTGAGTAAGGACGGATCAATGTTCATGCCAAGTCCAAGTCCAAGCTCAACAAGCTTCTCTTTAATCTCATTGAGTGACTTCTTACCAAAGTTGCGATACTTGAGCATCTCAGCTTCGGTTTTAGTGGCGAGTTGACCAACGGTGGTGATGTTGGCATTGTTGAGGCAGTTTGCGGCACGCACAGAAAGCTCGATTTCGTTGACACTCATATTGAGCAGCTTCTTGAGCGCGGCATTTTCCTCGCTCTGCTCTGCTGGAGCCTCTTCGAAGTCTACGGCGTTTTCATCATAGTTGACGAAGACGTCCAAGTGGTGGCGAACAATAGCTGAAGCTTGGAGTAGTGCGTCAGAGGGATCAACACGGCCATCGGTCCAGATATCAAGGATGAGCTTATCGTAATCGGTCATCTGACCAACACGTGTTGCTTCCACGGCATACTTTACGCGAACAACAGGCGAGAAGATGGAGTCAATGGCAATAACACCGATAGGCATGTCCTGACGCTTGTTCTCATCACCAGTGTTGAATCCACGGCCAACCTTGACTTCAAATTCGCAGTCAAACTTCACCTTGCGATCAAGCGTGCAGATCAGTTGGTCTTTATTAACAACCTCATAGATGTTGTCGTCGATGATGTCAGCAGCGGTGATTGCGCCTTCTTTCTCACACTTGACGGTGAGAACACGTGGCTCTTTGCCGTGATGCTTAAATTTAACCTTCTTGAGGTTGAGAATAATGTCAGTGACATCTTCAACACAGCCAGGAAGGCTTGAAAATTCGTGTTGGACACCGGCGATGCGCACAGATGTGATGGCAGCACCCTCGAGAGAGGAGAGCAGCACGCGGCGCAATGAGTTTCCGATGGTGTGACCATATCCACTTTCAAAGGGCTCAGCAACAAACTGGGCGTAAGTCTCGGATTCGGTGTCTTCGTTTTTAGTTAAGCGGTTGGGAAGTTCGAAGCGGTCCAGTTTGAACGCGGCGTCTTCTTCTTCGGTGGCTTCTGTTGTTTCTGTGTTATTGGATGTGTCTTCTGACATAGTATGTGTTGGTTTACCGGGTTACCCTCCGGCGAGCGGGGATTAGCGAGTCGTCAAGAATTGACAGTTGGCTAATTTGCGGAGGACCTACGGTGGTTTCTAGCTCGCGGGGCGTGGAATAAAAGGCAACGTGAAGCTTAATGCAATCGTTTTTTTGCTTATTTTAAGGGATTTTTGCTCATCGTCGATAGCGGGTCCAGCAGGGATTCCACCGTTAATTTACGGTGTCGTTTTGGTGGCTTTGTGCTAAAGGTATTGGCATGAAAGCAATGTTAGCACTTGTATTAGGTTTATTCTTTAACCTTGGCTTGGCCGTATTAGCTCAAGATAAGCAGCTAGAAGCACTCAAAGAGAATGCTGTGGATCGTGCTGAGGTTGCTGAAGCGGTTGAATCAGAGCGGCCAGATAGCGCAGATAGGGCAATGCCAGTGGATGAGCTTAGCCCGCCCGCAAAGCTTGAAAAACGGGTGTTTGGTAGGTCCGATGAGGCAAATTATCAGGGTAAAGTGGTGGTCATTAAGGTGGGCGAGAAGGATCTGGTTAATAAACAGGCGTTTAAGTTCTGGAGACGGGTCATCAAACGAGTCAACGAGGAAGAAGCTCGCGCGGTGGTTTTTGACATCGATACCCCAGGTGGGTTGGCATTTGACACAGCGGAGCTCATCATGGTCGATATGCAGAAAATTAAGGTGCCTTCCTATGCATTTGTGAACCAGAAAGCCTTGAGTGCCGGCGCTCTGGTGGCTGCAGGAACGGACTCAATATACATGCACCCCGTATCAACGATTGGTGCTGCTGCCATTGTCAGTGGAAATGGGGCTGAAATTCCTGATATTATGCGCGCCAAAATTGAATCTGCTTTTAATGCCTTTGTGCGTGCAGTATCCAAAAGCAAGGGGCGTAATCCAGATGTCATCAGGGCAATGATGATTACCGATGAATACTATGATTTTGGTGACATTCAGGTCGAGGAAGGGGAATTGTTGTCTCTCACAGCAGATGAGGCGATCATGGAGTTTCAAGGCAAGCCCTTACTGGCGAAAGGTATTGTGGAAAGTATTGATGATTTACTCGAAAGGGAAGGCTTGGCCGGTGTTGAGGTGGTTTCCGCAGAGCCTACGGGCATGGAGAAGTTGGCATACTGGGTTGCTGCATTTTCGGGTATTCTCATACTAGTCGGCATCGGAGGGGCTTATCTCGAGATGAAGACCCCTGGTTTTGGTATGGGTGGCGGTATATCCCTGCTGGCGTTTTCGTTATTTTTCTTTGGTAATTATGCAGCCGGAAACATGGCGGGCTACGGTCTGATGTTATTGTTTTTGCTGGGTGTAATATTGGTCGTCTTTGAGCTTTTCATCCTGCCGGGGATGATAGTGCCCGGTGTCATTGGAGGAATCCTTGTTCTAGGCACGCTCTTTTTTGCAATGGTCGACGGTTTTGCCTTTGAAGATAATACGGTGCGTGGCTGGGATGCCTCTGGAGCTCTCGATTTTATAAATCAGCCAGCACTCAATTTGGCGATTGGTTTGCTGGGCTCAACGGTGTTGATGATGTTGATGATGCGTTATTTGCCCAATGCTCCGCTGTTTAGCCGTCTTGTCATGAACAACGCGCTTGCCAGCGGTGATTCCACTGGTTTGGATTCGATTTCTGGCGGCACTGGTGAGCATGTTGGCCTAAGGGGAGTTTCTATAACGGATCTTCGTCCTGCGGGCAAAGGGGACTTTAACGGAAGGGTTCTCGATGTGACCGCAGCCAATGGCTTTATTTCAGAGGGCAAAGAGATTGTCGTCAGCTCAGAAGATGGGTTGAGAATCTTAGTCAATGAAGAGTGAGATACAGGGGTTTTTGCCCCTCGTCCTCGCTTCCCGAGGGAGTCTACTTCAGGTCAAAAAAACCCCTGCGAGCATGGTATGCGGCAGGGGTTTGTCTTAAGGTTTTAGCGTATTGGGACTGAATGCCTTACGGTTCGCTAAGCGAGCTTATCCTTTACTGACATAGTCAGTGTCTCTAGGCATCTTCATGCATCATCTTGCTGGTTTGCACGATGTGCAATGCATGGTTTGAAGCCGCCTCAAAATGGTTGTTGATATCGATGTTGAGCATCTCAAGCTTAACGTCACCATTGGTCATGCGTTTCATGGCGCTCTTGTTGAACTTTTTACGCATTGTGCCGGCCATTTTTTTCATGGTGTCAGCCTTGGCCATATCCTCTTTGGATATCTCGGCAAGAACGTTCTGGTCAGCAAAGGTAATAAATTGGGAAATGCTTCCCGCAAATTCACGAATAGCCTCTTGCTGCTCTTGAGTAAACTGGCGGTCTTTTTTGTAGCGCCGCTCATTGAGCTTCACGAGACGATAGATGCAATCAGCACATTCTTCTATCTCTTGGGTAACGCGTAACATATTGGCGATTTTGTGGGCATTGGCAGGACCTATATCCTTGGATGAGCATCGTACAAGGTATTCTGTGATTTCCTGCAACATGAGATCGGATTCATCCTCGATTTTTTTCAGCGCATTGACTTGTGCTGACATGTCTTTTTTCGGGTTCTCCAGAACATCGATGAAGCCATCAAACATCTTGACGCACAAGCGGGACATTTTTTGGATGGCATTTTCCGCCTCCGCAATGTTGAGCTCACCGAGATCTACAAGGTTCTGCGAAATATAGCGGAGGTGAGTTACCTCTTCTTCTTCAGCGGGGTCCTTGACCCATTTTTGAACAAGGCAGGCAATCTGGGGGACGAACCAGACGAGGACGAAGATGTTGATCAGGTTGAATGTGGTGTGGAACAGGGCGACGGCGAAGGCCACGACGGTGAGGGGGCTGGTTGCGTCGCCTTTACCTGTTTTGATTTCGACGATGTGTTTGGGGAAGTGGTCGACAAGTTCCCATACAGCCCACGCTAGAGGTAAGAAGAATATGAGGGCCCAGACGGTGCCTATGACGTTAAAGAGGAAGTGGGCTCTTGCCGCACGTTTGGCGTTGACGTTGGTTCCGAGAGAGGCAAGCCATGCTGTTACGGTAGTTCCGATGTTTTCACCGAGGACAACAGCAGCAGAAATTTTGAAGGCGATATACGGATCAGCTCCGAACCAGCCGTTCCATGCACATGTGATGGTGATGGCCATAGCTGCTGAGGATGATTGTACGAGGAGGGTGAGTAAAATACCGGCAATGAGGAACAGGATGGTGGATCCAAAGCCGAAGCCGTTAAGCGTATCAATAATATTTTGAATCGTTTGTTGGAGTTCGACATTGGCTGCAACGCCCCCTTTAAGGTCCGGGACGGATTTTTTCAGGTAGGAAAGTCCGGTGAAGAGCAGTCCGAATCCGATCAGCGTTTCACCGGTAGCCTTGGCCTTGGCTTTGCCGATAAAGAAAAGCGGCAGGCCCACACCTATGATGGGCAGGGTGATGGCGGAGATACTGAATTTCCCGATCCATGCGACCAGCCATGCGGTGATGGTAGTGCCGAGGTTTGCGCCCATGATGACACCGATGGATTCGGTGAGTGTGAGCAACCCTGCATTGACGAAGCTGACGACGAGCACGGTGGTTGCTGAGGACGACTGGACCAGCGAGGTGGTAAAGAATCCGGTAAATACGGAGCTGGCCCTGTTGTGGGTCATGGTAGAAAGGGCATGTCGCATGCCACTTCCCGCGGCCTTTTGAATGCCCTCTGACATGACTTTCATGCCGTAAAGAAAAATGCCCAGTGAGCCTAGTATTTTAAGGATCGCGATGAGAGTGGTCCAGATGATCATAATGAGTAATATTTAGATAACGAAGATGGAGTGAAGCAGCAGCAAATCTCTACTGCATTTGCTACAATAGCCGTATTGCCTTCTGATAGGATTAAGTCAAGATGAGGCTCTATTTTTTTGTGTTCTTCGCTCATTCTCATGTGGCAGTGGGTAAACACATTTTAATATTGACGACTTAGCCGCTTATTTGTTCGGCTAAATTAAGGGCGCCGTAATGCTAGGGATGCAAGTTTCCGTGCGGCAGCAGCTATTTCTTGAACCCCTTTTTCGGTAGGCTCGGCATCAGCACTGAGCAACATGGTCGTGCGCAGGTCGGCGATAATCATGCGCATCTCTCGCAAGTCATCCCGGTCTGATACACGAGGGTCTAGTGCTTCAATGGAGCCTTCGTAATAATCGGCGATGTCTTCACGGTAGAGTAGGCGGGCGCGAGCAACGGTGTATTTTTTCTCTACGGCGTATGAGCTCACTTCCAAGGCGCGGATCCAACCGCCAAGGGAGATCAAATGAGCCAGGTCAACGTCGCGCAAGTGAATCAGATCGGTTTCGACATCACGTTGGGTCGCTGTGAGCTCTTTTTTGAGCGCCTCGATATTGTTTTTGCGGGCGTTTTCGAGCAAGCTGGCCGCGTGGCGATTGACACGTTCGCCAGCTCCAAGGGCTCGACTATAGCGCGATAGTTCCTTCGCTAGGTTCTCAATTTTCTGCATATGACCTGCTTGCACCGCAATAAAACCCTCTGCGATCAGAAAGCCAATTTCCATTGCAAGATCAGCACGGTTCAAAGGCATGCGTTGTGGCATTTCGTGTGCCAGTTCGTCAGCATGTAGAGGCGCGAGATTGTCAAGGTCGTCAAAAATACGCTTGATGGATGGAGCAGTAAACTCATTGACCCCAAGTTCTTCACGGACATGGGGATCATCAATCAAATCATCGGGGATGGCCGGTCTATGCGTTGCTAAATCTTCATTCTCTTCCTGGGCTTGCAGCTGAATGCTCGTTAGCAAGCTGACTGAGAGTAGACACAGGATGGGGTTTCGAAGGCATGAAATAATCTTCATGTTTCTAGATAACTATTCTCAGCCTGAAAATGCAATCGAGGAATGAGGAAGCGATGATAAAAAAGAGCTGCAAAAGAGATGGAAAGAAGTTGGCACGCCCCCGAATGTGGCTTATTCCCAATTCATGAGTTTGCTGTTGGGAGTCAATATTGATCATGTAGCGACCTTGCGTCAGGCGCGCTACTCAGGGATGCTGGATTCTCCGAATGCCGAGCCGAGTCCACTGGAGGCCGCGAGGGATGCTCTGGAAGGGGGTGCAGACTCTATCACCATTCATGTGCGTGGTGATCGTCGTCACATGCAGGAGCAAGACGCTTTTGAAATAAGAGACCAGATCAAGCTGCCGCTTAATTTCGAGATGGGAAACACACCCGAGATGCTGGATATGGTATTGCGCCTAAAACCTGATTTCGTTTGCCTTGTTCCTGAAACTCGTGAGGAAGTGACGACCGAAGGGGGCTTGGACGTTACTGGGCTCTATGAATCACTTGAGGATACCGTCTCACAGCTTCAGCAGGCTGACATTAAGGTGAGCATGTTTATCGACCCAGATGCCAGCCAAGTGGAGGCATCATCACGTATTGGTGCTGAGATGGTTGAGCTTCACACGGGCTGTTTTGCCAATGCCGGTAGTAATGATCGCAGGAAGGAGACTGAACGGCTCAAGGCCGCCGCGGTGCTCGGTCACAAGCTGAATCTACAGGTGAATGCTGGTCATGGCATCAATCTGCAAAACCTGCCCGAGCTATTAACGGTGCCACATCTAGCTGAATTAAACATCGGCCATACATTGATTGCTCGTTCGGTGAGGGTTGGTTTGACTGAGGCGGTGAAGGAAATGCGTGCTGCGATGGAAGGTTATGTATTATGATGATTTTTGGCATAGGTATTGATGTCGTGGAGGTTGAGCGTGTGGAGTCATCCATCGCTGAATTTGGAGAGCGTTTTGTCAGCCGCGTATTTACCGAGGCGGAACGTGCATACTGCGAGAGCCAGAAGCGACCAGCCATTCACTATGCGGCAAGATTTGCAGCTAAGGAGGCAGTAGCCAAAGCTTTAGGCACGGGAATTGGAAAAGAGCTCTCCTGGTTGGATATGGAGATCAGACGCCGAGAAAGTGGCGAGCCAGAGGTCTTTCTCTCCGGTGGAGGCGAGGCCTTCTGTAAGGAGAATAAGCTGAGCCAGATTAAGATCAGCTTAACACATGCCCAGCATTATGCTGCGGCGAATGCCGTGGTGCTAGGGTAAGCTTAACTTATTTGTGATTTTGGGCTAGGATTTTTCAGGAATAAAAAACAAAAGGTTCCATAAAATCAAACTTGCTAAGCCTCAATAAGGGGTCAGCCTTTTACTGAAGACAATGAGCTCGCCCAATCACTCTGAGAACGCCGTTTCAGGTGCTGCTAGCTTAGTAAAGAAGCGCAAGGTTTTCTATTTCAGTGGGTTTGACCCTCGTGGGGCTCCCCATTACCATAAAATCTACACGGAGGAATCCAAAGCTCAGTGTGCCCTCAATGGTTTGGATCTTGAAGTAGGAAAGCGACGTCGGGTTCATCGTTTGGCGAATGCCTGGAAGGTTTCTTGTCGCCAGACAGGCACAGAAACTGACTATCAATTTCTCCGGTGGGACGATCTGATAAGAAAGAATTGGCCCAGAAATGAGTGGCAGTTATTAATGGCTGCTATTCCGTCCTATTGGGCGTTTTTCAAAGCTAATTGGATTTGGCGTCTATTCAAAGTATCATGGACGTCGGCATTGACCGCGGCATATCCTGTAATTTGCTTCGGCGGGGTCCTATTATTGAGCCTGATGCTTGCTGTTGTAGTATTTATTCTTCCCCTCGCTTTGGGTTTTTATTGGTGGCTTGGAGTTGTGCCCTGCTTTGTCGTGATGGCTACCGGTATCAAAGTGGGTCGTTGGCTGGATGATTACATGCACAGCTATTGGCAATTGCGCACACACTGTGCCATGCAGAAATGGGCCCATGGAAATATAGGAGAACTTGATCTCCGCATCGATGAATTTGCAGAATATATTACCAGCCAAATACAATCCAGTGATGCAGATGAAGTGCTTATCGTGGGTCACAGTGCGGGAACGATCCTTGGTGTGCCATTGGCAGTGAAGGTGCAAAAACTTGCGCCTGATATAGGTAAAACGGGCCCAGATGTAGCCTTCTTGTCACTTGCTAATTGTCTCCCGCTTGTGACATTTCTCCCAAGAGCTGATCAATTAAGGGCTGAACTTAAAATGTTAGCAGATGGGTCATCGGTCAAATGGTATGATTTTTCTGCGCGCCGAGATGGTGCATGCGTCTCAGAGGGTGATCTTGTGACGATGGCAGGGGTCTCTCGTGAGCTAGGAGCTCCTGTTTGGCCCAGACGCATTCCGGTAAGTCTTGTGAAAATGTTTTCTCCAGATACTTATAAGGCTGTAAAAAAAGACCTTTTTCGAGTCCACTTTCAGTACATTATGGCCGCTGAAAAACTCACCGATTATGATTATTTTGCTATCACAGCTGGCCCGTTGAAGTTGACTAGCCGTTACTCGGATATGTCCTGAACTCATTAAGATTTTAATTCCCTATGGCCTACACCCCGCCTTTTCCCACTCCATTAGATCGCTCACAGAAGCGTTCATTATGGAAGCTTTTTAAGCGTGGCCGAAGGTCTTGGTTAGCTACCTTATACGAGGGCAGTTATTCAGGAAGGCTTTCTCGTGTGCGCTTGCCAGGTGTTCAGCTGTTTTTGGTTAAAATCCCAGAACTTATCAGGGAGGTGCTGGTTGATAGGAGTGAGTCTTTTCCAAAGCATGAATTGTCAGATGCTGTTTTAAAGCCCTTACTCGGCAGCAGCATATTCACTACGAACGGACCCACCTGGGAACGCCAGAGGCGTATGTTAGACCCTGCGTTTGGACAAGCTAAACTCAAAGAGGTATTCACTTTGATGCAGGGTGGTTCTGATGCATTGTTGAATCGAATGGATCAGCTTGAGGACGGGGAGGCTGCTGACATCGAGCTCGAAATGACCCATGTCACGGCTGATATTATTCTGCGTACTATTCTTTCTGAATCACTGGAGAGCGAGGGCGCACAGAAGATATTCAGCGCCTTTAATCTATTCCAAGAAAAGGCAGCGCTGATGATACAGATGCGGTTTTTTCGTATTCCACTCTGGCTCGCGCCTTATCATTACATTGTTTGGAA
>Ga0213868_10005445_pt1 | contig 11430 bp, 9 predicted proteins | sample PICome_9_FD_160087 | JGI IMG/M metagenome (GOLD analysis project Ga0213868, IMG submission 160087) | Coastal seawater microbial communities near Pivers Island, North Carolina, United States - PICO127 | ecosystem: Environmental > Aquatic > Marine > Coastal | place: USA: North Carolina | collected...
ACAGAGTCTATATCTCGAGTCATTTTTGTTAAAGATGCTAAAATACCGTCTACACCAAATTGTATCATAGTATTAAGCATTTCAGTTTGTTTAAGGACATCATTGTTCGATTCAGAAATAATAACTCTATATCCTTTTAAAGCGGCTTCTTCTAGAATGCCTCTAATAATGGTAGTTGTGAAGTAATGCGTGATGTTTGGAACAATTACACCAATAATATTTGTTTTGTGTTTTCTAAAGCCTTTAGCAAAAATGTTTGGAACATAGTGCATAGATTTCGCCAATTGTTTTACTCTTTTAATAGTAGTTTCACTTATATCAGGATGATCATTAAGGGCTCTTGAAACTGTTGAGGTTGATAAATCAAGTATTTGTGCTAATTTTTTTAAAGTAACGACTTCCTTTTTCATTTTATGCTGACTTTTTCTTTCGCAAATGTAAAAAACAAACGTTCCCGCAAACGTTTGCATAAAAATATGGCATTTTTTTAGAACTTTTATTAGGTATCTGCTTATAAATTTGAATAAAAGTTAACTAATTCTAAATAACATGAAGAAAATTATTTTTACATTATTATGTATGTTAAGCATTTCCGCAACGTTTTCGCAAACGGATATTTCAGGAACTGTTAAAGACAAAGCAGGTGTGCCAATTACTGGAGCAAACGTGCTTATAGTAGGTAGTTCATCTGGGGCAACATCAGATTTTGACGGAAACTATAGTTTCTCTAGTAGCCTTGAAGGTGAACAAACTATTAAAATATCTTACTTAGGATATGAAACACAAGAAAAGGCTGTGACGCTTGACGGTAGCACGATTACTTTAAATTTTGTTTTGCAAGAAGGAGGCAATTCTTTAGACGAAGTTGTTTTAACGGCTTCAGCTACTTTTAGATCACAAAAGGAAACACCAATGTCAATCAGTTCAATAAAGCAGAGAGAAATAACTAAGCTTTCTGCAAATAGTCAAGCGGATATTATTAGAAGTATTCCTGGTATTACTGCTGAAGGTGGTGGTGGTGAAACTGCTACAAACGTTTTTGTTAGAGGTTTGCCTTCTGGAGGACAATATGTTTTTAACCCGTTACAATATGACGGAATGCCATTAATGAGTACGTTTGGTTTAAACTCTTCTGCTCATGATGTATATGCAAGACCAGATATTGGTTTTAAAGGAGTTGAATTCGTCCGTGGTGGTGCTGCCGTTTTATATGGCGCAGGATCTGTTGCTGGTATAATTAACTATACTAGTAAAACTGGTGATTCTAATGATGAGAACATTATCAATGTAGAATGGGCAGATAAAGGTCGTTTAAAGACAGACTTTTATACTGGCGGTAAATTAGGAGGAGAAGATTCTGATACTTACTATGCTTTTACTGGGTTTGTTAGAAAAGATGATGGTCCAATTGAAACAGGATTACCAACAAAAGGTGTTCAGTTTAGAGCGAATATTAAAAAGAAATTTGAAAACGGATCATTTACAATTCACGGGCAGTTTATTAATGATAAAGCACAATTCTTTTTACCACTTCCTCTAGATGGTAACAGAAACAGAATTGCAGGTAATGATGGTGAAGATGTATCTCAATTATTGTCTGGAGAATTAGCTAACACCTCTTTCCTAACAGCAGGTGGTGTATACGAAAGTCCAATAGAGGATGGTGTATTTACTCAAGGTGGTTATATTATGGGAGACTTTAATTATGATTTCGCCGATGATTTAAAATTTAAATCGAAAGTGAAGTATGCAAATTATAAGCACAATTTCGCATTGTATGTTGGAGGTAATGGAGACAATAATAACCCAATTACTTTAAACGATTATGTTAGTAATGTAGCACCAGGTAACTTAGGGTTTACGGCTCAGTACCAAGGTACATCAGGAGCAATTAATGGGTCTGATTTAGTAGTTGATAATCTACATGTAGATAGATTACGTCCTATGACAGATTATTCTGGAGAAGCTTCTTTAACTAAAACTGTAGACGTAACAAACGGAACACATAATATTACTGGAGGTGTTTATTTAGCACGTACTGAGGCAGAAGATGTAAACTATCAATATAGAGTGTTATCTGAGTTTAACAACAATCCTCAATTAGTAAACTTAAGTTATGTTGATGCTGGCGGGGACGATGTTACGTTTTCTACAGGTGGACTTTATAATAGAATAGGAATGACTTCAAATAAATTCTTATCTCAAAATAAAACTGCAGTTTATTTAACAGATGAGATGGTTTTTGATAAATGGCGTTTTGATGTTGGTTTAAGAATAGAAAATACTGAAGGAACTTTTAGTAATGGAAACATTGTAGGAAGTCAAGTGTATGATGATGCTACTTTAACACCAGAATTGGCAAACGTTAATTTTGCAGATGGAAGTTTTACAAGAGCAAATGTTAGCGCAACAGATTGGGCTGTATCTTTAGCTGGATTATATAAACTAAGTGAACCTGTTAATTTATATGCTAACTTTTCTAGAGGTTTCTTTTTTCCTCAAATAAGAGGGTTTACTCCTATAGCGTCGGGTGTTACGGGTAGTAAATATGATTCAGAAAAAATTATTCAATTTGAAGCTGGAGCAAAAATAGGAACCGAAAAATTAAAAGGATCTGTAGCTGCCTATTATGTGGGTTTAAGTGATAGAATTAAAATAGACCAAGGATTTGTAAATGGTACTTTGGTTGATTTAACAAGATCTGAACAAAGTACTAGAACGCTTGGTTTAGAGGCTTCTTTTGATTATAGCTTAGCTGAAAACCTTAGTTTAAGAGGAACAGCTACTTACCAAGATCATGAGATTTCAAAAAATGTTGCTACAGATTTAACTAATAATACATCTTCAACTACTAATGAAGGGAATGAATTAGCAAGACAGCCAAATTTCTTAGGAAGCATAGGATTGCACTACGATGATAATCAATTTGATGCTTTATTCTCTATCAATCATACTGGAAGCAAGTTTGCTGCCGATAACAATACCGTAGAATTAGACGCTATTTCTATTGCACGTATTGGAGCAGGATATATGTTCAAAATGGGAGAAAATGAAGATAGTGATGATACTTTAAGATTAGGGTTCTCTGTATTCAATTTATTTAATGATGAAGGCGTTACAGAAGGAGATCCAAGAAATGTGAATCAGGCTGGTGATGCAGAGTTTTTCTTTGGAAGACCTATTTTACCACGTAGATTTTTCTTAACAGCAACATTTAGTTTTTAATTAATTTGAGTAGTTTAGTTTGATAACTCATCACTGACGATGCTAAGTTGTTGGTGGTGAGTTTTTTTTAAAATTAACATATATTATGGAAGAATTAAAAAACCGAGCAATTGAAGTCCTAAATGGCAACTGGAAAGATGAAATTGGTTTTAGCATACCTTGTGCAAACTTATATCCATTCCAATGGTTTTGGGATTCAGGATTAATAGCTATTGGGTTTGCTCATTTTGATATGGTTAAGGCCGAAAGGGAAATTGAAACTTTGTTAGATGCACAATGGGGTAATGGTTTTATACCACACATTATTTTTCATACCGAGACCGATACCTATTTTCCAGGACCAGATTTTCATCGATCTGATTTACACCCTTTATCCTCAAAAAAATATAAGTCAACGGGCATGACACAGCCTCCTGTAACAGGTTTTGTGTTGGAGGAATTATATCGTATTAGTAAAGACAAAGAGTCAACTTTAAAGTTTATAGAAAAAGCAATAGACAAAGTTTTCTTTAATCATGAGTATTTCTATAAAAACAGAGACCCTCAAAATGAAGGGTTAGTATATATTTATCATAATTGGGAATCTGGAACTGATAACTCTCCTATTTGGGATGATATTTGGGATACCATGAATCCTCCAGAGTATACTTTTGAAAGGCGAGATACAACACACGTTGATGCTTCAGAAAGACCGTCAAAAAGAGAATATGATCACTATTTGTATATCATAGATATTGCAAAAGAACACAATTATAGTGACGAGAAAATAGCAGAGTTGTCACCATTTTTGGTGCAAGACCCACTATTTAATGCCATGTTGATTAAGTCTAATCAGAGTTTAATCAATTTATATGAAAAGTTAGGAAATTCTGAAAAAGTAAGTCAGCTAAAGCAATGGCAAGAAAAAAGTATTAAATCGTTTAATAGCAAGTTGTTTGATGAAGAAATTGGAGCGTATGTACATTATGATTTACGTAATGAAAGAGCGCTCCGATTCTTATCATCATCATCGTTTTCACCATTATATGCTGGTATTCCAAGTAAAGAAAGAGCAGCGTCTATGGTAAAAGTTATGATGGATAAGTTTGGAGGAGAACATCAATATTTATGTGCTTCTTTTGACCCTTCTAGCGAACGTTTCAGTCCAAAAAAATATTGGAGAGGGCCTGTTTGGGTGAACCTCAACTGGATGCTTTATAAAGGTTTAAAGCAATATGGATTTCAAGATATTGCAGAACGTGTAAAACGAGACACCATTAGTATTATTGATAATAATGGGTTTTACGAATATTTTGATTCAAGAAAAGAAATGCACCAAAATGGAAAAGCAGGTTATGGAGGCAATAATTTTTCTTGGAGTGCTGCTTTAACGATAGACTTACTAGAAAGTTAGATACAAGTGTCGCATTTAGATTACTCAAAGGATTATGTTTTAGAGGATGATTATGTAAAACTAACACCTCTTAAAGCAGGACATATTGAGTATTTGTTAGATATATCAAAAGAACCAAATCTGTGGACGTATTTTCTAGAAAAAGGAGATGGTGTAAAAAACTTAACTAATTATATATCATCAACGATTCATGAAAAAAAGCTTCTAAAAGAATATCCTTTTGTAGTTTTTGATAAAATTAAAAAGCAATATGCCGGAACAACAAGATTCTATGATTATTCATCTGAATTAAAAACTATTAAATTAGGGCATACATGGTACGGAAAAGATTTCCGAGGTATGGGGTTAAATAAACGTTGTAAATATTTACTCTTTCAATTTGCTTTTGAAGTTTTAGAATTAGAACGTGTGGGTTTTGGTGCGCATTTAGAAAATAAAACTAGTATAGCCGCTATGAAAAGTGTGGGTTGTAAAGAAGAAGGCGTGTTGCGAAATTTTATTCCATCACTTGATGGCAAAGGAAGAGCAGATGTCATATTATTTAGCATTCTAAAAAAGGAATGGTTTGAAACAGTAAAAACAGAATTAAAGCATAAACTAACTAAACACTAAAACTTTAAATTATGAATTGGCTAGATTATAGTATCGTCATATTTTATATTATATTTTTCCTAGGAATGGGATTCTTTTTTAAGGATAATAAAGATTCTAAAGATTACTTTTTAGGAGGCAAAAGTATGGGATGGTTTCCATTGAGCTTATCAACCATGGCAACTCAATTATCCGCTATTAGTTTTATTTCAGCGCCAGCTTTTGTAGGTTTAAAATTAGGAGGTGGGATGAAATGGTTGACCTTTGAGTTTGCAGTTCCCCTAGCTATGATTTTTATAATGATTGTCATAATACCGCCTTTATTTAGATCGGGAGTGGTTAGTATTTATGAATTTGTTGAGAAACGTTTTAGTACATCAACACGTTTAATACTAAGTATCGTTTTTCAAATAAGTAGAGCCCTCGGAACTGGAGTCATGGTGTATACTATAGCCATTATATTGCAAGCGGTTTTAGATATTGATTTTGTTTATACAATACTAATAATAAGTGTTATTACGATTATTTACTCTTGGCAAGGAGGAATGAAAGCTGTTGTTTGGGGAGATGCTATACAGATGATTATACTATTTGCAGGCTTAATTATTTGCCTATATTTTGGATGGAATCTACTCGAAGAGCATGGAGGTTTAGCTGCTGGTTTCGATCAAGAAAGATTACAGGTTATCGATTATAATTTAGGAATAGGAGAAGGAAATGAGTATGGCTTATTACCAATGATTATTGGAGGCTTCTTTCTATATGCTTCATATTACGGCTGCGACCAAACACAAGCGCAACGTATGTTATCTGCAAAAGACGAAAAAACGATAAGAACGCTGTTATTGGCTAATGGACTTTTAAGATTTCCAGTAGTATTAATATATTGTATTATGGGCTTAGTTATAGGAGGATTGATTACTCTCGCGCCAGATTTTCTTGAAGAAATTGCCATGACTACTCAAAAATACTTTCCAGATGAATATGCTGCTCATGGAGTTAAAGCAGATTTAATGGTGCCCGTTTTTATTATGAAATATTTGCCACATGGTTTAATTGGAATCTTGATGGTGGGTATATTATCAGCAGCGATGTCCTCTTTAAGTTCAACGGTAAATTCTCTGTCCGCAGTAACAGTAGAAGATTTTTTTAACCGCGGAGAGAAAAAATTGAGCACAAAAAAATACATGTTCATTTCCAAAGGCTCAGTAGTGTTTTGGGGCCTTGTGTGTATTGCGAGTGCGTTTTTATTTGGTGGCAGTAAAAGTGCTGTTATAGAAATCATAAATGCCATAGGTTCTGTGTTTTACGGCCCAGTATTAGTGACTTTCTTTTTAGCGTTCTTTTCAAAAAAAGTAAATCATATCGGTATGAATGCGGCTATTATTTCAGCAGTACTTATCAACTTAGTTTTTTCAAAAACGATTCAAGAATTATTTCATATCGATTTAGGGTTTAATATTTTTTGGATTTGGCTAAACTTTACGGGCGTAATTATTGCTTTAGTAGTTGCTTACGGTGTAAGTGCGTTAACAAGTAAAACGGAAATTAAAATGATCTCTAATTTTAATGTCAAAATAACGAAGAAAGATTTCATGATAAAAGAAGTGTATATTCTTCTGGTCTTTTTTGTGTTTATTTTAATTCTTAGTTATTTTCTGCCAGCACTTTTAAGTTAAAGGTATAAAAAATGAAAATTATTTTAGCACCAGATAAGTTTAAAAATTCATTAACAGGTTTAGAATTTTGTGATGCTGTTGAAGAAGGTATTCATGCAATAAGCTCAAATGTGGAAATTGTGAAATTACCTTTGGCCGATGGTGGTGATGGTACAATTGAAGTTGTGAATTTTTATTTAAAAGGGGAAGTTATATATGCTGAGGTAAATAATCCTTTTTTTAAACCAGTAATGGCTTCTTATCTCTATTCTGATTCGACTAAAACAGCATTTATAGAAATGGCAGAAGCTTCGGGTGTAAAGCTTTTAATACCGAAACAATTTGATTGTAAAAACGCCACCACCTTGGGTACAGGCGAAATGATAGTAGATGCAATTGACAAAGGTGCAAAAGAAATTATATTAGGTATTGGTGGAAGTGCCACTAATGATTGTGGTATTGGAATGGCTACTGCTTTAGGGTATCGGTTTTTAGATAAAAATAATCGAGAGGTTAAACCCATTGGAGCAAATTTATCTAGCATAACGGCTATTGATGTTACGAATGTACATTCTAGATTAAATGAAGTTAACTTTAAAATAGCCTGCGATGTTACTAATCCATTGTTTGGAGAACATGGGGCAGCCTATGTGTATGCCGCTCAAAAAGGTGCAACATCAGTAGATATAATGATGCTTAACAAAGGACTTGAGGACTTCTCTAAAATTTTAGATGCTGTTTTTAATGTAGATGTTGAATCCATAAAAGGAGGAGGAGCAGCTGGAGGTATGGGCGTTGCTTCAAAAGTATTTTTAAATGGAACTTTAGAACCCGGGATTCAACTTATAAAAAACTTAGCGCAATTTGATTCCAAAATTAAAAATGCACATTGGATTATAACGGGAGAGGGTAAGTTGGATACCCAGACCATGTCTGGTAAAACAATACAAGGCGTATTAGCTTCCGCGAAAGAAAAACACATAAATGTAGCAGCTTTTTGTGGTGCTATAGATTTAGAAGGTAAAAATCCCAAAGATTTTGGAATTCAATATGCCGATGCTGTTATGAATTATGCTAAAGGATTAGAAGACGCTATGAAAAACAGCTCTGATTATGTTAAAGAAATGGCTGTCCTGTTTGCTAGGGAATTTTTAAAATAAACATCAAAATTTAAAATTATATTATGGAATTATACCCTTTAAAATTTAATCCGGTTTATAGTTATCGTATTTGGGGCGGCAATAAATTAAGAACAGTTTTAAATAAAGATTACAACCAAGAAAATATTGGAGAGTCTTGGGAGGTTTCAGATATAGAACACAATGAAACACGTGTTAGTGAGGGGCAATTAAAAGGGAAATCTTTAAAAGATTTAATTAATCAATTTAAAGGAGACTTTGTTGGTGACAACGTTTATGAAACTTTTGGAATAAATTTTCCTTTATTAATTAAATTTATAGATGCGAAAACCCCTTTATCAATTCAAGTGCATCCTAGTAACGAATTAGCCAAGGAGCGTCACAATTCGTTTGGAAAAAATGAGATGTGGTATGTGTTGCAAGCTGAAGAGAATGCAGAATTAATTGTAGGATTCAGCGGTACAGTTGAAAAGGAAAATTATATTGAACACCTAAATAAATCAACTCTAAGTGAGATACTAAATATTGAAAAAGTTAGCAGTGGCGACACGTTTTATATCCCGACGGGAAGGGTGCATGCTATAGGAGCGGGTGTATTATTGGCTGAAATCCAACAAACTTCTAACATTACTTATCGGATATATGACTATGATAGAATTGATAGTAAAACGGGAGAAAAAAGAGAGCTTCATACATCTTTAGCGATTGATGCAATTGATTTTGACTATTATGAAAATTATAGAACAGACTATGCTAAAAAAATTAATACTTCAAATAAATTAGTGCACTCGCCATACTTTAAAACCAATATAATACATGTTTCAAAAGCAATGGAGATGGACTATTCTAAAACAGATAGTTTTGTAATTTATATGTGTGTTGAAGGCAAGTTAGAAGTTGAATTTGACAACAAAAACTATAGTCTTCAAATGGGTGAAACTTTAGTGATTCCGGCTGTAATTAAGGAATTAACGTTAATTGGAGCTAAAGCAAAGCTATTAGAAATATATATGTAATTATTTTTTATCAGGATTCAAAAGAATGGCATAAATCTGAATACCAAATCCAATTAATATCAATGTTGGTGCTAATCTTATGCGTCTCCAGCTAAAAATTTCAGGATTAAATACATTAGGATCGTCACTACCGCCTCCAGACATTAAAATAAAACCTAAGGCTATAATGGCTAAACCAATAAACATGAATTTATAATTTTTTCTACCAAAAACAAAAACTGGTTTTGATGCTTCTTTTCGTTTTTTCTCTCCCATAACTATGTCGTAATCTTAATGCAAATTAACGCATTTATTGAAAATTGAATCTTATCATGCGCATAAAAAATTAATAATACAGATCATCTGTCCTTAAATTCAAGAAACGCTGTGTTGCAAAATGTGTACTTATCCAAGTAATTATAATGCCTAAAGCAAAAATTAAAACAAATAATGAAATGACTAGAACGGGGTTGCTAAGTAATTCTAATTCAGCAAATGTGATATTTAGATAATACAACACAATCGCCATGCCTATTAATGCTATAACAGCACCAATCATACCTAAACGAACACTCTTCCAAACAAACGGTCGACGAATAAATTGTTTAGTAGCTCCAACCATTTGCATGGTTTTGATGGTAAATCGTTTTGAATAAACAGCCAATCGTATAGAGCTATTTATCAATAAGACAGCAATTAAAGTGAATATGCCGCTAATAATAAGCACCCAAAAACTAATCTTCTTAACGTTGTCGTTCATTAATTTTACCAAATCGTTATCATAAGTCACTTCTTCCACGAAGTTTTTACTTGTCGCTTCCGCGGAAATTTTTTCAAGATGTTCCGAGGTCACAAAATCTGCTTTTAAATGCACATCGATGGAATTTTGAAGCGGATTATAACCAACAAAATCCATAAAATCTTCACCATTTTCAGCTTTCATAAATTCGGCAGCCTGTTCTTTTGAAACATATTCGGTAGATTTAACATAATCTGCCATCGCCAAGCTTTTTTCAAGCTGTTTGATTTCAACTTCTTTGGCTGAGTCTTTTAAGTATATAGTTACAACAACTTGCTCCTTGAAATGATCTGAAACTTTCTTTGCATTTAAAATCAACATACCTAGTAAGCCTAACAAAAACAAAACTAAAGCAATACTCAAGACTACTGAAAAGTAAGAAGATATAAGTCTGCGTTTTTGATGCTTTTCGAAGGATGAACTCATAAAATAATTGGATTAATGATGTAAAAATAATAAAGTAAAAGCAATCTCTATTTGTTTAAACTAAAACATATCAACATTGTTGTGTTTATGCTAATTTTCAAGGTGGCTTACTAATAATATATACGCCAATAACAACTATTAAACAGCTTAAAATTTTTATCAAACTAATGTCTTGTGCATATTCATCTTTCATTAATAAATAAGCATACATGGCCACCATAATAAAGCTAATTACGGGTTGCAAATAAATATAACTGCTGGTTACAGATGGTGTCACGTAGTTAAGCGCATAAATATTAAACAAATAGGCGAAAAACGTTGTGAATAGCACCACATAACCAATAACCAAATAGGTATTTGTGGTAAAGGCTTCAAAATCTGTATTAGTAAAATCATTTATAGCAAATGGAGAAACAAATAGTAAACCAAATAGAAACATCCAACTAATAACGGTGACAGCATTATATTTTCTCATTAAGGTTTTTACAATAACGAGGTAAAGGCCATAACAAGTAGCATTTAAAAACACAAATAAATTACCTAGAAAAGAACTCGTTCCAGAGGCTTTATTGCCATAGAGAATAAGAAACACTGCGCCAATTCCGGCAATGGTAATACCAATTAATTTGTTTTTAGTAATGCGTTCTTTTAAAATAAAAAAACTAAAAATCAGCACAATTACCGGGGTTACAGTCATGATTATTGAAGCATCTACGGGTGATGTTAAATTAATACCATGAAAGAAAAACAGCATATTAGCTGCTGCTCCAAGTAAGCCGCAAAGTGCTAACCTTAAGAAATCTTTGCGCTCCACTTTTTCTTTAAAAAACAAAAATTTAATACCCCAAAAAAGCACAACACAGCAAGCTAATCGAATAAAAACAAAAGCATTTGGATTAATTTTTTCAGGCATAATACCTTTCGCAATAATATAGTTTGCGCCGTAAATTAAATTAGCGCCCAGAAGCGCAACATGAGCTTTGTAAATATTTGAATTCAATGACTTGATTTTATACCATCAAAAGTAAATGTATATTATTAAAATAGCCTTGTTTTTTGCTGAATAAACTATTAAATATAAAAGGTTTTTAAGTTTGTATATAAAGCGTAAATTTGCGCCTTATTAAGCGGAATTCATTACAATGACATATAATTTCAACGAGATAGAAGCCAAATGGCAAAAGTATTGGGCAGAAAATCAAAC
>Ga0213868_10005449_pt1 | contig 11424 bp, 11 predicted proteins | sample PICome_9_FD_160087 | JGI IMG/M metagenome (GOLD analysis project Ga0213868, IMG submission 160087) | Coastal seawater microbial communities near Pivers Island, North Carolina, United States - PICO127 | ecosystem: Environmental > Aquatic > Marine > Coastal | place: USA: North Carolina...
AAGGGTAAACACAAATGATTTAAATCCTCTTTGGAAAGTACCTAGACTTACCATAGACCAGCAACTTGACTATAAATTTATTTTATGTCTTGAGGGAAATGATGTGGCAAGTAATTTAAAATGGGTGATGTCCTCCCAGTCAATTGCAGTAATGCCTAAGCCAAAATATGAAACATGGTTTATGGAAGGATTACTTGAGGCAGATGTCCATTATATTGTAATTAAAGATGATTACTCAGACCTTGAACAGCGGCTAAACTACTATATCAAAAATCAAGACAAAGCACAACAAATCATTGAAAATGCAAATGCATATGTACAGCAGTTTAAAGACCCAAAAAACGAGAGGCTTATTTCGCTGCTTATCATGAAAAAGTATTTTGAGAAAACAAACCAAACACAATATCTATAGAAAACTTCTCTAAGGCCATTTGTGCTTAATTATATTGCAAAAAAAAACACACAAACAAATGTTAAGGATATGTATTGCATATGTATCTTTTTTATCTTTGTAGCGTATGGTTTTTTAAACACGGCTAAATTTTACAAATGAATAGAATACAACATATAGAACAAGAAATTTTTGGATTACGAGCACAATTAAAAACACATAAATTGTATGAGAATTTAAAAACCATAGAGGATATCAAGTTGTTTATGGAGAATCATGTGTTCGCAGTTTGGGATTTTATGTCACTTTTAAAGAATCTTCAAATAAACATTACAACTGTGACCACACCTTGGACACCACCAACAAACCCAATACTGTCAAGGTTTATCAATGAGATAGTACATGGAGAAGAAAGTGATATAAACGAGATGGGAGTTGCTAATAGCCATTTTGAAATGTATCTAGAAGCAATGCTACAAACTGGTGCAAATACTGATAAAATAGACACCTTTATCAATCTTATCACAGATGGAAACACCCTGGAAGATTCATTCAAAGAAATTAAGTTAGACCAAAGAGTCATAGATTTTGTTAGGTTTACATTTTCAGTTATTGAAACTAAAAAAACACACATGGTCGCCTCTGCCTTTACATTTGGTAGAGAAGATGTGATTCCAGATATGTTTATGGAAATTTTAAAAAGTGCTGATTCAGAAAATAAATCATACAATAAATTAAAATATTATTTGGAGCGCCACATTGAATTAGACGGGGATGAGCATGGGCCCCTGTCTCTTAAGATGATTTCAGAATTATGTAAAGAAGATGCTCAAAAATGGAGTGAAACCTTAACTATAGCAAAACAATCTCTAGAAAAAAGGATAGCGCTCTGGAACGCGATTAATGATATTATAACCGCTAAAAAACATCAATACAGCGCTGTAAGTAATTAACAATCTAACATACAAATTGTTATATAGGGTATCCTATTTTTTTTCATTAGGTTTTTATTGTCTAATTTAGAGGTTCATAGCAGCTGCTTATTTATATAAATAGTTATAAAAACAAAACTAAATGAATACCAAAAGAAACATAATGCCCTACATTTTCGATATGTTTCTTTCTGAGGAAACTAGAGCGAAAGCAGAAAAAATAATACTTAAACTGGCGCTGTTTAGTTTTTTTATTCATCTGGCTGTAATCTATTTAATTAAGTTTGATTTTTTAGCGCAACCCTTAAACACAGAACTACTTACAAACCCCATATCTGCAGTTTACACCCCTTTTTCTTTCATTTTGATATATGAGGTATATCTACTTATATATTACTTGCCAAAGTCTTTCACAACTTATATAACAAAACAATACGAGATAATTACCCTTATAATTATTCGTAAATTATTTAAAGATTTATCTACCCTTGAGCTTTCTGCAAATTGGTTTGAAATAAAAGGAGATCTTCAATTTACCTATGATTTACTGGCATCTCTCCTTTTATTTTACTTAATCTTTTTATTTCAAAAACAAGGGAAATTAAAAAAAATTAAAGCCATTGGAGAAAATAATGTTATTCAAAGGTTTGTAAGAAGAAAAAAGTTAATCGCAATAATTCTGGTGCCTTTATTTTTTACCATGGCACTTTACACCCTTATTGATTGGTCTGCAGGGCTATCTATTTCAAGCACTACAATACCTTCTTTTGAAAGCATCAACAATTTATTTTTTGATCAATTTTTTACGGTGCTTATACTTGTAGATGTCGTGCTGCTATTAATCTCTTTCTTCTATACAGATCAGTTCCATAAAATTATTAGAAATTCTGGCTTTGTTATCTCTACCATATTAATTAGAATGTCTTTTGGAGTAAGTGGCTTAATAAGTACTATTTTAATAGTTGTTGCAGTGCTTTTTGGATTAGCAATAATAGCCATACACAACAAGTATGAGAAAAACCCTCTTCCCGGGAATATAAAAGTATAACAAAAAACTAATGAGTTATAAATAAGAGCTTTATTCTGTTTTTTTGGGTTTAAAAAACAGGGTGGCATTTTTTTATAATCCCAAGGCTATGTAACCTATGTTACTTCTGAGTTTTTTAATTCCTGTTAGCTTTGCGCTATAAATAAAAATTACATTATTTAGGAGCGTGGATAGAATATATTAATAAACTTTATTTAGTAAATTGTGACTTCACATTTTAATTTAAAAAAATGACACAAAAAATCATCTTCTCTCTTTTAATGTCTTTTATGACACTATTCACAATAGAGATAAAAGCACAGTACATTGATTTTGAACATGATGGTATTACAAGGCAATATATCTATTATGAGCCTGAAACGCTAAATCAGCAAATGCCACTAGTAATTGTAATGCATGGGTATACGGGTGATGCAAACAGTATTAAAAACTATTCTGAGATGAATGATTTTGCAGACCAATACGGTTTTGCAGTTTGTTATCCAAGAGGTACAGTAGACAGTGGAGGAAATAGATTTTGGAATGTAGGCTATGCATTTCACCAAAATGAAACTGTTGATGACGTTGGGTATCTAACTGAACTAACACAATACCTGCAGCAAACCAACGGCTTAAACCCAGATTATACTTTTGCAACGGGCATGTCTAACGGCGGAGAGATGTGCTATATGCTTGCCTGCCAAGCGTATGATACTTTTAAGGCCGTTGCACCAGTGGCTGGTATGATTTTACAGGATATTCTAGATGATTGTGATGCTGCTCCCGGAATACCAGTGTTTGAAATTCATGGATCACAAGATGGGGTAACCCCCCTTGCAGGAGATCCAGATAATAATGATGGATGGGGCTCCTACCCTAGTATTGCAGATACCATTGATTATTTTGTAGAAAAGAACGGCTGTACTACACTAGTAGAAGGGTCTGTACCTAATACCAACACCTCTGATGGTAGCTTTATAGTGAGTGAGAAATATATAAATGGTGTCAATCAAAATGAAGTTTGGTATTATAAAGTTGTAGGAGGTGGTCATGATTGGCCAGGTAGCGGCGGCAATATGGACATTGAGGCTGGAGAACAGGCTTGGTTATTCTTTCAAAATTATATTGACAATAACGTAGTTGTATTAGATTTAGACGCAGCTATCTCTGTAGATGTTCCAGAAATTAACTGTGGTGATACGATAATAACGCCATCTGTGAGTCTTACAAATTATGGATTAAACAATATTACAGTTGCCCAAATGACATGGCAAATTAATGATGGTGATATACAAACAATCAACTTTAATGGTACCTTAAGTCAAAACCAAACGCAAACCTTTACACTTGACCCAATTGATTTGACAGATGGCTCATACGTTTTCAATGCATCACTTATCTCTGTTAATGGCGTTATTGACCAAAATACTCAAAACAATGACGCAGCAACATCCTTTGACATTGGGGGCAATGAATATATAACTCAGCAAATTACTTTAGAATTATTGACTGATGATTATGCAGAAGAAACTTCTTGGGAGTTTAGAGAAATTGGAGGTGCTATTTTAGATTCTGGCAGTTATAACCAATCAGATGATAACACAACATTTATAGAAACCTTTGGGGTTGTCCAAGACAATTGTTATGAGTTTGAAATTTTTGATACTTTCGGAGACGGTATTTGCTGTGAATTCGGAGAAGGATTTTATAGCTTAACTACAGACAGCGGAGATGTTGTATTTGATGGAGGTGAATTTGGGGGTAGTGAGATAACTGAAATAAGTATTGGTGAAGAACTCTCTACTAGTGATGCTTTTTTAAGTACTATTTCTTTATATCCAAATCCTGCAAACAATGAAATTACACTAAGTATTGGAAATGCAAATGATATTTCTTCATACCGCGTTTATACTACTTTTGGACAATTATTACAAGAAGGTACCCTACAGGCAAATAAAGAAGTAATCTCTGTTTCACGCTATACTGTTGGAATCTATTTTATTGTAGTAAAAAATACGGCTACAAGTGTTGAGTCTACGCTAAGGTTTATTAAAGAATAATAAATAAAAATAAAAATAAATTATTATTTTGTAAATTATGGTTAGTATTACGTTGGACTATTGGACTATTTATTATTAAAAAAATAATCACATCTGGTGGAGGTAAGATATGGGTAGAGTCTGAAAAAGGAGTGGGTACTACATTTTTCTTCACCATACCTAAGTAACATGAATTGATGCAAAAAAGTATCAAAAAATATAATTAAAACTACACCTCTCTTTTTAGTAACAAAGGGCTCGGTTTTAGATGTATGATACCAACAAAGTTTAATAACTGCATAATTTTATAGGTTACATCAATCTCATGCCAGCGCACACCTCCAAAGTTAGGACTACTACAATGTTTGTGATGGTTGTTGTGATACCCCTCACCCATCATTAAAAAATCAAATTTAAACAGGTTTTTAGAAGTATCCTTTGATTTGAAATTTACATATCCAAAAATATGACCATACCAATTAATAATAACACCATGTATGGGAGCCATCAATAAAACAACTGGAAATAACAACCATTGCCAAAGAGAAGTTGTATACACAAAAAAGAATGAGAAGTAGGCAATACTCCAGGCCAAACGAGAAACCCAAGAGCTTGCAAAATCATCAAAACGTTTCCACTGCGGAACGTTTTTAGTAAACTTTGGGGCTACTTCTATTTGCTGTTTATTAATTTGATAGTATATATTTTTAGTTTTCCACATCATGGAAAATATATTTAAATCATATTTAGGAGAGTGAGGGTCTTTTTCAGTATCTGCGTATGCGTGGTGCATCCTGTGCATTACCCCATATCCATAAGCGCTCAAATAATTTGAACCTTGAAAAACCCATGTTAAAATAAAGGTGATACGCTCAACTGTTTTAGACATGGTATAGGTTTGATGGGCAGCATATCTGTGAAGAAAAAACGTTTGAAAAAAAAGCCCGCCGTACCAAAGCACGATAATAAACAATAGTATGATCATAAGAATAATTATACTACAAAAATAAAGGTAGTAGCAGCAATAAACAATGAACCTAAATCAATAAATACGTTTTCTTATTCGGCTTAGCGCCTGAGGAGTTACACCAATATAAGAACTTATATATTTTAGAGGTATAACACTTAAAAGTTCTGGACGCTCTTCAAATAATGAAACATAGTGCTGCTCTGCCGTTAAATTAAGTAAAGATTGTTCTCTTTTAGATTTTATTAAAAACAAGCGCTCAGCTGTTAACCTACCTATTAAATTACCAAACTGCGTGTGTTGATATACATCTTGCAAATCTGTATATGAAATACTATACATGTGAGTATCTGAGAGTGTTTCCAGCTCATACAATGATGCCCTTCTAGTTAAAAAAGAGTCATAGGCGCTTATAAATTGGTTTTTGAAACTAAAGCCAAAAGTCACTTCTTTTTCTTTTAACTCTTTAGGTATATAGAGTCTAACTAGACCTTTATCGATAAAAGAAATATGATTTTCTACGGCTCCGTATTTTAAAAAAATAGTGCGTTTTCTAAAAACTCTAAGTACAAGTTTAGAGGAGAAATACTCCCAATCTGAATCTGAAATCACAGAGATTTCTTCAATATGTTGTCTTATAAACTCCATGTATAATTTATTAGATTTTAATTAATTGTTTTTTTACAAGAAATAGTAAACAATTAACTAGGGCAGCCATTTCTTCTCAAAATTTGGCGCTCGTTTTTCTAAAAAGGCATCTCTTCCTTCTTTAGCCTCATCTGTCATGTAAGCCAGACGCGTTGCTTCTCCTGCAAATACTTGTTGACCCACCATACCATCATCTGTTAAATTCATCGCAAATTTCAACATTTTTATAGACGTTGGAGACTTACCTAAAACTTCTTGAGCCCAATCAAAGGCTGTTTGTTCTAATAAATCATGAGGTACCACAGCGTTAACCATGCCCATTTCAAAGGCTTCTTGCGCAGTATAGTTTCTTCCTAAAAAGAAAATTTCTCTTGCTCTTTTTTGACCCACCATTTTGGCTAGATAAGCGCTACCATAGCCCCCATCAAAACTTGTTACATCTGCATCTGTTTGTTTAAAAATAGCATGCTCTTTACTTGCCAAGGTCATGTCACAAACAACGTGCAGAGAGTGACCTCCACCAACAGCCCAGCCCGGGACAACACAAATAACAGCTTTAGGCATGAAACGTATCATACGCTGAGCATCTAAAATATTTAATCTATGGTATCCATCATCTCCAACATAGCCCTTTTCACCCCTAGCCTTTTGGTCTCCACCACTACAAAAGCTCCAAACCCCATCTTTACTAGAGGGTCCCTCTCCAGATAATAAAACCACACCAATACTTGTGTCTTCTTGGGCATCATGCAGTGCGTCAAGTAATTCAGAAGTGGTTTTTGGTCTAAAAGCATTTCTAACCTCTGGCCTATTAAATGCAATACGGGCCACGTTATTAGATTTTTTATAAGTAATATCTGAGTATTCTTTTACGGTTTTCCAGTTGGGTATCATAAGTGATTTGTATTTTAGCTCAAATATAACAATTAGCAATGTGAACCAATATGCTTTAATTTCAAATTATGAAAAACCTATTTACAATTATCACGATAATTTTTAGTGTTAGCATATCCTTTTCTCAAAATGATTTTGAAACAAGGTATTATACAATCGGCCCTACTTCTTTGGTAGTGCCACCCAGTATTGAATCTGTTATAGATGAAATACCATATAAAATTAATAGCTCCTTCACCCTAGGAGATGCTCCAAGCTATCAAAACACGTTAAATACAAATACAATAAGCCCAAGTAATTACTGGCAGCCTGTAGATATTGCTATGGCAATGGCTAGTAATACCATTGCATATAATAACTCACAGTTTGATACCTCAAGACTAAAAGAGAAACAATTTGGATTTTCTATCCAAGGCACCGGTGGAAATACAAGTTTTGAATTTAGCGATGGCCAAACCAGGGTGCGCAATGATGTCTATAAAGAGCAAGGGATGCCATTTTTACAAAATAGATACCAAAGGCCTTATTATAGAACAAATCCTTTTAGGGTAAATAGAGGTATTTACTATGGTAACTAAATATGATTCATCTATTTAGACTACCAATTCTATACCGTCAGGCTTAATTACTATCTGCTTGTCTTTGTAAAGAGTGCCAATTGCTTTTTTAAAGCTCTTTTTGCTCATCCCTAGCTCATTTTTAATATCCTGTGGGTCAGACTTATCATGTAGCGGCATAAACCCTCCTGCTGCCTTAAGTTCATCTAATATAAAATTGGCGTTAGGTTCTATACTTCTATATCCTGGAGATTGTAATACTACATCTATTTTATTGTCCTCTCTAACGCTTTTAACAAAAGCTTTCATGGTATCTCCAGTACGAATGTCTTCAAAAATATCATTAATAAAAATAAGCCCTTTATGTTTACCATTTATAATAACATTAGCACCAAGGTCTGTAATATGAGTTACCATAATGGAAATTTCATCAAATTTTTCTAGGGTTACAGTATCGTTGTTTAAATATTTATTTGTTTTACTGGAACCCACAAGCCTGCTAGTTTGCTCATCCATAGACAAATAAACAATATACCAATTACCCACCTTCATTGGCCTAGCTTGTTCTTTAAAGGGTACAAATAATTGTTTTTGTACACCCCAGTCCATAAAGGCTCCAAACTCATTTACATCACTACAATGCAGGTATCCAAAATCATTAAGAAGTACATGAGGAGTTAAGGTAGTTGCAACTGGACGCTCTTCATAATCAAGATATACAAACACTTCAAGCATATCGCCAATATTGAAATTCTCTGGTTTGTATCTATGTGGTAGTAAAACTACATTTTCTTCAGTATCACCCAAATACAAGCCGGGATCTGTCTCCCTTAAAATCTCTAATGTATTGTATTCTCCTAATCGTATCATAGTGGCAAAGGTACACTTTTCATCTATCAAAAAAATAATAAAACCTTTAATTAACTAGCAGTAGATTGGGTTTAATGAAATAAGTATAAACCCTATTTTATATAGTCAAAATAAGACAACAGTATAGTTTCATTAATGTCTGAGGGAGTAAATATTTCTAAAATTTGAGGTGTCTCAGAATTTTTAAAAAAGCTTGCAAGTTGCGTCTTTAAAGTAGGCATATCATTGGCGCTTTGGTACCCAAAACCATGCATTTCACTTAGCTGTTTGGCAGTTAGTTGATGCTTAGTTTCAAAAAACGTACTAAATGAAGGAACCTGTTTTGCATTTGGCAGAATTCTAAAAATACCTCCACCACTATTATTAATGATTATGATTTTAAAATCACTTGCAATATATTGGTTCCAAAGTGCATTGCTGTCATAAAAGAAACTCAAATCACCGGTTATAAAAACCGTTGGTGTTTTACACACGTGCGCCGCACCAATAGCTGTTGATGTACTGCCATCTATACCACTGGTTCCTCTATTACAAAAAACAGAATGTGATTGGTTCATTTCAAATAATTGCCCATAGCGTATGGTTGAACTATTACTTAATTGTAATTGTATATCACTAGGTAGCGTTTTAAAGAGTTGAGAAAAGACCGAAAAATCTGAAAATGGAATCTCATTAAGATACAAATCGTGTTTTTGTAATCTTTGGTTTTTAACTCTTAACCAATCTTGTTGGTAGGTACTAATGGTTTTTTGGGTAAGGGATAAAAATTCTTTAAAAAAGTGGTTTGGAGAACAAGGCACATGCTTTGTCAAACAAAAATAAGTGTCAAATGCTTTTTTTGAATCTATATGATAATGAACCATTGGAGGGTAATCCCTTAAAAATTTCTTTATCTTTTTTGATACCACCATACCACCAAAAGTGATTAAAACCTTGGGCTGTAAGGCTTCAAAATCACTAGTATGTAGTGGAGCTATTAATTGATCTATAGCGGGGAAAAAGTTAGAGTGATGCACATTAGAGGTGGTCTCTGTTAACACAACTAGGCTAGTATCGTCTGCTAATTGACTAATAATTGAAGCGTCCAGGCTATCTGGAGCCAATACACCGGTTAGAATCATTTTCTTTGAAGATGTATTCCAGTGGGTTACGATTTCAGAAATTAGCTCTTGATTATCATTTTGTTTTGCAACAACAGCAGAGGAATTATCTGGAAAAACTGAGGGTATAGCTACTATATCATATAAAGGCTCAGAAAAAGGCAAATTAATATGTACAGGCCCTCTTCGGCTAATGGCTATAGAAAGCGCTGTATTTATTTGGTTTTCATTATAACTTTGGTGTGTATCTCCTTCTTTACAAGCCCCGTTAAATAATATATGATTGGCAAATACATTTTCTTGTTTTATGGTTTGGCCGTCTCCAATTTCAAGCAAATGAGCTGGACGATCTGCAGATAAAACCACCAAAGGCACATCACTATAATACGCCTCTGCAATGGCAGGATAATAATTAAGTAGTGCAGAGCCTGAGGTGCAAACTAGTGCAACAGGACGCTGTAATTGCTGTGCTAGCCCTAATGCGAAAAATGCTGCACAACGCTCGTCTACAATTGAAAAGTTTGAGAAAGACTCGTTACCCGTAAAGCCAATAGTCAGGGCTGCATTTCTGGATCCAGGAGAAATAACGATATGATCAATACCTTTGTCTAAGCAGAGTTTTGTTACGGTTTGAGAGAGTATTTTACTAGAAAATTGCATCTAAGCAAAGATAGTGATACCAATAGAATTATGGTACCATTGCGTCAAGTACTGAAAGCATAGTAGTCATTTTATTTTTAGTTTCCTGCCACTCCTGCTCTGGGCTAGAATCTAAAGTAATACCGCCACCCACAAATAGCGTTGCCTTTGTAGGACTTATCTTCATACACCGCAGGTTAACATATAATTGAGCTGTATTTTTTTTGGTATCTAAGGGTCCTAAAAAGCCTGTGTAAAACTCACGATTATAGCCTTCAAGTTTTTGTATAATAGCAAAAGCGGAATCCCTTGGCGATCCACAAACAGCGGGTGTTGGATGTAAAACAGAGGCTATTTTAGCCAGAGTTGTTTCTTGTATATCAAAGGCTCCCTTTATCTGCGTTTTTATATGGTATAAGGATCCTGCTTTGTGGGTCTTTGGAGAAGACACCTTTAATGATGTAGTAATTTTTTTAAGATTTGTAGTAATTGCCTGGGTTACTAATTGTTGCTCAAAGGTTTCTTTTTGGCCCCAAGTAGGATTTGTATCTAAGGATACTTTTTGTGTTCCTGCCAAGGCCATTGTAGAAAAATTAGCTCCTTCACTCACCAGTAAAACCTCAGGAGAAGCGCCACACCAAATACCTGTTTTTGGGTGATACCAAACATATCTAAAGGCCGCAGTATCCATTGAGATAATACGCCTTATTAATTCACTTAAATCAAAACTAGTAAGAGAAATTTCTTTTTTTCTAGTGGCTACTACTTTTTCAACTGTTTTGTTTTTGATGTTCTCTAAAATTTCAGACACATATACAAGGTGTTTTTCTTTATCTGAAACAAGTTCTTGAAAAAAGGGAGTATCAGTATTTAAAACACTAGACCCATGTACCTCTAGGGATATTTTTTCTGAAAAGGCTTCGGGGATACAAAACCATGTATTTGTGTTGTCAAAGGGTGCAAAAACAAAACCGGTACTGGTAAAACCTTTAGCACTATAATAGGTAGCATCTTGCTGTAATAAAACGTGTGCTTTGGTTTGCTGAGGGGCAGCGTATATTACAAATGGAAGCTGTTGCTCCCAGTGTGTTTTTATTTTTTGAAGTAGGGCTGTATAATCCATTAATTACTTAACCAGGGTTAAGGTAGTTAATTTCACTAATGAGATTAATTCTTTGTCCTGATTCTCAATCCTAATCTGCCAAAGTTGGGTAGTTCTACCTTTGTGTAATACAGTGGCATGGGCATATACAAAACCCTCTCGAATACTTTTTACATGATTTGCTGCAATTTCAATACCACGAATACTTACATTTTCATTTGGTAGAAAAATATAAGCGCCTGCACTACCAACACTCTC
>Ga0213868_10005453_pt1 | contig 11417 bp, 9 predicted proteins | sample PICome_9_FD_160087 | JGI IMG/M metagenome (GOLD analysis project Ga0213868, IMG submission 160087) | Coastal seawater microbial communities near Pivers Island, North Carolina, United States - PICO127 | ecosystem: Environmental > Aquatic > Marine > Coastal | place: USA: North Carolina | collected...
TGGGCCGTAACGCCAACGCACGCTCACCATACCGTATCGCCTGTTCAAACTGACCCACCATCGCGCAGGTGTGCACCATCCGAGCCCAGCCATCTTGAGCCAACGGTTCAAGTTTCGTAAAGAAGCGAACCTTCTCTAGTCCCTGAGCTATCTCCTCGTTGAAGATCACATCAACGAACCCTGATACTATTAGGTATTTTCCCCAAGGTTCGTGCTCTTTCCAGGATGCGAGATAAGTCTTAAGTTCCTCTTACCCTTGCCTGTCGCCGGCTCGTTCGCTAAGTGTCTTGAGCACCAGAGGATATTTCGAGTCCATAACGATCGCCCGATCCAATTACTCGTTAGCGTCATCAGAAAGATCTTCCTCCAAGCAGCGATACGCCACCACTTGTCGAAAGACATCGTTAGGGGACTCATCAGCCCACTCACGAAACGTAGCAATTCCGTCGTTCAGTCGGCCCAGACGTTCCAATGTATTGAAGTAGATCATATTGACCTCCAAGTCCTTCGGCCACGATTCTAGCCCCGCGAGAAGGGCTTACTCTGCTTTCACCCACTTCCCTTGCCGATAGACGCAACGGGCCCATTCGCGCACGAGCAACCGATCATTCGGTGTCGCTTCCAGACCATCTTGCAAAAGGCGTTCCTTTTCACCAAAGTCGAGCGTGATGCGAGCAAGTAAATAGTACGCTGTTGGCGATCTATCCTGGTTCAGGCGTTTCTGGTATCTCTGAACAAGCGCCTCCCCACGATTGTGGAAGACCTCAATGTTCTGATAGAAATCATGAAGCTCACGACTACTGCCATCGACTACCGTCAAGATCGGCTCAATCAGATTGAGAGCCGTCTCGGAATCCCCCTTTCGCCAGGCGTCGGTCGCACCACTAAGAATCGCGGGCTCTTCCGCCATCACTTGGTGACCGAAAGGAACCACGATCAAAAAGGCAATACACAAGAACATCCTCACATTCATCACAAAATAATGCTCATCAATGGACACGGTCACTGACAAGAAGATTTGGTCCTACTTGGTTTGTAGCTCAGGCAATCCAGACTGGCGTTTGAGGCTACGGTAGACCGGAGAAGGCAGTTGGACCAATCGAGGATTCTTTGCCGAATCAAGCCACTGAACGAGAGAAATCATTCGTTCCTCAGGCATGGCCGTGCATCCCGCCGTGCCGACTTTCGGCCCCTTCCAAGTGTGGAGAAAGATACACGATCCCTGTGCGGGAAAGGGTTTCCAATTGTGGGCCACAACAATGCCCCAATCGTAGAGCGGATCCTTCCGCAACATGATCTCAGCACTTTGCCAGTCCGGCTTGCCGATCTGAGCCCGATCCACAATCCGGTTGTAGTAGCGCGACCGCGGATCGTCGACCCCACGCATGGACGAGGACAGTTGCCGGTATGGGAATCGCGTAAGCTGTGCCGCCGTCGTTGAAGATCTCCCAAAGGCTTCGACGAGCGAGAAGATCCCAGCCGGTGCGTAGCCATCACCCTCACGTTTCACCGCCGCAGCCTTCGGCGGCGGACCTCCATGTTCTCCGATCCCCCAGCCCATGCCATTCCTTCCTACCACAATACTCCAAGGTTGCTCACGCTGTGTCCAGGAAGCGGCCTGATCTTTCCGGTCAAATATCCTCAAGCTTCCCTCCACCGACTTCCAGCTGTCAGTCACCACCACGATCAGTTGTCGACTTGTCGATAAGGTCTTCGAATCAAGGCGAAACCCCGGCAATGTCGGCTCGGCGCCGAAAGACCAGCAGGTTCCCAGCGCAAATAGCACGATCGCCAAGATCTTCACCATCATTGAGACGTTGGATTCGCCGGCTCCGGCACAATGAGTTCGCTACTCACGAGCAGATTCCGGTCATCTCTCACATCCACATACCAAACGGTCGCCTCCGTCGGTGGGGCGTCTCCCGAAATCGCTTTACCGTTCAGGTCCAATGCTACCGTCACCCATTCTCGTTCTTTGTTCTTATGATGCGAACCAGTCGTGTAGTGGAGGCGGGCAGATACGAGTTCCGTGGCAGCTTTGACAGTGGTCGTCAGCTTTCCATCGCTTAAGGAAGGCCGCAAAACCACCGCCATGGGTGTCGTGCCCAAGACGTACTGATCCACGAATCCAAAGAACTCAGGAAACTCAAAGAGATGTCCATGCGGCATCTTCAGCTGAATGCTGTAGTTTTTCTCGCTGGTGACGAGGTCACACGTCTTTGCGTAGCTGTCCATGGGGTAGGCAAAGTCGTTCGTTCCATTGAGAAACATGACCGGCATCGTAGCTGCCCCCAGGTAACGCGACGGATCCCAGAAGGAGTGCCAGCGGTCAGCGTCTTCTTTCGCCATCTTGCTGAACTGAGATTCTACCCACACACTATTGTCACGCAAGAAACCACATCCGTAGACGGGCATCGTCATGGAGAAACGCTGATCCAAACCGCTGACAAGACAGGTAAGGTAACCTCCCCAACTAATACCCGTCAGCGCGGTCTTTTGCCCTTTAACTTCCTCAAAACTTCGCAGCAACGAGTGAGCGCGGATGACATTTCCCACCGCATGGTAGGTCCACCGGTCTTTCAACGGGTTGTCAATGACACCAAATTTCTCGGCATCAGTCTGACCCGGACCTCCGTCAGACAAGCGCTTGCCATCTTCTCCGCAACCCGCAAGATCCATTGCAATCGCGGCGTAGCCGCGCTTGGCCCACAACTCCGCCCATTTCGAGAAGGCCTTGCCACCACCACCATGTACAAGAACGATTCCAGGAAAGCTTTGCTTCTCCGATTGCGTACCAAGGGTGGCTGGCGACGCATACCACGCGAAGACACGGGTGGCCACTCGCTGGTACGTGTCGCCGGAATAGGTTAATGGGCGCACCTTGCGAGGCGAATCCCCATCGAGCCATCGTACTTCAGGAACATTGCTCGTCAGTGCTCCCACATCCCAGGGGACAATCTTTAGAGTAGAAGACGGTTCCTTCGCCTCGCCAATCGAGGCAGCCAGGATCAACCCCAAGAATGGCACCATGACAAACAGCTTCATTGACAAATGACCTACACCCTTCCACCGGACACGGGAAATGTATTTCTCAGGTTTCTGTATACTTTTGACGCGCGGTCTCCCACTTATCTAGCCTAACTAAATGAACACTCGAATGTTCTTCACTGTCATCTTCGCCTGCGTTTGTGCTGCCGTTGCAGCGACGATCATCACCAAGCTGATCGACAGAGACGCCTCCCCCGCAGGTGCCGTCAGTGGAGCCGTTGCGGGTACTGTAGTCGCACTGCTAGCTGCCCAGCGAAAGTCTAAGGAAACCAAAGCAGACAATTAGTCGGCCAGTTCCAACGTAGACCAAGGAGCAGCACGCGTCGTAGTTGCCTTGCGAATGGCCCCCACTTCATCAGCGGTGATTGCAGAGGCTCCGTCTGCATATTTGCTACGTATGTGAGACAGAACATCGGCGATCTCCCCATCTGTTAGACCTGCCAATGCAGGCATGGGTAGTGCACTAAGCTCAGAGCCATAGGAGACGCCATGGACCTCCAACGGGCCGGTCAAACCGTGCAGAACAATCTTAATTAGCCGATCCTTGTCTCCGGCAATTCTTGGATTGGCGATCAACGGCGGATAGATTCCAGGCAAGCCCTTGCCCCCCGGTTGATGACACGCGAGACAAGATTTCTCGTAAAGAGCCTCACCCGGTGACGCCTTGGTGGGCGCACTACCTCGCAATTCCGCTAGGTAATTTCTTTGTGTCTGACTGCCAAACTTAAGTTGGTTCGATTCAAGCAGAGAATTCCACTGCGGTTGCAGAGCTCGTGCACTCTGCCGAATGGCATAGGTAAGGAATGGATCCAATGGCTGATCAACTGCTGCTGCCACAATCTCGATCGCTTTGGGATCAGACACATAGCTCGCGGCGACGACAGATTCAAGACGAACGCGCGGATGCTCATCCATGACAGATTGCTTCAATCCATGAAGACCGTTTGGAAGACGATCCGCCCAAAAGCCTGCCACACGCGCACCGTAAGCACGCACCCGATGGTCCTTGGCCGCTCGCAGTTTGGTCAATAAATCAGGTCGAGGTGATTCATGCGCTTCATAAACGCCCAGCAGCTCGACGAGCAGGCGTTCCTCGGTTGACTCCAAGTTAGATAGCCAAGCATCAGCCGCTGCTAATACATCTTCTGTAGGCGCATCGAAGAGCAACCGTTTCGCTTGGTAGCGCGTCCAGCGTTCTGGCGACCTGAGTTGCTCCAGGAGCTGAATAGAAGACATTTCTGCGAGCTTCGGCTGTTTGATAGTTTGATAACCGGTCGCGGTGATCCGCCAGATGCGTCCATGGCTCTTGTCCCGGTTTGGATCAGCATAACTCGCTTGATAATGACCAATGACCGGATTGTACCAGTCGGCCAGATACATGGCTCCATCAGGGCCCACACTGACATCGACCGGGCGAAAGGCAGTGTTAGAAGACGACATGAGATCCGGCAGCACACTCGATTTGAACCCAGCTCCGAAATCCTCTAACCGATGTAATTGGACAACATGGCCAAAGTACCCTCCCAGAAGAGCGCATCCCTGAATGTCTTCCGGCATGGCCTTGGTGCCGATGAAATCGATCGACGTCGACTTTCTTGGCGTTTCAAATAGAGGGCCGACGGAATGGTACTGCTCTGGCGAGTTTCCATACGAGGCATTGGCTTCAGTCGTCGACCCCGATCCAATGGGACTCGCTCCCCGTACCATGCCCGGAACCGTCCAGTAACCATGTGCCCGATCTCCTGACTTGTGGAAGACTTGACCGTAGTCGTCAAAGGCCACGCCCCAACAATTGGCCCCGGCCATTCCCCCTCCAAAGAAACCTTCAAGCCGGAGTGTGCGTGGATTCAATCGCCAAACGGCAGAGCGGTCCAATCTAGCAATGCCCCACGGAGACTCGACTCGAGACATGGCATGCAACCCTTGAGTGAACCACAGGGTGCCGTCAGGGCCATGACAGATACTATTCAGCAATTGATGGGTATCGCTGATACCAAACCCCGAATAGACGACGAGACTCTGATCGGCACGGCCATCGCCATTCGAGTCCTTCAAGTGAAGGAGCTTATCATAGTCACACACATAGACACCGCCGTCACCAAGCTCTACACCTTGGACCATGGTCAGCCCCTCTACATAGCGCGAAGACTTATCAGATTGGCCGTCTCCATCCGTATCTTCTAGCACTACGATATAGTCAGAAGGCTTGGCGCCCGCCAATGCCTGAGGATAACTGGGAGAACAGGCCACATAGAGGCGTCCGTGTTCATCCCAACAGAATTGCGTCGGGTTGACCACGTCATCCTCTTCACTAGCGAACAAATTGACCTCATAGCCCGCAGCCATCGTGAAGGTAGCCAATTGCTCGTCAGGTGTCAGCGCGACACTCTCATCCGCAGACGGAAACGCCTTGGGAAACTCTAACGGAGGCGCGGCATTTCCATTCACAAGTTGATAAATACGCGCATCGGCATTCTCAACAAGTGGTCGCTGCTTTTCGAAAGACCTCTGAAGATCAGGCGCGATTCCTGCACCCTTGCCGTACTGACTGGTGATCCGATCGCCATAGACGAATGACCAGTTCGATGGTCGCCAGCAATCGAACCACAATCGATTCTTCTCGACGATAGCCGATTTAAGCTGATCAACGTCACTGTTAGAATTGGACTCGCCAACTCCCAGACCTTTCGCAATGCGTGCAGCAACCACACGAAGTCCCTGCGGGGTAAGATGGATGCCATTGTCTGTCAGGCGAACTGGTGCTGGCTCATTGGTAAGCGAATCAAACAGGTCGACCACGATGGCCTTGCGCTGACGAGCGATCCCGTGAACTGCCTGAGCGTATGCTTTTACTGTAGGATTAAGTTCGCGAAGATCTGGAGCGTGAGACGCCAGCGGTTTCTCGAATGGCATTGGCGTGATCAAGACCAGCTTACGCGTTCTCGTGGCAAACGCATCGAGGAGTCGATCGTAGAAGGCCGTAAACTCTGTCAATCTCTCTATTCCATCAAGGGCTTCCATCTGCCCAAACTGTGTGACCACCACCGTCGCGCCTACCGCCTCCAACTGATCTGACCAGCTACCAAAGTTCAATTCACGCCACTGCTCGTAGACCGTATCCGCCTCCCATGCCATCGAGCGGAACCGCAATTGTTTCTCCTGAAAACCAGAAGCTAACAAAGCCTCAAACTCACCCGCCCTCTGCATGCGAACCATGTTCTCTTGCCCGGCCACGACAATCACCTCGCCATCGGCTGGAGAGAACCTCCCATCAGAAAACGCTTCGATCGGTGTTGATGGCTGGGCCACTCCAAATCGACGAAGAATCTCCTCTTGAGGAGGAAGGTCGTTCTCAGCCAGCTCCTCGATCGTGATCGCCCGAAAGGAAATCTCCGCCTTGCAGTTGCCGTGAATCTGCAGCGCAATCAGGCCATCATTTTCAACATCGACTTCCCGTTCGATCCAGACCGCAGTGCGATGACCATTGAGATACAACTCAATCTGTGCCCCGCGGGCCACAACCTCGTATTGATTCCACTCTCCCGGCTTCTCAAGCTTAGCAATCAGCTCTTTGTTAGCCTTGGCCAGAAATCTCTTTCTTCGGGATTCATCGTAGAGGCTGCCTGAATACCCTGCTCCGATGTCTGCCTGATAGCCTGACATTTCATTTGGTGGCTCAGTGATACGCTTGCTGCGAAACTGCACGCCGCCATTGATGAAGCCCTCGGTCCCTACCAACTTGTAGTCGAAACGAAGATGAAAGTTCTCAAAGGACCTCGTTGTAGCAAGAAACTCATTCTGAGGATTTCCTTGTAACGAACCACCGACAATCACGCCTTCTTGCACCCGCCAATCCGACTCGACGTTCCCCTCCCAGCCCTTCAGTGACTTGCCATCAAAGAGAGAAATTCGCTCCGCTTGACCTTGGGAAATGACAATAGCCAACACCCAGAGCGTCTTGAGAGTGGCTCTCATCTAAGCCAATCGATAGAACTTCACTGCGTTGTCATGGAGCAGTTTCTTCTGTTCATCACGAGGACGGGTTGCAATGACCTCTTTGAGCGATTTGACCCAATCGGCATAAGGAGCCGTCACTTTGCAAACTGGCCAATCACCGCCGTAGATCACTCGGTTAGGGCCGAAGGTATCGAGACAGAAATTAATGGGCGGCGCAAGGTCCGCCGCCTTCCAGTCTTTAGGTGCTCTAGCAATGATGCCTGAGATTTTGCAGAGCGTATTCTTCTGCTTGGCCAAGGCCTCAATGCCACGCTTCCACGTATCGATATCATGCCAGACGTCCTGTCCATCGCGTCGGCTCTCTGGCAGCCAAGACTTCGGATCAGCATTTCCGCAGTGATCCACGATACAGAGGGTATCCGAGCATTGTCCTGCAAGCTTCGCGCCGTCTGCTAGCTCCATGGGACGCATGCACAAATCCACGCTCTTACCCAACTCACCAAGCAACTGCACACTCTTAACAAACTGATCACCCAAACAGAAACCTTCCGGCGTGCTGGGCACATGCAACACCTGACGCACCCCTTTGACCTCGGGAGTATCTTTGAACTTTGTGATGTAGCCCTTAAAGTTCTCTGAAGCCGGTCGCCCGGAGATCACCGCAGCAACCGTCGGATGATCGTCACTCTTGGATAGAGCGATCACATGCTCGGCCTCTTTCACCTGAAGGTCTTCCCTGACATCCACTTCCATGTAGACGGCTTTCACCACATTCAGTCCCTTGGTCGCCTCGACATAGTCCTTCGTCACATAACTCCGCTTGAGCACTGCAGGCTCATTCTCTCCAGCGACCCAAGGCAGAGTGAACTTGTCGAGATCCCACAAGTGTTGGTGTGTGTCAATGATAGTAAGAAGATCAGATTCAGCGGCCATGGATAGATTCGGAGTTAAAGCGACAGCAGCACCAGTCTGCAAGAATTGACGTCGATTAAGATTCATGAAGACTCCATACAGAGTATCGGCACCGTTGACCAGTTACTATTCAACTAGGCGCACCTGAAACAGTCGTCCGTCGAAAGTGAGGCTCACCGACGGCAGTGCCCCCAAGTAGCCTCCCCAAACCAACGGGCACACCCGTCCCCGATGCACATTCTTAGATCGGCTGCCTAGGGAGTATCCCTTGGCTACTCTTTTCAGTCCTTGCAAATCAACGCGATGGCACTTTCAAGATGCTTGCCCAGCGACTCGTTGGCATTGCCCTGAAGAGCTTCTAATGCCGGAAGTGCGGCACTGGCCATCGGCCCCATTCGGCCAAGAGCCATCGTGGCGACTTCACGTAGTTGAACAATGTAGTCTTTCCGAGCCTCGAACCGAGCAAGGATAGAACCCGCGCGATGGCAATTTCCCGTAGATAAACTTCCAAGGGCTCCAATGACACGGTCGAGAACCTCATTGCTTGGGTTCTTCAGTGTGCGCAGGATACCTAGACAGCGGCATTGCGTTGCCGACTTTCCAATTGCTACGAGCGCGAGAACCATTGGAAGGGCATCATCAGGCACCGGCACATCCTCAGGGCCATAGCCTAACAATTTGAGCACCTCACGGTTCTTCGTAACGTTGCCCTGAAACATCTCGCCCCATTCACGCAGAGAGTGATTCAGATAGGAGGCCGTGATCGGATTAGGGCTGGCCGCCCCGGCATCATCGACTTCGTCGTCGATGATCCTCACATTCCATAACTCTGCACTCAACCTTCCAGACCATTCTCCAGCTGGACGAACTTGACGATGCCCCTTTCTGCCGGCCCAATCGGTAATCCTAAGGTTGCAGGTAACCTCAAGCCGACCATCGCTCGGACCAAAGACTTCCATCCTGTTTCCAGCGGCCGGAGCACTATTAGAGCCCCCAGAACGAACAATTGAAAACGTGACGTTCAATTTCAACTTCAGGACGTGTCCTGGATCGAGACGACAGCGCTTATGCCAGCAAGTCGAAACAGACTGTGGTATCCCAGTAATCGGTAGTAAAAATCTCATCGTGGTCCGGTCTTCACGAAAAAATTAAGGAGAGCCTCAAGGATGGATACTCCAACGAGGCGTATCAGAACAAAATGGCCACTTTATTCCAGCAATCGTGAAGTAGGGCTCGAGCCTTGCCGAAGCACAGTGCTACTTTGATCTAGGCAGCAACCAACCGCAGGGACCAATGTCAGTTTCTTTGCCTGGGCCTCGTGCAGAGCTTCCCTTCGTGCCCACTGCCGAAGCGATTAACAAAAATGGCAAGACTGAACGTGCTCTAGCACTCCTCACAGGATGCAAGGCAGGATTCCCTTCGAGAAGTTGAGCTGGCTATGTGGCGGACGACAGTCAGGAGATCACAAAAAATCCCACAACTATGCTCACTGTTGCCAACCTATTCTATAATGGCCAAAATATCGTTGCTGACCGTGCGTGGTTTACGGAACAATCAACGGGATGAAGAAGCGTTACGTCCTGCTCCTAACGCTCTTGCTTCTGATGGCAACGGTCAGGCATTTTACGAAGAGAAATGTCTCAGATTCTACCATTGATCAGCAGCCGAATGTTTCCACCTTAGAGTTGGATGGTGAGGTCAATCTATTGGGATCGGTAGAGGCTATGGGATCGGTCGCGCTTCATACGGAACTGTTAGATGCAGTTGAACCGGAACTATCTGGCCACGATCAAGCTTTGGAAGAAGTAGAACAATCACGTCCTGTTGAGCCACCCGAGATAGCCCTTCGCAAACGGGCGGCTCCAAACCGTGATACTCCGGATACAGATTATGTAGTGGTCTCGGGAACCGCTGCTTGGGGACGTATCGACACTGAAAAGCTCTGGAACGATGGTTGGAAAAGAGATATATACGACATCACGCTTGAGCAGCATGAGAGATTCCTACTGGATTGGCAGAAGACACTCGAAATCTTAACGCTCGAACCGATTGCGCTGCGTCGAGGCGGCGATTTAGCGTTGTTGTTAGCTTATCAAGAACACCAAAATCCCGATGTCTGGAAGTTTGAGTCGAGGTATCTGGACGAGATGGAATTGGACTTACCAACCAGCTATCCAGATTCACAGGGGCTGGCAATGAAACTATCGTTAGGCTTAGAGAAAGGCGCTCCTAGATGTTACGTCGCCCATCACCTATGGTTTTACGACGGCAACTACGCCTATGGCGGGAGCAAGTTCGCGGTCAGTGAAGATACGGCGGGCTTTCTCAAAGTTGACGGGAATATAGGTGCTATCATGATGCTGAAGTTTGAGTTTGTTACGTGGAACGAACTTCAAGATCAGCATTCGGGTAACTGACGGTTTTCCGGATTGGCTGAATCACCAACCGACTTCACATGACCTCTGCATGCACTGCGTTGTTGCTTGTTAACGGTTCAGAGGTTTCGTCAGACCCTAGCAGAAAGTTAGGCGTTTCCCCTCCCGCCGTATAATTGAACAGTTCAACGACCCTTGATAATCTGCACAGCAATCGACGGACAGTTGAGACCATGAAACTCCTGTTACCTATCATCGCAACCGTTTGCCTCCTGTCCGCTTTCGCAAGTGAAAACGGCACCACCAAATGCCTTGCCAAGAAAAGCCTATCTCGTTCACTGTCAGTACTTGGTGGCTCCCCTTGGCTTGAGATTTATGTTCTGGCCTCCCCGTCGACGACCCAAGCCTGAGCAATTGCTCCCTGCAAGCCTGCAACGATAACTCCAGCGATCATCCAATAATTCATCGCTTCTGTTGGTCTATAAAATCCGCTCATCGTATCAGGTATGCGGGGTCCATAAGGTAAGGCAAGCTTAGACTTCCCAGATAATCTTGGACCGCGTTTTCATGAGTGGTCTTGCCAAGGGAGCTCATCTATCAATGGTGGGGGTAAAAATTAAAATAGTGCAAGGTAGCCAATCCTGACACCTCACCATATTAGGATTTGGGACACTATTATCTTTTCAAGCCCCCACATTACCTCACCCCATACTCGGGATAGTGGTAGATCTCAGGCACGCGCCCTTCCAGCTCCTTCTTCCACTGGCTCACCTGTGTTGGGGCTAGCTCATTGGCCTGAGCGATCTCGTTGATTGTCTGATACCCTGAACGCTTCGATCGCAAGGCGCGCTTTGAACTCAGGCGTCAGGTGTCTTCTCTTTCGTTTCATTTCGTCTGTTTTACGGCGCTCCGTCAAGTTTGCTGGATGGAGAGCTGCCGAAATTTCAACCATGCGTAATCCATGTTAGTGATTCCGCAGGCCCGATGCACCACTCTTGAAACAAGGATTGTTGAATCCTTCAATCTTTCCCGACGTGATGCGGTGCTTGCAGAATGCCACGATCTTGTCGACTCCCTTGCGAAAGCTCTTGGCCAACCTTTTGAAAGGAGTCAGCTCGCTCTCCT
>Ga0213868_10005454_pt1 | contig 11414 bp, 9 predicted proteins | sample PICome_9_FD_160087 | JGI IMG/M metagenome (GOLD analysis project Ga0213868, IMG submission 160087) | Coastal seawater microbial communities near Pivers Island, North Carolina, United States - PICO127 | ecosystem: Environmental > Aquatic > Marine > Coastal | place: USA: North Carolina | collected...
ACTTCGCGCATTGTTGGAGGCCTTGCTGCTACATGAGAAAACAGTGGAAGCTTTTGAACTGACGATGCAGTCAGGCCGCCGCGGTCAACGCGACATGGTGCTGAATGCGCGCAAGGTTGAAGACCACTCGAAAGAAAAGCAACTTATTCTACTGGCCTTGGAGGATGTCACCGAGCAGAAGAAAACACTACAAGCGGTCGCAGACCGCGAAGCACGGCTGAGCGCTATTCTGGATGCCGTCCCCGAAGCAATTATCACAATTGATCAGGATGGTATCATTGGCACCTTCAGTCCGGGTGCCCAACAGATATTGGGATACACTGCCGACGAGGTGATAGGCCAAAACGTCAATATGCTGATGCCTGAACCAGACCGCAGCCAACATGATGGCTATATGGAACACTACATCAAGACTGGCGAAAAACGGATTATCGGTGTTGGTCGAGAAATGGATGCAGCACACAAGGACGGTAGCCGCGTGCCGGTGCGTTTGACAGTGTCAGAACTGGAACTCGAAGGAGCGCGCCATTTCCTGGGTATACTACTCGATATGACGTCGGACAAGAAACGACAGGCCGAATTGCAGCGTGCCCAGAAAATGGAAGCGATTGGGCACCTAACCGGAGGTCTGGCGCATGACTTCAACAACCTGCTGACTGTGGTGATCGGCAATCTTGAATTACTGGAGGGGCGCACCGACGACGTCAGACTGCGAGAACTGATCAGTGAAGCACTGGAGGCGTCAAATCTAGGCGCGGCGCTTACCAACAAGCTGCTGTCTTTTTCGAGAAGCCAGTCTCTTGCACCGGAAAGTATCGACTTAAACGATCTCGTGAAAATGATGCTTCCGATCCTCAAACGTACCATTGACGAACAGATCGACGTTGAGGCCAAGCTAACCGACGATCTGGATACGACACTTGCGGATCCCGGTCAGATCGAAAGCGCCCTTCTCAATTTGGCGATCAATGCGCGAGACGCGATGCCGGATGGTGGCACACTGACGATCGAAACGCGCAATTTGACGCTTGATGCTGATCACGCTGCGACACAGGTTGATGTGACGCCGGGCGACTATGTCTGTCTGTCCGTGTCAGACACAGGCATAGGTATTGCACCTGAAATCAAGTCAAAATTATTTGACCCGTTCTTTACGACAAAAGGGCCTAGGGCAGGATCAGGTCTTGGGCTTAGCATGGTTTACGGTTTCGCCAAGCAGTCAGGCGGGCATGTCACCATTGAGAGCGAGATCGGTAAAGGAACAACGGTCAATCTGTATTTGCCCACCACAACTGCCAAAGCCGACAAGATCAGACAGAATAGGTCAGTTGATATTGCGAACGGTGCAGGTGAAAAGATCCTTGTGGTCGAAGATGACCCCAAGGTTCTGCGCCTGACGCTGACACGTCTCATCGAACTTGGCTACGACGTTCTTGTCGCGACGAACGGCCCAAAAGCAATGGATATCATCAAGCAACAAGCAGACATTGATTTGGTCATTTCCGATGTCGTGATGCCTGGCGGTATGACTGGTTTTGATGTCGCTGCTGAGGCACTGGCGCTCAGGCCGGAATTGAAAATATTGCTGGTCACGGGGTACGCAAAGGGAGTGACACCCCGGAGGACCAGCGCTATTTCCGAATACAGAATACTGCGTAAGCCATACGGTTTGAAAGAATTGGCGCGGACGCTTCGCGAGATGCTTGATGGCAGCACCCTATGATGTCTGGATATCGGCAGCAAAAATATACCCAATCCCTCGGACTGTTTTAATCACCTTTGGAGAGCGCGGATCACGCTCAATTTTACGACGGAGGCGTGCGACTTGCGTGTCAATGACGCGATCCTGAGGTGCCCATTTAGTGCCATGTAGAAGGTCTATTAGTCGATCTCGTGACAAGACACGCTTAGGGTTTTGAAGAAAAGCGTTCAAAAGCGCGAATTCACCGCTTGTCAGATCCATAGTCTCGCCGTTCCGGTTAACTAATTCGAATAGATCTAACCGAGCGACCATCCCGTCAAAAGATTTTACCGCGCTATCCGTGGTGGAATAGTCTTTGGTCTTCGCTACAGACGCTCCCCCGCGGCTACGACGCAACACAGCCCGCACACGCGCTAACACTTCGCGAAGGTGAAACGGTTTGACAATATAGTCGTCCGCGCCAATCTCCAATCCGACCACTCTGTCGATCACATCATCCTGACCGGTCACCATGATAATCGGCACCGGTGTTTGTTGCCTCACACATTTGGCGATCTCGAACCCGTTGTCGTTTTCAAGCTGGATATCCAGTAGAAGAAGCTCGATATCATGAGCTTCCAAGGCGCCAAATACTTGTTCCTTCGTCTCGGCTTCCAAAACCGTTAAGCCGACTTCCTCCAGACAGCGCCGTAGAAGCAACCGGACTTTCGGGTCATCATCGATGACTAGAATTTTTTGCGAACTCATTCTCTGCAAACCAATCATTCGGCACCGGTCGTAATTGAAAGGTGGAAGAATTAGGGCGTCCTGTCAAATGCAGGCGCAGATGAGCAATCCGATCACAAGACACAACCAACAGTTAGCCAGAGGTGACACTCTGCATTGTCTCAGCAGTCATTGTCGATTGATTTTAGTCAATCACGCTTGTGCGATCTGTGTTTCGATATCGTGCGAACCGTCCGCAGGTGACACATCTGTTTATGGGTAACCATGATCAGAAGGCTAGGTTGGTCGGTCTCTACTTTTCAGAAAAGGAGGACGTGATGAATATCTTTAAGAAAGCGCTGGTGCTCTCAGCAACGCTGACAGCAATTGGACCCGGCATCGCTTGCGCGGAAGGCACTGTAGAGGTGCTTCACTGGTGGACATCGGGGGGCGAAGCAAAGGCGGTTGGAGAGCTGAAAGACGCCTTTGAAGCCCAGGGCGGGACTTGGATCGACTCGCCCATCGCAGGTGGCGGTGGTGATGCGGCCATGACGGCACTGCGCGCACGGGTGATCGCCGGAAATCCACCCACCGCCGTCCAACTGAAAGGTCCGGGTATTCAGGAATGGGCCCGCGAAGGTGCTTTGAGTTCGGTTGAAGCTGTGGCCGAAAGCGACAACTGGGATGCAGTGCTGCCACCAGTGCTCGCCGACATCATGAAGTATGAAGGCGAATATGTAGCAGCCCCGGTAAACATCCATCGCGTCGATTGGATGTGGGCCAACCCTCAGGCGCTTGAAACTGCCGGCATCACGCAGATGCCGACAACCTGGGACGAATTCAATGCAGCGGCCGACAAACTGATGGCTGTCGGTATTGTGCCATTGGCCCACGGTGGTCAGCCTTGGCAGGACGCCACCGTGTTCGAAGACGTTGTCCTAGGGATCGGCGGTGCGGATTTCTTCCGCAAGGCGCTGGTGGAACTGGATCAGGAAGCGCTGCAAAGCGACACGATGATCGCGGCGTTCGATCAGCTGCGCAAAATGCGCGGCTACGTCGATGACAATTTTTCTGGCCGTGACTGGAATCTTGCAACCGGCATGGTCATGCGCGGAGAAGCCGGTTTTCAGATCATGGGCGATTGGGCCAAGGGTGAATTTCTGGCTGCCGGAAAAGTCCCCGGCGTTGACTTTCTATGCGCCCCCACCCCCGGCAACGGCTTTGTCTTGAATTCGGACAGCTTCACATTCTTTAGGGTTGAAGGCGACGACAACATAGAAGGCCAACAGGTGCTCGCTAGCCTGATCATGTCGCCAGAGTTTCAGGAAACCTTTAACCTTGCCAAAGGATCGATTCCGGCACGCACCGACGTGGCACTTGATGCTTTTGACGCCTGTGCATTGCGGTCCCACGAAGACCTTCTTGCCGCGATTGAAAATGATGCGCTGGTGCCATCAATGGCGCATGAAATGGCGATCCCCCGTTCGATCCGTGGGGAATTTCTTGACTTTGTGACCAATTTCTTCAACTCCGGCATGAGTTCCGAAGAAGCGGCGCAATCGCTTGCGGCAGCCGTCGCGCGCGCGCAATAGAAAGCTTACACCGGGGTCTCGGCCTCGGTGTATATTCAAATGATTACCCGCACCCGAACCACCGTCCCGCTTGGCCAGAAAATTGAACGTTGGCTGCCCCGGATCGTCGTCTCGCCGCTCTTTGCGCTCAGCTTGTTCTTTGTCTACGGGTTCATCGCGTGGACCATTTACATCTCGTTCACAAAGTCCGGGGTGATGCCGAACTATACGATCGAAGGCCTTTCGCAATACGAACGTCTGTGGGCCACGCCAAGATGGTATGTGGCGCTTAGCAACATGTTTGTCTTCTCGGCGCTGTTCATCGCAATCAGTCTGGCCATCGGCATATTTCTGGCCATTCTTCTTGATCAGCGCGTCCGCATCGAAGGTGTAATCCGAACAATCTATCTTTATCCAATGGCGCTTTCGTTCATCGTGACCGGGACCGTATGGAAATGGATCCTCAATCCTGGCCTTGGTATCCAGAATTTTGTCCGACAACTGGGTTTCGAGAATTTTACCTTCGATTGGCTCGTCAATTCGGACTATGCGATCTACACCATCGTCATTGCCGCGGTTTGGCAGTCATCCGGCTATGCGATGGCGCTGTTTCTGGCCGGGCTGCGGTCGGTTGATGACGAGATACTGAAAGCCGCAGCAATAGACGGAGCAGGCGCCTTTCGCACGTATTTCAGTGTCGTGCTACCGATCATGCGCCCCGTTTTTCTGTCAACCGTGATCATTCTTGCGCATCTGGCGATCAAAAGCTTCGATCTTGTCATCGCCCTGACCGGGGGTGGACCGGGCTACGCGACCGACATGCCCGCAACGTTCATGTATGCATTTGCGTTCCAACGCAGTGAGCTGGGCGTTGCAGCGGCAAGTGCCGTGATGATGCTGGCGACGGTGATCGCGATTGTGGTGCCCTACCTTTATTCAGAATTGCGAGGGACAAATCGATGAGCCGCAAGAACCTTAGCGGAATAGTCCAACAAACAGGGGCCCAGCATGTGGTCATGCGTACATTGCTGTTCCTGACGCTTGGCGTTTTTTGTCTGTATTATCTTATCCCGCTGATCGTGATGATTGCCACTTCGTTAAAGTCACTCGAAGAAATCCGCGCCGGATCACTTCTAAGCCTGCCGCAGGAGGTCACCTTCGATGCGTGGAACAAAGCGTGGAGTTCGGCCTGCGTCGGGGTGCGTTGCGATGGCTTACAGCCGTTTTTCTGGAACTCGGTCGCAATGGTCGTGCCCGCAGTCACGATTTCGACGATCCTCGGCGCACTGAACGGTTACGCACTGACGAAATGGCGCTTTCCCGGCGCTGATATTATATTCGCGCTGATCCTCTTCGGCGCCTTCATCCCGTTTCAGGTGATCCTGCTGCCAATGGCTCGCACGCTTGGCGTCATGGGGCTTGCAGGAACGATCCCGGGGTTGATTTTGGTACATGTCATTTACGGCTTGGCCTTTACCACACTGTTTTTCAGAAATTTTTTCATCGGTGTATCCAGCGGGATTATCCAGGCGGCCCAGATTGACGGCGCAGGCTTTTTCGGGATCTTCTTTCGGATCGTCCTGCCCATGTCGTTGCCTGCGATTGTGGTAACGGTGATCTGGCAATTCACGCAGATATGGAACGACTTCCTGTTTGGTATTGCCTTTACGGTCGGTGACAGCAACCCGGTGACGGTCGCGCTCAATAATGTGGTGAACACGTCAACGGGCGTGAAAGAATACAACGTCGATATGGCGGCTGCGATCATCGCCGCACTGCCGACATTGGCGGTTTATGTGATCGCAGGGGCGTATTTTGTACGCGGTCTGTCGGCCGGCGCAGTGAAGGGGTAATGCGATGTCTGATATCCGTCTGGAGAAAGTCAAAAAGAACTTTGGCGCGACCGAGGTTATCAAAGGCATTTATCTGGCCATTGATCCCGGAGAATTCGTCGTGCTGGTCGGACCTTCAGGCTGTGGAAAGTCAACGCTGCTGAACCTTATAGCGGGGCTCGAGACGATCACCGAGGGCGACATCTATATCGGCGGCAAGCGGGTCAATGACACGCCGCCGCGCGACCGCGACATCGCTATGGTGTTTCAGTCCTACGCCCTCTACCCGACCAAGACAGTGCGCAACAATATCACCTTCGGCATGGTGTCACGCAACATCCCGAAGGCAGATCAGGACGCGGCGGTTGAGGAAATCAGCACACTGCTACAGATCGAACGCCTCTTGTCCCGCAAACCCGGCCAACTTTCGGGTGGCCAACGCCAACGCGTCGCGATGGGGCGCGCACTGGTGCGCAAGCCGGATGTTTTTCTTTTTGATGAGCCGTTGTCCAATCTCGACGCCAAACTGCGCATCGAAATGCGGACCGAGATCAAGAAACTGCACCAACGGTTGGGAAAGACCATCGTCTATGTGACCCATGACCAGATCGAGGCGATGACCCTCGCCTCGCGGATCGCAGTCATGGATAACGGCCATATCCGGCAATTTGCCGATCCTGCGGCAATTTATGAAGACCCCGTTGACTTGTTCGTGGCAGGTTTCATGGGGTCGCCGCCGATGAACATGATCCCCGGAAAGATTGGCGCGCAAGACGGTCAGTGTGTTGTGTCTACAGGTAGTCCTGACGAAGACCCGCTCGATTTCCCACTGCCGCCTGCGTTGTACGAGCGGGTCAGCGCAATGGAAGGCCGCGACGTGATCCTGGGGCTGCGCCCCGAGGCGATTTTTGCAGCCGGCACTGAATTACCCGGTGCGAACAGGTTCACTTTCGAACGCCCCGTCAGCGTGGTTGAACCAACGGGCCCGGATACGATGATCCTGTTTCACCATGCGGGGTTGGACGTGGTCGCACGCGTCAGACCCGAAGACGCGCGCCCCGAAGGCACCCTTTTCAGTTTCGAGGCCGATATGGAGAAGACCAAGCTCTTTGATGCAAAAACGACCCTGCGTATTTGAGTGACCCCAGACCGATGTCGGAACCAATACATGATGAACCGCTATCCCAACAGAATTCTGCAAATCAAGGCTCTGCTTGAATGGGACGACGATGCCCACTTAAGCCTGCATGAAACCAGCAAATCCTGGATATTTATCGGCCAGGACTACGTTTACAAGCTGAAGAAGCCGGTCCGTGATGAACTACAGGACCTCACCAGCCTGCGGGCACGTTTTGACAACTGTATGACCGAAATTGACCTCAACCGCCGTCTGGCTGAGGACACATATCTGAAACTCGTTCGGATCGTGCGGGATCCTTGCGGCCAACTTGGCCTAGGCGGAACGGCCGAAACCGTAGACTGGCTGATTAAGATGCGCCGCCTGCCCGCCGATCAGATGCTGGATGTTGTCGCTGTTGACCTTCCGCGCGCGGACGGTGATCTGCCAACGACCATTGGCGAAATTGCCGCTCTTCTCAGCGCCTTTTATGCTAAATGTTCAGCGTCCAACCTCAATGCAACAGAGCTGGCAACGATCATTCTTGATCAACAAGAGATGAACTTTGCTACCCTCCGGCACGCAATGTTCAAGGAACATCACCCGAGGTTTGAAGCAGTCCAAGCTGCCTTCAAGACCGCGTTTTTCAAACACTTCAATTTGTTTGAGGACCGCGTTGCGAAAGGTTGGATCCGGGAATGCCATGGCGATCTACGCCCTGAACATATTTGCTTGACCGACCCACCCGTCATCTTCGACTGTCTGGAATTCAATCGCAACCTGCGGATGGTCGATCCCTTTAGCGAGATAGTTTTTCTGGGGATGGAAGCCGAAGTGCTAGGAGTTGGATGGATCAAGACCGCGTTGGTGCAGGGTTTATCAAGCGGCCTTTCCCACCACCCCGATCCTGATCTGCTGGCGCTTTATGAGGCGATCCATGCCGTTTTGCGCACCAGACTTTGCCTTGCACACCTGCTTGTACCCAATCCAAGAGAACCGCAGAAATGGTTGCCGCTGGGGTTGCGATATATCGAACTGGCTGAACGCCGCCTGTTCGGTCCGGACGGTTTGGCGCTCTAGAACGTAATGCCGCGCAGCGCATTGGCGCATTCATCCTCGATGCCTACAATCTCAAGCCTGTGCGTCTCGGCCCCGTCAGGCAGGCGAAACGGCGGGATGCTGTCGCTCACAAACACTCGCTCGAAATGCATGCCGGTACACATCGCCTCTGACCCGGGTGCAAACAAACCATGCGCTGCCAAGGCATATACCTTTGCAGCCCCTCGCTTCTTACACGCCTGTGCTGCTGCGATCATGGTACCGCCGGATGCGATCATATCATCAACGATAATCACTGACTTGCCTTCATAATCGCCGACAATATCGCCACTGGTCATGAGCCCCGCGCTCCGTTGCTTGTCCATAAAGCCAAAACCAAGCGGTCGCCCCAAACGGTCCTGTAGTTCATTATGGAACAACTGCGCACGCTTCACACCGCCCGGATCAGGGGATACCACGACCAACGGTGCCTCGTCGGTTCGCCATGCGATGACGTCAGGAAAGACATCGCCAAGCGATAGATGATGCGTTCGAATACGAAAGGCACTCTGAAAAGCGGCCAGATTATGTGGCTCAAGCGTGATGACGTCATCGCAGCCCATCGCCTCGAACAATTGGGCGACATATCTTGTGGTGACGGGGTCCCACATCTTTGTGCGGCGATCCTTGCGCCCATAGCACAAGAACGGAACCAAAGCGGTCACACGCACAGCACCATGGTCACGCATGGTGGCGATCAGAAATAGCAGGCGGGACAGTTTGTCGTGCACGCTGTGGACCGGTCCGTCATATAGGCTTTGGATGATGCAAACATGTGCGCCGTTAACTGAACAAAGCGGGCGTATCTTGCACTCGCCATCCGGAAAATTGCGGTGTTCCAGCTCTGATAATTTCTGCCCGTAAGCAGATGCAATCCGCGCACCAAGGTCGTGGCTCTCTTCCAAGGCGAAAAGGCGCATCAGCCTTTACCTGTGAACATGGCAGGCAACGTCGCCACGTTTTGCGTGCAAGCGTCGGTAGTGTCGGCAAGGGAAAGCATTGGTGGCATCAAATGGGCTCCTGAATTTGTGTATCGGTCGCGATGGTAATCAGCTTTCGTCGTAGACGATTGATACTTCTCAAAGCGGTACAGGGGGCATTGCGGCTATTCTACGGGCAGTTAGGCACAGTCCACGCGGGATCACAGGGATGAAAAAATCGGTTCAAAAAGACGAAAACGGCCATATCGCCAAAGTCCTGGCCGACGTGGCAGATCTTTTGCAGCAGCAGAACGCCAGCAGTTTCCGCGTCGGGGCCTATCGCAAGGCCGCTGAGTATATCGCAAACGCGGCACCCAACCTTAGAGAGGTTTATGAAACCACGGGCTTGGCAGGATTGGAGGCGCTGCCCACGATCGGCACCTCTATCGCCAAGGCCGTCGCCGAGATTTTGGAAACGGGATCGCTGGCGATGTTGGCGCGTTTGCGCGGATCGTTGGACCCCGAGAGACTATTCCGGAGTGTGCCGACAATCGGGCCACACATTGCAGGTCAACTACATGACGAACTGCATCTGGAAACGCTTGAAGCGCTAGAAGCTGCCGCAGTCGACGGCCGATTGGGCAAACTGAAAGGGATTGGGCCGCGACGGGTGCGCAGCATTCAGCATTCTCTGGAAAGTATCCTTGCGCGGCGTAGGCCAACGCGACCCGACAGACAGATCCCGCCGATCGAAGCAATCCTTGAGGTCGACGAAACCTATCGCAGTCGTGCCAAGCGCGGCACGCTTGCGACAATCACACCAAAGCGATTCAACCCCAACGTTGAAAATCGTATCCCCGTTTTGCATACAGAAATTGGACCGTGGCGCTTTACGGCAATGTTTTCCAACACCCCTAACGCCCACCGTTTTGGCCGCACAAAGGACTGGGTCGTGGTATATTTCGAACGGGATGGTGCGACCGAAGGCCAATGCACCGTGGTGACAGAACATAACGGTCCCTTGGCTGGAATGCGCGTCGTGCGCGGTTTCGAGGCGGAAACAGCCCGGCTGAGATCAGCCTCCGTTCATGAAACCAAATAGTCGCGACTACTCCATGCAAACGTTGTTAGAAGAGATGTTCTTTTGAATGCCACCATATCGCTCAAGCGCGGCCCAATGATCGCTCCGTGACCATTGCCAACGATTTGGCGAATTAGAATTGCGCGAAGCGCAGCCATTCCCCGTTGGGTTGCTCCCGTCTTTCGTAGCGGTAAGGAACGGCATCCCAGCACATGACTTCGTCATAGAGGTTGTCGAGGACCCAAGTGCCGGTGTTCATCTCGACCAAGAGGACGGCGTGGGGAAAAAACTGAACTTCATGGTGGACAATGGCCATGGTCAGGGAGGCGCTAGATAGCCCGGCCTCGACCAAGCGACGCCGCTTTTCCAACGCAAAGTCTTCACAGTCGCCTCGGCAGTTCTGTGGGAATTCCCATTGTTCTTCGATGCCCAATCGCTCCATGTCAGGGACGAATTCAACATCGGCGTTGACCGCTTCGTTGACCGTGAACAACAAACTATGCAGGCTCGGGTTTGACGAAAGCACCGCGTCCCCTGAAAGCGCGCAGTCGTTCGGATGGCTCTCGCAGAACAAGACATATTGGCTCGGAGGGGGCTCTGCGCGTCTGATTGGTACCTCAAGAGCGCTGCAGCGAGGCTGTGCGAGAGCTCCGCTGGCAAGACAAGCCAAGACAAAGCCTGTGAAGGAGGCGTTTGTGAGTTTTTCCACGCAGACCAATTTGCCCCCACTGAAAACAACGAGTTCTTTGTTTAGGCCCAATCCGCCAAAGTGACAACGTCCTGAGTGGGCTCACAGCCGCCGTTCGCTGCGGTCACCATCAAGGTCTGCTGAGAGGGACAAAGCTGCCGTAGAAAGTTCCTACATTCGTGTCTGCTTTTGGCTGGAACCGGACACTGGCCCGCCAGTCAATTGCTGCGCTTCAGCCTTTCCGATGTGGCCATTCGTCCATCAAGCAGCATTTATAGGCCGCAGTGAACCTTCGCTAAAGCCCATATTGATGGACGGTTTGATGGACGGTCTTCCGACGTCGCAAAATACATTCAGGAATTGACATGTATCAATCAGTGCGTGGTACTGAATGCTACAATTTGTCAAAGGCACCGTGCTGGGGCCTTCGTCTGATTGGAGGATACTATGACACTATCTAGAAAGTTTATTTACCCATCACTGAAATCAGCCATGCTGGCAGGCGTGGCAGCTGGTGCGCTGAGCTTTGTCTCTGTCGACTTTGCTAACGCTCAGGGCAATGGTCAGGGTGGCAGTTCGGAATCAGCGGGCAGCGGCGGTGGTAACCAGGGTGGCGGCAGTGGTGGCAGTAACCAAGGCAGCGGCAGCGGCGATGGTAACCAGGGTGGTGGCGGCAGCGGCCAAGGTAGCCAAGGCAGCG
>Ga0213868_10005455_pt1 | contig 11414 bp, 5 predicted proteins | sample PICome_9_FD_160087 | JGI IMG/M metagenome (GOLD analysis project Ga0213868, IMG submission 160087) | Coastal seawater microbial communities near Pivers Island, North Carolina, United States - PICO127 | ecosystem: Environmental > Aquatic > Marine > Coastal | place: USA: North Carolina | collected...
CATTCCGGCGCTGAAGATCATAGACACTTCATCGGATGAAGGGGCAATCGTTAGAGCTCTCAAGAAGGACACTACCCAAAACGAGGAAGAGGCTCTCAAGGAAATCTACAAGCGTCTTCGCCCGGGTGAACCACCGACGACGGCAAATGCGAAGGCGTTGTTGAAGCGGCTTTTCTTTGATCCCAAGCGCTACGATCTTGGACGCGTTGGCCGCTACAAGATTAATCAAAAGCTCGAGATGGATGTTGATGTCGAGCAGCGAACTTTGGAAGGCGATGACATTGTGCTCGCCACAAAGTACCTGATTAAGCTCAAAGGCGGCGAAGGTTATCTGGATGATATCGATCACCTGGGAAGTCGTCGTGTGCGAACCGTTGGTGAACTTCTCGCCAACCAGTGTCGTCTCGGTCTTTCTCGTACAGAGCGTCTTGTGCGCGAGCGCATGACCCTCTATGATCAAAGTGTTGATTCGATAACGCCACAGAAGCTGATTAATCCTAAAGCGCTGACGACGGTAATTCGCGATTTCTTTGCGCGCAGCCAGTTGTCCCAGTTTATGGACCAAATCAATCCATTGGCTGAACTGACACACAAAAGGCGTCTATCCGCCCTTGGGCCAGGTGGTTTGAATCGTGAACGTGCTGGATTCGAAGTGCGCGACGTGCATCCTTCTCACTACGGTCGTATTTGTCCTATTGAGACGCCTGAAGGACCCAATATCGGTCTTATCAATTCGCTCTCAACATTTGCCCGCGTTAACGAGTTTGGTTTTATCGAAACCCCATACCGTGTAGTCGAGAAGGGCAGAGTATCAGAGGAAATCCGCTATCTTAATGCGGACCAGGAAGAAGGTAAGATCATTGCCCAGGCTAATTCTGAACTGGACGACAAAGGTAATTTTGTTGGCAAAGTGACGGTTCGTCAAAGCGGAGAGTTTCTCGAGGTCGACAAGGAACAAGTCAATTTCATGGACGTTTCGCCTAAGCAGCTCGTATCGGTTGCGGCTGGACTGATTCCTTTCCTCGAGCATGACGATGCTAACCGAGCCCTCATGGGTTCAAACATGCAACGTCAAGGGGTTCCACTTCTTAAAGCGGATTCTCCATTAGTGGGAACTGGAATAGAAGAGCGCGTTGCTCGTGACTCGAAGACGGTATGCGTGACAGATCACGATGGAATCGTGGCTTCTGTGGACGCAAACAAGATTGTCATTACAGACGATGGAAATTTACCGGAGCACTTTTTTAGCAAACCTATATCGGATGATGCAAACGGTGTTCATGTAATTGAACTGCGTAAGTTTATGCGGTCCAATGCGGGTACCTGCTTTAATCAGAAACCGATTGTTTCCAAGGGTCAGCCAGTCAAAGCGGGTGACATCATAGCGGACGGCCCCTGCACTCAACAGGGTGAGCTAGCTCTCGGCCGAAATATCCTGGTGGCGTTCATGCCGTGGAACGGTTACAACTTTGAGGATGCTATTCTTATATCTGAAAAAGTACTGAAGGATGACATATACACTTCGATCCACGTAGCTGAATTTGAAGTAACTGCTCGAGACACAAAGCTCGGACCGGAAGAAATCACTCGAGACATTCCGAACGTTGGGGAGGAAGCTCTGCGGAACCTGAATCACGACGGGGTTATTCGCGTCGGGGCTGAAGTACATCCAGGTGATATTCTGGTGGGTAAAATTACACCTAAGAGCGAGACTGAACTCGCTCCGGAAGAGAAGCTGCTGCGCGCCATCTTTGGTGAAAAGGCCGCGGATGTTAAAGATACCTCTCTCGTCGTGCCATCAGGTGTTGAAGGTATCATAATGGACGTGAAAGTTTCGAGTCGTATTGACTACGAACGCGAACGTCTGAGCCCTTCGGATCGACGTCGTCAGGTGAAGCAGATCAATGAGGAATACAAGACTCAGATGGATAAGCTTCGTGAGGGACTGACCGAAGCGCTGTCTAACATTCTTTTGGGTGAGAAAATCCCATTGGATGTGGTTAATGGCCAGAACGGCGAAATCATCATCCCTGCGAATCGCAAGATCACAAAAACACTTCTTCGTAAACTTGCCGCTGTCTCCAAGCACGTAGAAATCGATCCCTCGCCGGTTCGTATCAAGATTATGGAGATAATCAGTTCTTATCAAGGTAAGTTCGATGAGTTGGAATCCGATCGTGAGCGAAAGACTGCTAATATTGAAACCGGTGATGATTCTGCACAAGGTGTGATCAAGCAGGTTAAGGTCTATATCGCAACCAAGGAAAAACTTAAGGTAGGTGACAAAATGGCAGGTCGTCACGGTAACAAAGGTGTTGTTGCCAAGATCGTTCCTGAGGAAGACATGCCCTATCTTCCCGATGGCACTCCGATTCAAATCTGTCTGAATCCGTTGGGGGTTCCCTCCCGAATGAACGTTGGACAGGTTTTGGAAACCCACATGGGCTGGGCCTGTAAGGTGCTGGGAATGAAAGTCTCGACGCCGGTCTTTGATGGTATTCCAGAAGTTACCGTTCGTCAGCACTTGGCGGATGCTGGTTTGCCAACTACAGGTAAGAGTGTCCTTTACGATGGCCGCTCAGGAGAGAAGCTAGATCAGGAAGTGGTCGTAGGCTGGGTTTATATGATGAAACTGAATCACTTGGTTTCTCATAAGATCCATGCTCGTGCGGTTGGTCCTTATTCATTGGTTACTCAGCAACCACTGGGTGGTAAAGCTCAGTACGGTGGCCAGCGTTTCGGAGAAATGGAGGTCTGGGCTCTCGAAGCCTATGGAGCGGCCTACACTCTTCAAGAGCTGCTCACAGTCAAATCTGATGATGTTCAAGGTCGTACCAAGATTTACGAATCTCTCGTTAAGGGTGATTCGACTCTGCAGGCGGGAACGCCGGAGTCATTCAACGTACTAATTAAAGAAATACAGTCGCTCGGTTTGGATGTCAAACTGGGCCGTCAAAGCGAACTGGAGTACAAGTAGAATAAATTTAACTAGGAACAAATAATGTCTAGCCAAGAAGCTCAAGAAACCCTCGGTATCGAACGTGAATCGAACTTCGATTGCGTAACGATTAACGTCGCTTCTCCGGAAACGATCCGTTCCTGGTCTCGTGGAGAGGTCAAGAACCCAGAAACGATTAACTATCGTACTTTCAAGCCAGAGCCAGGTGGCCTGTTTTGCCAACGGATTTACGGCCCCGTCCGCGACTACGAGTGTGCGTGTGGCAAGTATAAGCGAATTAAGTACAAAGGAGTCATTTGTGATCGTTGCGGAGTCGAAGTTACGGTTTCTCGTGTTCGTCGTTCCCGTATGGGTCACATCGAACTCGCGGTCCCTGTTACTCACATCTGGTTTTTGAAAAGCATGCCATCTCGTCTTGGCTTGTTGCTTGATATGACTGCCCGCAGCCTAGAACGCGTCATTTACTATGAAGCTTTTATGGTCACTGATCCAGGACGTACTCCTCTTGAGGAAAAGCAGCTTTTGACGGATCAAGAGTACATTCAAGCGGTAGAGGAATACGGTGACGATTCCTTCGTTGCTAAAATGGGTGCGGAAGCCTTGCGCGAAGTGCTATCTATAATGGATATGCCGGGTACTGTTCTGGAGCTTCAGGAGTCGATGCGGAGCACCAAGTCAAAACAGATTAAAAAGAAGTTAGCGAAACGACTTAAGGTTATTCAGGGATTCATAAAATCATCGTCTCGCCCCGAGTGGATGATTCAGGAAGTTCTCCCAGTGATTCCACCAGATCTGCGTCCTTTGGTCCCATTGGAAGGTGGGCGCTTCGCTACATCGGACCTGAACGATCTGTACCGTCGTGTAATAAATCGTAACAACCGCCTCAAGAACTTGATGCAGTTGAAAACGCCGGATGTGATTATCCACAATGAGAAGCGTATGCTTCAGGAGGCGGTCGATGCTCTATTCGATAATGGTCGCCATGGTCGTCCCGTTACTGGCGCTGGAAACCGTCCGTTAAAATCTTTGAGTGATATGCTCAAAGGTAAGCAAGGTCGTTTTCGCCAGAACCTCCTAGGTAAGCGTGTTGACTACTCGGGACGTTCGGTAATCGTTATCGGCCCAGAGCTTCGCCTGCACCAGTGTGGGTTGCCAAAGAAAATGGCTTTGGTGCTTTTCGAGCCTTTCATTATCCGGCGTTTGAAGGAACTTGGGTTTGTTCATACCGTTCGTGGAGCTCGTCGCATGATTGAGAAGAAGTCTCCAGAAGTTTGGGACATACTTGAAGAAGTGACCAAGGGGCACCCGGTTTTATTGAACCGTGCACCTACACTGCACAGACTTTCCATCCAGGCTTTTGAACCTGTATTGATTGAAGGAGAAGCGATACGTGTTCATCCATTGGTTTGTACTGCTTACAATGCGGACTTCGACGGAGACCAGATGGCGGTACACGTTCCGTTGTCACTGGAGGCCACTCTCGAGTGCAAAACACTGATGATGGCGAGTGGAAACATCTTTTCTCCATCGAGTGGAAAGCCGATTTTAACTCCTTCTCAAGATGTCATTCTGGGCTCGTACTATTTGACGATGGAGCCAGGGACAGTCGAAGAGGATGCTGGACGTATTCCGCTGGCTGCGACGGAGAATGAAGCGCTATTCGCTCAAATGGACGGAGTTAGGGAGACTCATGATTGGATCCGCATTCCAAATCCAGACTATGGATGTGAAACGGTCTTTGGAAATAGCGATCGTAAGACGATTACCACTACGATAGGAAGAATTCGATTTAGCCAGATTTGGCCAAAGGAATTGGGCTTCTTGAATTTCCAAGTAGATAAGAGCGAACTCGGAAACATTATCAACAATACGTATAAGGTTTCGGGTCCAGAGCAGACAGTGCTTTCGTTGGATCGGCTTAAGAAGCTCGGTTTCGATGTTGCGACGATGGCCGGTATTTCAATCGGTATCGATGATATGATCATCCCCGAGTCCAAGACAGATATCGTTGCCAATGCGTTTGGCAAAATAGATGAAGTTGAAGGTCAGTACCGCAAGGGAATTATTACGACAGGTGAACGTTACAATAAGATCATCGACATCTGGACGGTTGCTACTGATGAAATCAAGAAGGCGGTTTTCGAAAAACTCCAGACGAATGGCGAAAAAGGTGGAGTGAATCCGGTCTACGTTATGATGGATTCAGGTGCTCGTGGTAATCCGAACCAGGTACGCCAGCTTTGCGGTACCCGCGGGCTGATGGCCAAGCCTTCAGGGGAGATTATTGAGCGACCGATTCTTTCCTCATTCCGGGAAGGGTTAACCGTACTTGAGTACTTTATTTCTACTCACGGAGCTCGTAAGGGATTAGCTGATACCGCCCTTAAGACTGCGGATGCTGGATACCTAACTCGCAAACTTTGTGATGTGGCAATGGATGTTATCATCACAGAGGACGACTGTGGTACACGTGATGGAATTTGGAAGAAAGCTATTTTCGAAGGTGATGACGAAATTGTCAGCCTGCGTGAACGTATCGAAGGGCGCTGTGCTTGTGATGATGTTTTTAATCCGAGCAATCCAGACGAAATTATCATAACGTCAGGAGAGCTAGTCTCGGAAGAGGCGGCGCAAAGAGTTGAAGATTGCGGAATTGAGCGTATCAAGGTGATGTCGCCTCTGACATCATCTGCAAGCTACGGTATCGATTCCAAATCTTATGGTATCAATCCCGCATCCAACGATTTGGCAAAGCTTGGTGACTCAGTTGGAATTATCGCGGCTCAGTCTATTGGTGAGCCCGGAACGCAGTTAACCATGCGTACCTTCCACATTGGAGGTATTGCGAGTTCGGTTGTGACGGATCCTCGTATCATCGCTAGAAATACAGGGCGTGTTAAATATCGCGGATTGCGCTTGGTTCATATCGAGACTCCTGAAGGACCTGTTTTCATTGCTCTGAATAAGACTGGAGCGATTCAGATTCTGGATAAAAATGATCGTGAGCTTGAAGCCTATGATATCGTAGTTGGTTCTGCCATCCGTATTCCAGATGGGGAAGAGATCAAAGCCGGTGGCGTATTGGCAAGTTGGGATCCCTACAATATTCCCAATCTTTCCGAGAAGGCTGGAACCGTGCGCTTCCGTGATATGATTCGCGGTGTTACGATTAAAAAGGAGCTCGATGAAAGTTCTGGAAGAATCGCGACAGTAATTATCGAGCACAAGGAAGACCTGAATCCGTCCGTAGAAATCTGTGACGATTCAGGTAAGGTACAGGCGGTTTACAGTATCCCAACTGGAGCACAGGTTTCGGTTGCTGAAGGCGATATCATTGCTCAAGGAGCGCTTCTGGCAAAGACTCCAAGACAGGCCTCGAAGACGAAAGACATTACCGGTGGTTTGCCACGTGTCGCCGAGCTTTTCGAAGCGCGCCGTCCAAAGGAAGCTGCGGAGATGGCCCGGTTGGATGGGGTTGTTTCTTTCGGTGGAACTGTCAGAGCGAAACGAAAGTTGATTGTCTCCAACGAAGAAATGGGCACTGACGAGGAACATTTGATCCCGCACGCGAAGCAGATCATTGTTCAGGAAGGTGATGTGGTGCATAAGGGCCAGCACTTGACTGAAGGTTCTGCGGATCCTCATGAAATCCTCGATATTTTGGGGCCTAACCGTCTGTACGAGTTTCTGATTAATGAAGTACAAGAAGTTTATCGCCTGCAAGGGGTGACGATTAACGACAAGCACATCGAACTGATCATTCGTCAAATGCTTCGTAAGGTTCGTATCTCCGATCCGGGTGACACTGAGTTCTTCTGGGGCGAGCAGGTTGAGCGTACTACTTTCATGCGCGAAAATAACCGGATTATTGAAGCAGGCGGTAAGCCAGCGGAAGCAGAACCGGTATTGCTTGGAATTACAAAAGCATCGATTGAAACCGAGAGTTTCATCTCGGCTGCTTCATTCCAGGAGACGACTCGCGTATTAACGGACGCATCAACATTGAGTAAAATCGACACGCTTCTCGGGTTTAAGGAAAACGTAATCATGGGTCACTTGATTCCTGCGGGAACGGGTCTTCCTCAATATCGAGATCTTCGAATCACGCTTCCGTTTGGAAGTGAAATCGATGAGGAGGTTCCGACCGAGGAGGCATCAGAATCCATGGTTCAAAATTCTGAAGTGATTTAGCTTCTCGAGAACGAAGATAAACTTTCCAGCCGCGACCGAGTGTCGCGGCTTTTTTGTTCTGGAGATACCGGCGTTCAATTTCTCGAACTAGGCATTCTACTGGCAGGGAAAGTACTTGGATGGGGGGATGTATTGAAGAATCTTTTCTTCTACGCTGCTGAATAGAGCTTGTTCGATTGCTTCCTCGTAGCCAATGGCTCCATTCTTTAGTTGAAGATTGCCCATGAACAAAGGTTCTTTCGGATACAGCGACTCCATCTTTTTAAAGACGTTTTTGGGGGAACGAAAGGTTCCAAGCGTTACGGAGTGGATGCATTCGGGAGGAACTGAATCGAAAACCTGATCGATGAATTGGCTATATTTTTCAATGCCGTTTTCGAAGTGAATGAGCGGATCAAAACGAAGTCCAATTTCCCATCCTGCTTGAGCTAGTTTTTTCAGTGCAGATAGACGCGTCTTGATTAGGGGAGCTCTGTGTTCGAGTGAAGCCGCTACGGGTTCAGGATTTAAACTGTAAGCAGCTACTACATTTGGAATAGGTTTTCGTTCTAGAAGGGAAGAAATGTTAACGCTTTTTGTGCGGAGCTCTAGCCAAGCATTTTTGTGTTGGGCAAAGAACGGAAGAAAAACGTTTGTGAAACTAGTGACCTTGTCCATGGCCAGACTGTCACAATCGTATCCACTAAAAAAGAAGCACTTCTTGGAAGGATCCTCGTCGAGAGTGGCTTTGATGTCACTTACGAAATCCTCATAGTTTACGAAAAGAACATAGTTAGCCGATTGGTACATTCCTTGGAGGAAGCAGTAGCGGCAATCGTACAGGCAATTAAGCATGTGCGAAAAATAGTAATGCTGGTCAGCTCCAAGACCGTATTCGGGTGGAGTAGGGAGAACTCGGTTTCCGTGCTTTGCCGCTAGTATGAGAGCCGGATTCTGTTTTTGGAGACGGAAGCTCTGTCTCTTGGGATTAAAGACCTCGCTGTATCGTCCACAATCGATTCGTTCGGCGTGATCGTAGCGCTTTAGAATCTCCAGCGTTCGCGGATGGTTTTGAACCGCTTCTTCTATGTAAATGCGATCAAACATTAGCAGACTCGCTTTGGAGAGACTTGGTCGATTTTGAACTGAAGTTTTTCGAGAAATAGGTCTTTTTTTGGGCTGTTCAAGAGGAGCTGCAAGCATAGGCCTTCCTCTAGGTCAAGGAGAGTGTCCAATTGGCGTATCCGACTGGATAATTGGTGCCTCTCTGTTTCCGTAAAGGAATAGCGGGTTTTTGCCGAAGTAAGCAGATCATTCGCCCAGCCTTTCACGTAGTATTTAGCTTTCGAAAAGCCTGCATTCTCCAGAAAATTTTCGATTTTTTGGATCTGTGAAGCAATCAGACTTGAGATTTCCGTCTTGTTGAAATGAGCACCTGTGGGAGAATCAGAGTTGTCCGAAATGATCTTGATACACTGAACGCGTTCGGAAGAGGCGAATGTTAGAGCGGCGGTGTAAAAGCCGAATGCCTCCATGTCGAACACCCGATTGGTTTCATAGCGGTTCGATGGGGCATTTAGGGTTTTGATTTCGATCCCAGGCCAAGGGGATTTCCCCACAAGTTGAGGATAGAATACGTCACGTGAATAGTCAGAAGTGATCTTGTTTCCGATGAATGCCTCGCCAATCGCTAAGTCTTCACCGCCGCAAATGCCGATATTCAGCCAGGTTGAATCATTTGAAGGGAATCTTTCTCCCATTGCGGTTGTTGCGATCGCGCTCGATAAAAAGCCCACTCCAGTCACAGCCAGCCGAGCTGTTTCGCCCTCGAAAAATTGGGCCTGACCGTGCTTGCCGCATGGTTTCATGCGGTAGTGCTGGATGATCGGTTTTGCTTCGCAATGAAGGGCGAGCACGAATTGTTTCATATTCTTCGTTTTTACCTTGATGTCATTGGAACGAATCGGCAATACGCAAGGCTCTCAAATTTATCGTAGCTGATAAACTATAGAGTTTCCCTCAAGAGGCTCGCCCGATTTTCAAGCATATCAGGCCAAATTTTGGCAGGGTGTGCTTTTTACTCGTTTTTCGGCAGAAAATACTTGCCGAGGTAACGCCTTAAGCTAACTTCACGCTCCTTTCTAAAAATCTCTCATCATGCCAACCATTAATCAACTTGTCAGAAAAGGCCGCAAGGTGGCCCGGACTAAGTCTAAGTCACCCGCACTTGACTCAAATCCGTTCAGACGCGGCGTTTGCGTACAAGTCATGACGCGCACGCCGAAAAAGCCAAATTCGGCCATCCGAAAAGTGGCGAAAGTACGCTTGACCAATGGCATCGAGGTCATCGCCTACATTCCTGATGAAGGACATAGCCTTCAGGAGCACAGCATCGTTCTCGTACGAGGCGGCCGCGTGAAGGACTTACCGGGTGTGCGTTATCACATCGTTCGCGGTACCTTGGATGCAATGGGTGTGGAGAAGCGACGACGCAGCCGGTCAAAGTACGGCGTCAAGCGCCCTAAGGCATAAGAATTCAATCATTTAGATAATGTCACGTCGCAGAAGAGCAGTTAAACGCCTAACCAAACCTGATTCCCGTTATGGGAGTACTCTGGTGGGTCACCTAGTGAACACCGTCATGCGTGACGGGAAAAAGACTTTGGCTGAGCGCATCGTATACGCTGCGTTTGAGAAAGTGAGCGAAAAGCTCGAAAAGGGTGATCCAGTGGATCTACTTTTGGGAGCCCTCGAAAACTCACGGCCTCGTTTAGAGGTGAAAAGCCGACGTGTTGGAGGAGCCACCTACCAGGTGCCTTTAGAAATCCCGTTCGAGCGCCAAGAATCCCTTGCCATGCGATGGATGGTGAATGCTGCCGCCTCCCGAAAGGGCATTCCGATGAAGGACGCACTCGCGAATGAAATAATCGACGCCTATAACAACACAGGGGGGGTTGTTAAGAAAAAGGAAGACACACACAAGATGGCACAGTCTAATCGTGCATTCGCCCACCTTCGCTGGTGACCGATTTTGCTCCCGTATGTTCTTTGTAAAATGGTTGAAGCTCCCTCAGATATTTCCACGAAAAATGGCTCTGGACGTCCAGTGCCAATGGAGTGGACACGCAATATAGGCATTGCGGCGCATATCGATGCGGGGAAGACAACCACGACTGAGCGTATTCTCTATTATACAGGAGTCGTTCACAAGATAGGGGAAGTCCACGACGGTAATGCCGTCACTGACTTTATGGAACAGGAACGTGAGCGCGGTATTACGATTACTTCCGCTGCGATATCTTGTAATTGGGAAGGCCGATCCGGCCCGTTCTCTGGGATCAACCACCAGATAAACATCATAGATACTCCCGGCCACGTCGACTTCACAGCTGAAGTTGAGCGCTCATTGCGTGTACTCGATGGAGCGGTTGCGGTATTCTGTGCGGTCGCTGGAGTCCAACCCCAATCGGAGACAGTTTGGCGCCAAGCCGACAAGTACGATGTTCCGCGGATTGCGTTTGTGAACAAAATGGATCGCACCGGGGCAAATTTCCTCGGGGTCGTTGAGGATATGCGTTCCAAGTTAGGTGCGAATGCTCACCCGCTTTTTCTCAATATCGGTTCAGAGGAGCACTTTACGGGGCTGATTGATCTTGTTCGCCAAAAGGCCTTTCAATTCGATGAGTCAGACGCGATGGGCGTTAGCGTGATCGAGTGTGAAATTCCGGGAGATATGGCTCGGGAAGCGACGGAATTACGGGAGTCGCTGATCGAAGCAGTAGCGGACTTTGATGACACTCTTGCCGAAAAGTATTTAAATGGTGGAGAGATCGACGAGTACGAGTTGGTCTTGGCGATTCGGAAGGCGACGCTATCTTTGAATTTTGTGGGAGTTATCCCCGGTTCTGCTTTCAAAAATAAGGGCGTTCAGAGCATGTTGGATGCGGTTGTAAACTACCTACCCAACCCGATCGACATGCCTCCTATTAAGGGTCAAGACGGCAAGGAGGGGCCCGTTTTTATCGAGCCTGACGACAACGGTCCCTCAGCGACGCTCGCTTTCAAGCTTTGGAGCGATCCCTACGTGGGAAAGCTCGTATTCATTCGCGTTTATAGCGGGACGATCAAGAAAGGGGACGTCCTTTACAATCCTCGCACCCGGAAATCGGAGCGAGTAAGCCGTCTTCTAATAATGAAGGCGGATAGCCGTGATGATGTGGATTGTGTTCGCTCAGGAAACATCTGTGCAGCGATCGGATTGAAGAATGTTTGGACGGGTGACACC
>Ga0213868_10005458_pt1 | contig 11413 bp, 11 predicted proteins | sample PICome_9_FD_160087 | JGI IMG/M metagenome (GOLD analysis project Ga0213868, IMG submission 160087) | Coastal seawater microbial communities near Pivers Island, North Carolina, United States - PICO127 | ecosystem: Environmental > Aquatic > Marine > Coastal | place: USA: North Carolina...
CTGGCCGGCTGGCGTACGGAGCGTTGCTTCAACTGCTTGCGGTATTCATCGACGACAACCCTCGGTCGTTCCTGCAGACGACATCGGTCATTTCATGGGGTCTCGTTGCGCTCTTGGTTGCCACTGGCACCTGGGCTGCACATCGCGAATAGCTGTGATGGGCCCAACCTTGGCTTGAGCGATACAGGGTGGTTCGTTAGAAGAACCGCGTACGTATGGCGACCTTCATTTCGTCCGGACTGAGGAGCGCCGTGCTCGTACGCATGAATTGTGCAGCTCGAACGGTTGAACCAATGATTTGACTGTGATCAACGGAGCAGGCGCACGATCGCATCGTTTGGGACGTTGAACCGCATCCATCAGCCAATGGCAGGCCTAGCGGAGCGTTCGATGACGGCGGGCATATCCAATCAACATCGTCACCGACCTTGACGATTAGCCCTCGGAGCCGACGATGTCCTTCCAATCACGCAGACTGCAGCTGGGTCCTCTTGCAGTCGTGGTAGAGACCGACGAAGCCTCGATCCTAAATGATTTTGAGTAGTTGTTCGCTGGTTTTGGCGACGCGTTGGCCAAGGATCCGATACTGACGGTGCGCATCGTTCGAGCGGATCTGTCGTCACCTGCCGAGCCGATGTATCGGGCGCTCTTCGACGGCAAGCGGGTTGGAGGCTAAGCCAATCAGAACCAAGTCGCGCTCGCTGTAACCCGGAAGCTGAACCGGGCGGTGCTCGATGCCGAGCCTGAGGTTTTGCACCTGCACGCTGGCGCTGTTCGCGATGATCACTCGGTGGTGCTGGTTATCGGAAGCTCCTTCGCTGGAAAGTCAACCCTGGTAGCAAAGTTGGTCGCAGAAGGTTGGCGTTACCTTTCCGACCAACAGGTTGGTATTACCCCAGATGGCAAGATCTTGTCGTACCCCAGGCCGATCACGCTGCGACGAAACTCGTGGCCGTTGTTCGACCATCTTGCAGATGTTTAAGTCCCAACGGACGCTGACGTCGCTGCCGACCGGTTTGAGTTATCGCCGACAGTGTTGGGGGCGATAGACCACAGCAGCCCGTCGCGTCCGACGCTCGTGATTTGCCCCGACGCTGCCAACGAGGCGTTCTACGTCGAGACGCTGACAACCGCGGAGACGCTTGAGTTGTTTGTCCGCGATTCTCTCGACCTTGAGCGGGCCGCAAATGTTGGCATCGAGGTGATGCTTGCGGTTGCGGCCTCGGCGCCGGGATACCGCGTCGGCGGACAGGACCTTGATCAGAAGCTGCAAGCAATAGTCGATTTCGCTGGCAAGGCAGAGGCGCCTGGTGAACCGGTCGAGCAGACCGTCGTCGCCGATGACGAAGCCGGTGTCCGAGTCGAAGGTGCGCTCGGATGGCTCTTCATCGACGGTTCAGGTGCCGTCTATGAGCCGGTCACCGGATCGTTGGTCCGCTTCGATGAGTCGGGATATCGCTCGTGGCAATCACTCGGTGTCGCTGAACGTGACTGGCGAGAAGGCCTTGCATGGTCTGGGTTTGTCGCCGAGCTGACCGAAGCCGGCCTACTGCATGGTGGCGATGCATGAGCGCTCTCAGTGGAGATGACAAGCTTGGAGCATCCGCCGCACGGCGATGGTCAGAACGTGCGGGCCTCATCATCCTTATGGTTGTCGTTGCATCGGTTTTGATGGGTGTTGCGCTCGATCTGGTCGCCAGACTTTTCTAGGAAATGCGGCTGTGACAGTTCGCCGCCCTCACCAGCAACACGAGAAGCGGCCCTGGAACTCGTCCCAGGCGTGGAGCCCTCACGGTCGTCCTTAGGTTCGTTCGAATCGGATAGGTTCGGGCACGTGGCAAAACTGATGCTGATCGACGGTCATTCCCTGACCTACCGAGCGTTCTTCGCGCTCCCGGCCGACATGGCGACAACAAGTGGTCAAGTGACCAATGCGGTGTTCGGATTCACGTCGATGCTGATCAACCTGTTGCGTGATCACAGGCCAGACCGACTGGCTGTGGCGTTTGATCTACCTGAGCCAACGTTTCGGCACAAAAAATACGACGACTACAAGGCAGGGCGTGCCGAGACACCCGACATTCTGCGCCAGCAACTCGGGCTTGTTCGGGAACTTGTCGATGCACTGGCCGTGCCGGTGCTCGAGCAGCCAGGCTTCGAAGCCGATGACATCATTGCCACACTCGCCACCAGAGCCAGAGATGCTGGCGACGATGTGATCGTGGTGACCGGTGACCGCGATGCCTATCAACTTGTCGAAGATCCCCATGTCAAGGTCCTGTACAACAAACGGGGCGTGAGCGACTATGCGTTCTATGACGAGGCTGGCATCTTCGAACGTACCGGGGTGTATCCCAAGGACTACGTGCATTACGCCGCGCTACGGGGCGACAAGTCGGACAATCTCCCCGGTGTGCCTGGTGTTGGCGAAAAGACGGCGGCCAAGCTGATCAACAAGTACGGCGGGATCGAAGGCATCTATGACCATGTCGACGACCAGACACCAAAACTGCGCGAGAACCTGGCCACCTACCGAGAGAACGTTGACCGCAACCTGGAGATGATGCCACTGGTGCTCGACGTGCCGATCGAAGCCGAAATTGATGAACTCCAGATCGGTGGCATCGATGCCGAAGAGGTCCGCCGATTATTTGACTTCCTTGAATTCCGGGCGCTGTATGACCGCCTGACCGACGTGCTCGATTTCGATGGCGGCGCCGCTATGGACGACATCGAAGTCATCGAAGCCGAGATGATGACTCCCGAGACCCCTGCTGACGCTGTTAAGGCATTGAACGCTCTGCCGCTCGAAGGGCCTGTGGGCGTGGCTGGCCATTTCAACGATGGTGGTGACCTCGAAGGACTTGCCGTCACCATCGACCCTGCATCGGGTGACGTGTTGTGGCTCCGCACTGCCCTGATCGCGGACCAGTCAGTTGCCGATGCAGTGCAGGCCACTGTTGGAAGCCCGACCACGGACCTGTGCGGCCACGACATCAAGGCCACTATGAGGGCGCTGTTCGATCTCGGAATCGATTTGCCTGGACTGGCGATGGACACTGCTCTTGCTGGCTACTTGTTAGACCCAGCTGAAACCTCGTATCCGCTCGACGGGCTGCTGGTTCGCTTCGCGTTGCTCCAGCTACCCGATGGCGACGCTGCACCAGAAGGCCAACTCGACTTCGGTGAAGACAGTGTCGACGAGGCACTCCTGACTGGCCGACAGGCTCTCGGGATTGCACGTCTCGTCGAACCATTGCGCAGGTCGATGGACGAACTCGGCCTGACAAAGCTGAATACCGAGATCGAAGTACCACTGATCCGAGTGCTTGCCAAGATGGAGCATCTGGGTGTCGGTGTCGACCTTGCTGAGCTGATCAAGATGCGAGATGATCTGACGGCGGAGTGTGATCGTCTGCGCGCTGCCACTATCGAGGCTGCAGGCGAGGACTTCAACATCAACTCGACCAAGCAGCTCCGCGAGATCCTCTTCGACAAGCTGGGACTGACACCTCAGAAGAAGACCAAGACCGGCTACTCGACCGACGCAGCAACGCTCGAAAAACTCCGCAACGACCACCCCATGGTGGATCTGCTGCTGCAGTACCGCGAAGTCGAGAAACTTCGCTCTACCTACGGCGAGGGCCTGGTGGCCGAAGTAGGGCCCGGCGATCGCATCCGAGCAACGTTCAATCAGACAGTGGCACGAACCGGCCGGCTGAGCAGCGACAAACCAAATCTGCACAACATCCCGGTTCGTTCCGAGCGAGGGCGCAACTTCCGTCGTGCATTCGTTGCTGGGCCCGGACAGACCTTGCTGATAGCGGACTACAACCAGATCGAACTGCGCTGTATCGCTCATCTTGCCGAGGATCCGGGCCTGATCGGTGCATTCGAAGCAGGCGACGACATCCATAATGCGACTGCGTCCCGAATCTTCGACGTGAAGGCCGAGGACGTGACTGTCGAGCAACGGTCCAAGGCCAAGATGGTCAGCTACGGCCTCGCCTATGGCATGGAGTCCTACGGCCTGGGGCAACGGCTCGGCATTCCCACCGGCGAGGCGCAAGTGATTCTCGACGCCTATTTCGTAGCGTTCCCTGCGGTGCGCAAGTACATGGACGACACGGTTGCCGAGGCCCGCCAGCGTGGTTACACCGAAACGTTGTTTGGGCGGCGCCGCCAGATCCCCGAGCTGAGTTCTTCGAACTTCCGCATTCGTCAGGCCGGCGAACGTCAAGCAATGAACGCTGGCATCCAGGGGCTAGCGGCAGACATCTTCAAGGTGGCCCTCGTCGAACTCGACCGTGCGCTCGACAAGAGCGGACTCGCGGCCGAGGTCATCTTGCAGGTCCACGACGAGGTCGTGCTGGAGGTCCCACCGGAAGAACTCGACGCCACCCGCGATCTTGTTGTTGAGGTCATGGCGAATGCCTTCGATCTCCGTGTTCCGCTCGACGTGAACCTGGCCGACGGCCCCACCTGGGCGTCTGCCAAGGGGTAGGCCGGCTTTCGTCCGGTCTTGCGCCCACACCATTTTGGACTTGTCGAATTGTTACGTCCCCAGGGGACGTAACAATTCGGTTGGCGAGTATCTTGCGGCACATGTTGCAGGTGAACGAATATTTTGACGGTGGCGTGAAGTCGATCGGTTTTCAGGGACCCGACCTGGCATCGTCTGTTGGGGTGATGGCCCCAGGCGAGTATGAGTTCGGCACGAGCCAGAACGAGGTCATGACAGTGATCAGCGGTGAACTGGTTGTCAAACTCCCTGGCTCCGACGAGTTTCAGTCATTTCCGGCTGGTGATTCGTTCGCCGTTTCCGCAAATGAGACGTTCCAGCTCAAGGTCGCCACGGATACGGCCTATCTCTGCACGTACGAATAACACCGGCGGATAGGCAGCCGTAGGTCGAGTCGCAGATTGCGCCCTCTGGATCCCGAGCATCACTCACACCGGTGAGCGGCGCCGGATCGGCATCTGTTTACAGGACTGCAACCGAGGAATGCGATGGCATCGACATCGATTGGACGTGCGGGACACGTGCAGGACGAAAGAAGCCGCCCGAAGTCACGGCCCACCGCTGCAGATCCGATGGCACCACCCGGATCTTCCGCGAATTCGATCAGTCGAGCTTGGATAGGGGGAGACGGGTTGGCGCCCGCGCTCACGCAGTTGTTGGGTAACGCTTCACCGTTCACATGCGTTTACGTGCCTTGCGCACGAGCATCACGGCAGTTGTTCTCAGGCCTGATACCGCCGCAGATACAGACGCGATGTGCGACCAACGAGCCGTGTCCGGCCTCCGCTGACGTCGCTCTGGGAGTTGGGGGACGGGCGGCGGTCCGTGCGCGTATCTCGACCTGACAGGCGCGGTTGTGGAGCCCTATTGAGATCTGACCCAGATCTTTGAGGTCGCAGACATGTCCGGCTCTGAATTTTCGGTAGGTGCGCGAAGACATTTCCGTAGTAGTAGGGATAGCCTCGTCGGGCGGCGTGATTCATCGCTGCGTTCCCTAGTTCATATAAGCAAACGAGATTCCGTGTCCGATACGACGATTCCCACCACCCCCGAGCCAGCTGTCGAAGAAGCAGTTGCCGAAGAAGTAGTTGCAGAAGCAGCCCCCGCCGCTGTCGAAGAAGTAGTGGCTGAGGAAGCAGTGGCCGAAGCTGCTGCCGCCGAGGAAGCTCCAGCTGCCGAAGAAGCACCGGTTGTTGCCGAGGCTGTTCCAGCGGAACCCGCACCGGCACCTGCGCCAGCGCCTCCAGTTCTCGCCGCTGACGACGAGTCAATGTTCGGCACCTTCGATGAAGAAGGCAACTACACCCCTCGCCAGATTGTCGCCGACGACATTTCTGATGCTGACCTCGATGCCGCCTATGGCATGACCTTCGTATCGGTCGAAGAAGGCCAGATGGTAAACGGCACGGTCGTGCGTATTGACACCGACGAGGTGCTCCTCGATATCGGCTACAAGAGCGAAGGTGTCATCCCGTCTCGCGAACTATCGATCCGCAATGACGTTGATCCTCGTGAAGTGGTGTCGATGGGCGAGACCATCGAATCACTGGTTCTCACCAAGGAAGACAAAGAGGGTCGTCTGATCCTCAGCCGCAAGCGTGCCCAGTACGAACGTGCCTGGGGCAAGATCGAGCAGCTCAAAGAAGAAGACGGCATGGTCTCCGGTCCGGTCATCGAGGTCGTCAAGGGCGGCCTGATCGTGGACATCGGTCTTCGTGGTTTCCTTCCTGCATCCCTCGTCGAGTTGCGTCGTGTCCGTGACCTGCAGCCATATGTTGGCCAGACACTCGAAGCCAAGATCATCGAACTCGACAAGAACCGCAACAATGTTGTGCTCTCTCGTCGTGCATGGCTCGAAGAGACCCAGAAAGAACAGCGCGAAGAGTTCCTCGACAACCTCAAGCCAGGCGAAGCTCGCAAGGGCATCGTCAGCTCGGTCGTCAACTTCGGTGCCTTCGTGGACCTTGGCGGTATGGACGGACTCATCCACGTTTCGGAACTTTCCTGGAAGCATGTCGACCACCCAAGTTCTGTTGTTGCAGTCGGCGACGAAGTCGACGTGCAGGTGCTCGAGGTCGACCTCGACCGCGAACGCATCAGCCTGTCGCTCAAGGCAACCCAGCAGGACCCTTGGCAGCAGTTCGCTGGTGCTCACAAGGTCGGCGAGCTCGTCTACGGTCGGGTCACGAAGTTAGTCCCGTTTGGTTCGTTCGTGCAGGTTGGCGACAGCATCGAAGGTCTGGTTCACATCTCGGAGATGTCAGCCCATCACGTCGATCTCCCCGAGCAAGTTGTGTCGCCGGGTGAAGAACTCTGGGTCAAGATCATCGATCTCGACCTGCAGCGTCGTCGGATTAGCCTGTCGATCAAGCAGGCTGCCGAGGGTGGCGTCGTAGCCGCCGAGTACCAAGAGCACTTCGGTGAGCACGCGTACGACGATGAAGGTAACTACATCGGCGAGGTCGAGGTCGAAGAATCCGAACCGGCTGCCGTTGAACCGCTGTCGGCCGACATCGCTGCCGACATCGAAGCCGCTTACGCTCAGGTAGACGGCATGGAAACCGAACTCGCACCAGCACCTGAGGCCCCGTCGCCTCCGCCTGGCGCCTGAACGGATCTCAGATCTGATACCGCTGGTCACTGATCAGTAGGTCCTAAAACAGCCCCCGAGCTTCGGCTCGGGGGCTGTTTGTGTTTTCGTGTTTCTAGGCTTGCAGGGTGTTCGACTGTGTGCTTCTCGGTCAAGACCATGCCGACTACGGAATCGCGACCACGGTTGCGGTCGGCGACCGGGCAGCGGCGTCTATCTCGGTTGGGAGTGATACACGCTCACCGAGTCTGCGATTCAAGGGTTCTAGCCTTGTCCCGAATGAGGATGCGTTGTGCATCGTCGACGGTGGCGACCGGGTGGTCATTGCAGCGGCCGACGCCCACTTTGGTCATGAATCCAGTCACGTAATGATCGACTGGTTACACGCGTCCTTCACAAACACACTGCCGACGAACGCGGTGGAGCTTCGAGCGACGATCGAGGGTCTGGGCCACGCCCCTGACCCGGAAACGGATTCGGAGTCGACACTTGTTGTCGCCCTATTCGATCGAGTGGCTGGCCACGGATGGGTCGTCAACTACGGCGACTCCAGTTTGGTGGTGGTGACAGGTGCAGGGGAGTACCGCCAGGTGAACCTCAGGGACGAACGCTACGTGGCTGCTGGCGACCGGTGGCCGGCTGGGAGTTGCTCGTCCAGTGCTTTTAGCGCCGACCCAGGCGACACCTTGCTCATGTTCACCGATGGCGTTGACGAGTGCCATTACCGTCACCCATTGACATCGGTGCGCCCCGACCACATCGCTGCACTTGTGGACAGGGTGGCAGGCCATCCGGCCGACGTAAGCCGAGCGCTTGTTTCGCTGGCGTTAGCAGGCGTCGATGGTCACCCAGGCGGCCAGGACAATAGCGCGATCATTGTGGCGATGGTGTAACCCGTAACATCTTGACTGACTCGGTACCGACACGATTCGTGATGCGCTCGATGATCTCGAAACCGTGGCGTTCGTACAACGTGACAGCCGGGTTTGAAGCCCGAGCCGAGAGCACCACCTGCCTGATGCCGTAGCCATCGGCGATATGAAGAATTTCGCTCATAAGCCGCGATCCGGCTCCCCGGCCGATGATCTCTGGAACTACCGAGATGACGAGCTCCGGTGTGTGCTCGTCGACGAACGTCACGTCTTGTTGCTCGTGGCCGATCATGTGTCGGAGCCAGCTCGCTCCAACGAGCCGGCTTTCGCGCCCGGTCTTGTCAACGGCGATGAGCGCTATGTCACCGGTACGGTTCCCCCAGTCGTCCAGATGGCGAATGAGATCGGGGTTCGACTTCATGTCGTCGAGGGTCACGCCGTCTTCTCGGTCGGTGTAGGACGCGTAGTAGAGCATGTGCCACATGAAGTCAACGTCGTCGGCGGTCGCAGGGCGCAATTCGATCACTTCGAGAGTCTTACAGCTGGGGGCTTCGGAAAACGGCAAACGCCTCGGACTTTGTATCCGAGGCGTTTACTTAGTGACTGGGTAGAACCTTCGTGACTGTGGAGAACCATCTGGTCCACTCGTCCTGTGCCTGTTTACAGGCGAAGTGGACCCGCTGGTTCTAGTCGAGGGTGACGATTCCCATTCGTACCGACTGGAGAACTGCTTGCGTGCGGTCACGTGCATCAAGCTTCTGGTAGATCGAAGCTAGGTGGTTCTTGACCGTCTTCTGGCTGATGAACAACCGTTCGGCGACTTCAGGGGTTGAGTGGCCGTCGGCGATCATCTGGAGCACTTCGGTCTCACGGGGCGTGATCCGGTGACTCGTCGTGGATGACGTTGCCGTCATGGTCGAGTTTGGGCGGTGAACCTGCGCGAGTAGGTGTGGCTTGAGCTGGGGGGCAATCACCGTCTCGCCAGAAGCGGCGAGACGAGTTGCAGTCATCAATTCGTCGATGCTGCAATCCTTGAGCAGGAAACCAGATGCACCGGCGCGGATCGCACGCGAGAGGGACTCTTGATCGCCATGCATGGTCAAGATGATTACCCGCGTGTCCGGGCACTGGTTGGCAATCCGTTCGCAGGCTTCGATGCCATCCATGCCGGGCATGGCGATATCAGCGACCACGAGCTGAGGCTGGTGGGCAATGGCAAGGGGAACGGCTTCTTCTGCGCTGGCGACGTCGCCAATGACGTCGAAGCCCCATTCGATGTACGAGCGCTTGAGGCTCTCGCGCACCATTCGGTGGTCGTCTACGAGGAGGAGTGAAACAGTCATAGGTGTTCAATCGTCCGTTTGGCCCCTTTCTTTAGGGCTACAGGTAGATATGCCTACGGAAAACCCTAAATGGTGCAAATCGAGTCTCTCGTGTAGTTTCAATCCCGTGAGCGAATTTGGCCTGACTGGCGGCATCGGTTCTGGGAAGTCTGCGGCCAGTGAGCGTCTTGTTGCTTATGGGGCTGGTTTGGTCGATGCGGACGCAACGGTCAAACGGTTACAGGTCGCCGGTATGCCAGTGTACGACGAAATCGTTGCCTACTTTGGCGACAAGGTCGTTGGCAACGACGGTGAACTGAATCGTCCTGCACTGGCAGATATTGTCTTCAACGATCAAGACGAGCTGAAGAAGATCAACGAGATAGTCCATCCGGCTGTGCGAAAAGACATGGCCCGCCAACGCGAAGCGTTAGCCAAGACGCACGAAATAGTTGTTCTGGACATACCGCTGCTGATTGACAGCGAACGCACGCTTGAGTTGGCCGGCATCGTTGTGGTTGACACCCCGACGGAGCTTGCTATCGAACGACTCGTGGCTCACCGAGGATTTTCTATCGAAGATGCCAACGCCCGTATTGCGAGCCAGGTAAGTCGCCAGGCCCGACTCGACAAGGCGGATTTTGTTATCGATAACAGCGGTGATTTGGCGGCACTTGATGCTGCAGTCGCCCGTTGTTGGCAATGGATGACCGGAATTTCGCAGGCAGAAGGCTGATGAGCGGCGATTGTGGCTAGAAAGAATCTAAGAAACTTCAGAATCTATGTCAACGAATTGGCTCGCTCATCCGTTGTATAGGTGAACCTTCACGTGAAGTAGCGAGAAGGACACTCTACAGAGCACCACATCTGGGCTGAGGGCATGCACACGTACGACGACAATTTCGAAGCGCTCTATCGCATAGCCTTCCGTGTTGCGTACCGCATTCTTGGCCAGCAGGTCGAAGCCGAAGATGTAGCTCAAGAGACCATGGCCAAGGCCTACACGCGGTGGTGGCGCATTCGCCCAGACGCTGCTCGTTGGGTGTCTAAAGTCAGCGCAAACGGCGCAATCGATGCGTGGCGCAAGCGGTCTAGGCAGGACCTGACTGGCGAAGATCTCGTGCGTTCCCACGATGGTGAGCCCATCATTGAGCGGTTGGCGTTGGTCGATGCACTGTCGCGGCTGTCTCGTCGCCAGCGAGAAGTTGTCGTCCTACGTTATTTGGCCGGTTACCCCGAGGCCGATGTCGCCGAGATTTTGGACTGTTCTGTAGGAACAGTCAAGACACATGCTTCTCGAGGTCTGCATTCGCTGCGAGACACCATGGGTTCAGACCGATGATGTTCGACACGGCCGACGATGTACCCGAGGTTGATCTTTCTGAGATGCGTGTCTCTAAGATGCTGGATGACATCAAGCGGAATTCTCGGAATCGCCGTATTGCGTTGTTCGCTCCGGTGATTCTTGCCGCGGCGGTGCTTGGCGCGATGATCGCGGCGCCGCCACAACATGGCGGCTTGGCTCTGGTCGCGGATGCAGAGGCGCCAGATCCACAACTGCCGCGAGTCTTTGGCTCCAACGGCGTATGGCGTCTGGCCGAACCCATCGAAGAAGCACCGGCTGGCGATCCCGGTCCGGCTGACATGATCGAAGCCCCAACCGAACCAACAGCGCCAGCGTTCACCCTTTCTCCTCCTCAGAACGAGGACCTCCAATCGCTCCCGACGTCGACGCCTACCCCTCCGGCGTCGACGTCGGGACAATCCCTTGCGTCCGTTGAACCAGCGACGACCGATGCCTCCCCGTTTCAGGCAGACCCGGCAACCCTTGATTGGTCAGCTTTCAGTGCCGATATTCGTATCGAAAAGCTTGCGCCGATGGCAGTCCCGTCCGTCAGCAACCCTGCGGTGCCTGCGACCCCAGCCGAGGACAACCCAGGCGAGGACACCCCAGCCGAAACAGCTCAGGCCGAGGCTGCCGCACTCGAACGAGATCTCACACCAGGAGAGACAGCTACTCCACCAGACACCCTGTCCAACGATCTGGCTCCGCCAGGCGTGCAAAACGATGGGAACGTAACTGTTGCGGTTGAAGAGCCGCACACCG
>Ga0213868_10005469_pt1 | contig 11396 bp, 8 predicted proteins | sample PICome_9_FD_160087 | JGI IMG/M metagenome (GOLD analysis project Ga0213868, IMG submission 160087) | Coastal seawater microbial communities near Pivers Island, North Carolina, United States - PICO127 | ecosystem: Environmental > Aquatic > Marine > Coastal | place: USA: North Carolina | collected...
TTACCATGTTTGGTTCTAACAAATAAATTTTAATATTTAATATTCTTGCAGCTAAACATAAAGGTAGTGACATATATCCACCTGTAGAAATAAGAATTTGTATTTCTTCTTTTTTTAATAATATGAATGATCTAAAAGTTAAAAAAAATACTTTTAAAATTGATAAAGGTAATAAAATAAAATTATTTAACTTGGGTGTATCAATAACAAGAGTGTTATAAAATTTATCATCAAGATATTTAAGACCTCTTGTATCGCTTGAAATTAATATATCATAATTTTCTTTTAAATGATCATACATTGTAATTGCAGGAATAACATGTCCACCAGATCCTCCTGTGGAGATTAAAATCTTACTTTTCATTTAATTTTCTATTTTTCTTTTAGTTAAATTTAAAATTATTCCCGAGAGTATCGAGATACTCACTATTGAAGAACCTCCGTAACTCAAAAATGGTAGGGTCATACCTGTTGTAGGAAATAGTCTAATATTTACACCCACATGAATAGTTGCTTGCATTAGGATTAAGCTTACACATCCAATTAAAACAAGTTTAGTTTTATCATCTTTTTCATAATTTATTTTTTTAAAGACCATGTAAATAAACATTAAAAATAATAATAATATTAACATTATGGCAATAACACCAAACTCTTCAGAAATTACAGATATAATATAATCAGTATGTGCCTCAGGTACTCGATTTTTCAAAGTTCCTTCGCCAATTCCTTTACCAAAATAGCCACCACTTGTAATGGATTCTATAGCTTTATCAGATTGAAAATTATGGGTTCCAGTATCTCTGTTAAAAAAAGAGAAAATCCTACTTTGAATATAATTAAACTTAGGGACGTACATAATCAAATAAGCTAATGAGATAAAAGCAAATATAGAAAGACCTAAAAGAATAAAGATATTGATACCGGAGGTAAAAATTAAAACTGCCCAAGAGAAAACAATAAGGAGAGTTTGGCCAATATCTGGCTGCATTACAAGAAGTAATGCAATTATTGATACTAAGACAATTGAAAATAAATATTTTAAATAAAGATTTGAACTTCTGACACTACAAAGAATACTTGAAATTACAATAATTAAAAAAGGTTTTAATAATTCAATTGGCTGAAATCTTGGTAAAAAAAATAAATCTATCCATCTCTTTGATCCTTTTACTTCAACACCTATAATTGGAACTAAAAATAAAGAAATTAAAGTAATAAAAAAAAGAAAATATGAGTAATGAAATAATTGATTAGTTTTCAAAGAGGAAAAAATATAAATAATAATTATTCCAATAAAAATATAAATTAAATGTTTAAAAAAGAAGAAATAGCTATTTGTATCTAATTTGTCTGAAGCAATTAGTGATGTTGAAACTAATGAAAAAAAAAGTCCAATTGCAAATAATGAACTTATAATTAAAAAGATTGATTTGTCTATACTCTTCCACCATTGATAATTAAATCTATATAAAAAGTTGTTGTTTTGCATTAAGGAATTTTTTTATTAATTGGTTAAAATATTTTCCTCTATCTTCAAAATTTTTAAAGCTATCAAATGATGCTCCGGCAGGACTAAAGAAAATAATATTTTTTTTAAAGTTCTTATCTTTTAAATCAAAAAATATTTCATTTAATATATCTTTTAAATATTTAAAATGCTTTATATTTATCTTATTTTTGATATTTTTTTTAAATTCTTTATAATTATTTCCAAAAATAAATGTTTTAAAATTCTTATAATGTTTTTTAGATAGATTTAATCGATCGCCTTTTTTAGGAATACCACCCAAAATCCAATAAGCATTTTTTAAATTTTTTAACAGATTTTCTGATGAAGCAAAACTTGTGGACTTAGAGTCATTAATTATTGTTAAATTTTTATTTTCATAGATAATTTGTTGTCGATATTTTAAACCTTTAAATCTATTTAAAGTTTTTATTAATTTTTTACTATTTAATTTTAACGTTTCAGAAATCATCAAGACGAATGATAAATTCTCTAGATTACCTGCGGATAAAAAGTACTTATTCTTTAATTGTTTAATTATTTTTTTTGCTTTTTTTAGATCAACTCTAATAATTTTTGGATTATATTTTTTACTATTGAGCTTTTTATTTATTAATAAGTCATTTTTTTTAACAAATGCTATAGACTCTCTCGACTGAGAATTTAATAATTTAAATTTAGCATTAATATAATTTTTTAAGTTTCTATGTCTCTCTATATGATCAGGGCTTATATTAAGTATTACTGAGTATTTTGAGGTAAATAATTGACTGTAATCTAATTGATATGATGAAGTTTCAATCACAAAAACAGTTTTTTTTGTAATTTTTTTTTCAGATAATGCTGGATTTCCAATATTACCAATTAACCTACAATCATAGTTTTGATCTAATAAAATATCATACAATATTTTAGCTGTGGTTGATTTTCCATTAGTTCCAGTAATAGTGATGCTTTTGTTTTTGTAAAAAGAGTAGAATATATCTAAATCTGTATAAATTTTAGACTTATTTTTTTTAAGAAATTTAGATAATTTACAGTTTAAAATATCAATTCCAGGACTAATAATAATTATATCAAATGTTATTTGAGATATTTTTTTAATATTCCTTATCCATTGCTTAGGTTGATGTCTAAGTTTTTTTTTGGGGTCATCATCAAACAAATAAACCTTAGATTTATTCTTTAAAAATTTATATGATGAAATTCCACTTTTACCTAAACCATAAATTAATATTTTTTTTTTTAAAAAAATATTTTTATTGTCTATCATTATCTTAATTTCAAAGTAGCAAGACCTATCATTGCCAAAATAATTGAAATGATCCAGAATCTAATTACGACTGTTGACTCGGGCCATCCTTTCTTTTCAAAATGATGGTGGATTGGTGCCATTCTAAAAATTCTTTTTCCAGTTAATTTAAAAGAAACTACTTGTACCATCACGGATACAGCCTCAAGAACAAATAACCCACCTGTAATTGCTAATACTATTTCATGTTTTGTAATTATTCCAACAGCTCCCAAAGAGCCCCCAAGTGCTAAAGAGCCTGTATCACCCATAAAAATTTTAGCTGGTGGTGCATTAAACCACAAGAACCCTAAACATGCTCCTATTATAGCTCCACAGAAAATTGAAACTTCACCTGTACCTTCAATATATGGAATCTGTAAATAATCAGAAAATACAATATTTCCAGTTACATAACTTATAAAAGCAAAACAGCCTGCAACTAAAATTACTGGTACTGTAGCCAATCCATCAAGTCCATCTGTTAAATTGACTGCATTTGATGAACCAACAATGACAAATACAGAAAAAGGAATAAAAAACCATCCAAGATTAATTATTAAATTTTTAAAAAAAGGAAAATATAAATTTTTAATTTCTTGATAATCAACAAAATAAACAAATAAACTAATTCCTAATAATGCTAAAAAAATTTGTGATAGTATTTTTAATTTAGATGAAATGCCTGAAGAATTATTATATTTTATTTTTTTGAAATCATCGAAAGCACCTAATAAACCAAATGAAATAGCAATATAAACACAAAATAAAACACTTGTGTTTGATAGATCTCCCCAAAATAAAACAGATAATAGTAATCCAAACAAAATTATAACTCCTCCCATTGTTGGAGTTCCGATTTTTTTTACTATATGATCTTGGGGCCCATCATCACGTATGGGATTTACAATTTTTCTATTTGAAAAAAACCTTATAAAAGGTCCTCCAATTAACAAAACTATAATCAATGAAGTAAATAAGGATAAACCTGTTCTAAAAGTAATGTATTTAAAAACGTTTAAAAATCCAAAGATATCTACGAAATTAAGTAAAAATTGATAAAGCATTATCTGAAACCTCTTATTTTGCTTATTATCTTATTGAATCCTGTCGCATTTGAGGCCTTAACCATAAGATAATCATTATTATTTAAATCATTTTTAATCAAATCAATAATTTGTAAGTTGTTGTTTAATATCCTACCTTTTTTCTTTTTTGAAATAGAATTGTATGTAAATAAAACTTTACTTCCTTTAACAAAAATTTTGTCAATCTTCGTATTATTGATTATTTTTCCAATAGATTGATGAAGCTTTTTAGAATGTTTTCCAAGTTCTAGCATATCGCCCAATAATAAATATTTTTTTTCTTTATTAATTTTAATTTTGTCAAAATTTAAAATTGCAGATTTAAGAGACAACGGATTCGAATTATAACTTTCATCAATTAAGTTTAGGTTTTTTTTATCAATCTTAATTTTAACAATATCCCCCCTACCATTTGGTGTTTTGAAGTGCATGAAAATATTTTTATTCAACCTAGATATATCTAAAAAAATACTCATCACAGCCAATGTGGCTAAAATATTTAAGATATTATTTTGAAAATTGTTAGAGATAAAAAAATAGGTTTTTAAATTATTTACCCTAATTGTTGCTTTAAACTTATTAGAAATTTTTTTAATACTTATCAACTTTATATTTGCATTTTGATTATTAATACCAAATGATAGAATTTTTAAATTTCTTTTATTAGCTATTTTTTTATGTAATATAAAAAAATTATCATCAGAATTTAGAACAATAGACCCATTAACTTTTGTATTATTAATTATTTCTGATTTAGCTAAAGCAATTTGTCTAAGATTCTTGAAGTTCTGAGCATGAGCATAATTAATGTTAGTAATTACACTAACATCTGGTTTAACGATTTTAGAAAGATAATCGATTTCACCTTTTTTATCCATTCCAATTTCTAAAACTCCATAATTATTTTTTTGATCTAAATTAAAAAGACTTAAAGGGACCCCATATTTATTATTATAGGATTTAGGAGAAATACCTACATTAGATAATTGGTTTAATGAGCTGCCTAATAATTCCTTTAATGTAGTTTTTCCACAACTGCCAGTAATAGCAATAATTTTTGTTTTTATATTTTGTCTATATAACTCAGAACTTTTTGTTAAAAGTTTAAGTGAATCTTTAACTTTAATTTGACGAGAAATATTTATTTTTTTTTCAATTTTATTAACTACTGCCATTGATGCTTTTTTTTCGAAAGCTTCACTTATAAATTTATTACCATCATTTTTTATGCCTTTAATTGCAAAAAAAATGTCACCTTTTTTTATTTCTCTAGAATTAATTCTAGCCTTCTTGAAAGAAATTTTGCTTGATATTTTTTGCTTCTCATTTAGCTCTTTGATTATATTAAACTTTAAATTATTTGATAAATTTAAATTTTTTTTTTTTTTTGCATCAAGAATAATTTTTTTATCTGAGAAAAAAATTTTTTTTACCCCAATTTCTTGAACTCTTTCATGACCTTTTCCAGCTACAAGTAAAATGTCACCTGTATGTAATTGTTTTATTGCTTCTGATATTGCTTTTGCTCTATTAGGAAATTCAAATATTTTTTGATTTTTTATTCCTTTTTTTATATCTTTTCTTATTTTATTAGGCCGCTCTTGTCTTGGATTGTCATCAGTAAGATAAATTTTATCTGAAAAAAGATCAGCAATTTTGCCCATTTTAGCTCTTTTATTTTGATCTCTATTTCCTCCACACCCAAAAACTAAAGTTATTTTTTGACCTGGAAATTGTTCTTTTAAATTTTTAAGACAAGTTTTTAAAGCATCAGGTGTATGTGCGTAGTCTAAAATTACCCTTGATTTATTTTTAATCCTTCCAACAATTTCAAACCTCCCTTCCACAGATTTTATTTTTGGTATTACATTAAGTATGTCTTTAATATTGATATTACTTTTTATTGAGGCAATGACCGCCATTAATACATTTTTTAACTGAATTTTTCCTACCAAATTAAGTTTAATTTTATGTATTAAATTATTGTATTTAATCTCCAACAATTGAGACTCGCCTTCATATTGGTGGGACAGAAATTGAAAATCGTTTTTTTTATCTAATAATGAAAAAAGCCTTAAACTTTTATTGGATGCTATTTTTTTTATTTTCTTGAATTCAGGTATTTTTTCATCAGTAATTATATTTCCATTTTTTCTAATTAATTTTTCAAATAAATAAAGTTTAGCTTTTAAATAATTTTTAATATTTTTATGATAGTCTAAGTGATCTTGGGATAAATTTGTAAATATTCCAGTATTAAAGAATAGTCCATCCAATCTGTTTTGGCTTAAACCGTGACTTGATGCTTCCATAATAACATTATTAATATTTAGTTTTTTTAAATGACATAAAATTTTACTTAATTGTATTGGATCCATTGTGGTGTTTGATAAATCTTTTTTAAATTTTTTTGACTTAATTCCCAACGTCCCAATCGATGCAACTTTTTTATTATTCAAGTCTAATATTTGATAGTAAAAATCTGCAATAGATGATTTTCCATTTGTACCTGTAACTGCAATAATATTATTAGGGATTTTATTATTAATCTTAAATGATATTTCAGCTAATAATTTTCTAATACTATCTGATTGAATAAATAGAATACCATTTTTTACTCCATTAATTTTTTTTTCCGTTACAATAATTTTTGCACCGTTTGAGATTGCAGATGATATAAAGTTATTTCCATCTATTTTATTTCCTTTAATTGCAAAAAAGATGTTATTTTTTTTTACCTGATTACTATTGAACGAAATTCCCGAAAAAAAAATTTTTTTATATTTTTTCTTAATTTTTTTGAAGTAATCTCCTAGAAGCATAATTATTTAATTTCTAGATATTTTGTGGCTAAAATAGGCCCAATTTTATCCATTATTTTTCCAGCCACCTCGACAGAAGTCCATCCAGCTGTATTATACAAAGTTCCCTTCCAACCACCTTTTCGATGTCTATACTTATAATAATAATCTTTTGCTTTTTGTGGCGTATCTAACATAACAACAAATACATATTGTGGATCTGATGTTGGAAATATAGATGCAAACGTATTTATCTTTGCTTCAGAATAGGAGCCTTCTTTTGGTTGGTCTGCAGTACCTGTTTTGCCACCAATTTCGTAATTTGATACATCTGCAAATTTTGCGGTTCCTTCCTCTGTATTAACAATTTTTCTTAAAGCTGCAACAACTTGCTCAGATACTCCTTTATTAATTAATCTATTTTTTTTTTTATTATAAGCACCTTTTTCAATTAAACTCGGCTTAATTTCATAACCTCCATTAGATATTACTGCATAACCTTTTGCTAACTGAAGAATTGTAGTTGCAACACCATGACCAAATGAAGCTGTAGCTAATTTACATTTACCAAAATTAAAATCTTTTTGTGGGGCCACTTCATCAATATCAAAATCAATTGAACTTAATACGCCTACTTTTTTTAAAAAAGACTCATAATTTTCTGGTCCAACTAATTGAGCTATTCTAACTGAGCCAATGTTTCCTGATCTAATCAATATCTGCTCTGCTGTCAAATCTGAGGGAATTTTATTATCATATTCTCCAATCCTGTGTTTATCGCAACGAATAGATTTTGGTAAATCTAAAAATTCAGTTTCTGGTTTTATTAAATCTTCATTTAAAGCACTTGCAAATGTGAATGGTTTAAAAACTGAGCCAAATTCATAAGTTCCTTTGGTAACTCTATTAATAAAATTTAAATCAGTTATATTTCGTCTTTCGTTGGGATTAAAATCAGGCAATGAAATGAGTGAAAGAATATTTCCATTATTTGCATTCATTAATATAGCGGCACTACCTTTGCTTTTAAAAATTTCTTGATATTTAATTAGTTCTTTTCGTATTAAAAACTGCACATCCTTATCAACTGTAAGTTTAATTGGTTTTTTGGAATTTCTGAGAACTTCATCAAATGATTTTTCTAAACCTGAAATTCCATTGTTGTCATCATCTATTTGACCGATGATATGACTAAAAAGATTTTTTTGAGGATACATCCTTAAAACCTTTTCCTCAGGTTTTATAGAATTATCTCCAAGTTTCATTAATTTTTCATAGTCTTCTTCTGATACTTTTTTTTCTAACCAAAAGAATTTTTTTGTATCAAGCTGCTTTTTAATTTTCTTATAATCTTTGTTTGGAAATATAATATTTAAACTTAATAAAAGTTTTTTTTGATCTATCACATCTGAAGTCTTTATACCTATATCAATTGATTTAACTGTTTTAGCTAAATAGTTACCATTTATATCAATTATATCTGCTCTATAGAGTTTATTGGCAGACATAGGTAAATCATCAGATATTTCTATATTAGATTTGCGTGATCCAAGATGAATTAAATGAATTGTATAAATAAGATAAATAATAAAAAAGAAAAAAAATATAAACGCTATTCTATTAAATTGAATATTTAAGTTTGTATTATTTTTTTTATAATCGAAATTATTTTTATAATCTTCGATAATGATTTTTGCTCTAAATTTTTCCATTAATCTTTAATTATTTTTAAGTTTTCAATATTTTTATCTTTGTTTGTGATTTTAAAAATTTTGATATTTTCGATTTTTTTTTGCACTAAATCATTTTCAAAATATAATGATTGAAACTCTAATAATTTGTTTGAGGAACTAAGATAATCAAATTCTAATTTGATTTTTTCAAGTTCTGAATTTAGAATTCTAATATTCTCTTTTACTATAAAAATTTTATCTTCATTTTTTTTTGCAGAATTTTTAATTATAGCGGTAGATAAAATTAATGAAAAAATAACTAATACTAATACAATTTTTTTCATAGTTTATTTCCAAAATTTTCTATCTCAATCAAGTTGTTGAATTGATCTAGAATGTCAGTTTTAAATTCATAAAAGTCAGTTTTTTTTATCGCATATCTAAGTTTTGCTGATCTTGATGGTAAATTTTCACTTATCTCTTTAACAGAGGGTATAATTGCTTTTTTTTCATTTAATTTTAGTAACGTTTCAGGCTGCTCAGTCACAGGAGCATATCTTGATATACTTTTTTTTTCTGAGAGACTTTTCAAAAAATATTTAACAATTTTATCTTCTAGTGAATGGAATGTGACTACAGCTAGAACGCCATCTTTTTTTAGAACTTTAGTTGCATTAATTAATCCAAAAATTAATTCACTTATTTCTCTATTAACTAAAATTCTTAATGCTTGAAAAACTTTTGTAGCACTATGGACTTTAAAGTTTTTTTTTCTTTTTGTGTTTTCTATGATTTCAACAAGTGTTTGTGTATCTAATTTTTTCTTTGATCTTTCTTTAACAATATTTCTTGCAATGAATTTGCTTTCTTTTTCTTCTCCAAAATACTTGAATACTTTATCTAATTCCTTTTCATCTAGTTTATTAATTATATCTTCAGCAGAATAATTATTTAAACCCATCTGCATATTCAATTTTCCTTTAGATTCAAATGATAGACCTTTTTTAGGATCTTTAATTTGAACATAAGAATAGCCAAGATCAAATATGACTCCTTTAACATTCTCATTTTTGAGTTTTAGATTTTTTAGTTGGCTAAATTTAATGTTTTTGAATAAAAACCTATCTTCAAATTTATTTTTTATCTGATTAGCTTTTGCTTCACTTTCAATATCTCGATCTAAAGCTATTACTTTAGTATCTTTAAACTCTAATATTTTTTTTGAATAACCACCTTGACCAAAAGTACAGTCAATAAATGTGCCACCATATTGAGGGGAAATAATGCTAATAATTTCTTTTAGCAGTACTGGATAATGCTTTTGCACTTCCGGTACTATGGTGGCTTCCATTTATTTCTTTGAAGACCATTAATTTTTTTGTCTTCTTAAGAATGCTGGTATCTCAAGATCATCATCCTCTTCATTACTTGAAGACAATAAGTCATCCGAGCTTGAATTTTCTGTCTCTGAACTAAATAAATCTGGTGCATCTGAATCAACACCAAATTCTTTCAGATCATTAGAAGCATCTTCTTCTACATTTTCATCTACTGTTTGTTCTTGAGATGTCTCTATTGCTTCTTGAGTAAAAGATTTTTCCATCTCATTTAGAGAAGTATCTTCAATAACACTCTCTGTTTCAATATTATTTCTATGAATTGCTTCTTCATTTGTAATATTAGAACTTAAATGTTCTTGATGTTGTTCTTGAACAATTTCATTATCTAATTTCAATGCATTAGCACCATGTGTAATTGGGTTATTTGTTGTTGTGCTAGAGAAATTAAACGAAGCAGAAGACTCCATATTTGAAAAATCAGAGTAACCGGGATTACGATTCTGAATACGATGAACCATATTTACAACTGATTTTGACTCTGGCTGTTGACCATCCAAAGAAGTTGCAACAATTGAAACTCTCATTTTTCCATCTAATTCCGAGTCAGTAATTGCTCCTATAATCAATTCTGCCTCTGGATCTACTTCAGCTCTAACTTTGTTTACAGCTTCATCAACTTCAAAAAGTTTAAGATCTTTTCCACCAGTGATATTAACTAATAATCCTTTTGCACCTTTTAAAGTATAATCATCAATTAATGGATTACTTATAGCCATCTCTGCAGCTTGAAGAGCTCTACCTTCACCTTCAGCTTCTCCTGTTCCCATCATGGCTTTACCCATAGATGCCATAACAGTTTCCACATCAGCAAAATCTAGATTTATTAAACCAGGTCTCACCATCAAATCAGTTATACTTTGTACTCCATGCATCAAAACATTATTTGAAAGATTAAAAGAGTCTTCAAATGTTGTCTGTTCATTTGCTATTTTAAAAAGATTTTGGTTTGGAATAACAATAATTGTATCAACATGTTTTCTTAGTTCTTCTAAACCTTGTTGTGCTCTTCTCATTCTAGAGGGGCCTTCATATAAGAAAGGAAGAGTCACAACACCTACTGTTAAAATATTTAATTCCTTTGCGGCTCTAGCAATGACATGGGCAGCACCAGTGCCTGTTCCACCACCCATACCAGCTGCAATAAAAACCATATTTGCACCTTGCAAAGTATTCACAATTTCGTTTAAAGACTCGTCTGCTGCTGCTTGACCAATATCAAGTTTTGCACCAGCGCCCAAACCTTTAGTTAAATTTAATCCTATTTGAATTCTTGTTTTACATTTGCTTAACTTTAAATCTTGTGCATCAGTATTGACTGCAATAAATTCTACCCCTTGTAGATTATTTTCAATCATTTCGTTGATTGCATTTCCTCCTGCTCCACCAACTCCCATTACTAAAAGTCGTGGCTGTAGTTCTTTAATTTCTGGTGCTTTAAAGTTAATTGTCATCTGTTATTTCCCCTCGTTATTGTTAAAATGTTTTTCCCATTTAAGACTTGCTCGGTTTAAATTTGCTTTTTTTCTTGCAGATGTCTTAAATTTTTCAAAAGCTGTTGGTTCCCATATTTGAAAGGTTTGACCTTGACCAACAAACAACATGCTATTTTTTATTTTTGCATGTTTTAATAATT
>Ga0213868_10005470_pt1 | contig 11396 bp, 6 predicted proteins | sample PICome_9_FD_160087 | JGI IMG/M metagenome (GOLD analysis project Ga0213868, IMG submission 160087) | Coastal seawater microbial communities near Pivers Island, North Carolina, United States - PICO127 | ecosystem: Environmental > Aquatic > Marine > Coastal | place: USA: North Carolina | collected...
CCGCCTGCTCCCAGGCGCCGCGTCGCAGCGCAATTTCAAGCAGTCGCTGCACGACATGTTGGTCATGCTCTCCGCCGAGCAGTCCATTGTAGACATTCTCCGCGACGTCTAACAAGCCATGACGATACGCGTGCTCCGCCTGATCCAATGTAGACGCAGAAGCCCTATGGGTGAGACCCATAGGGCTTGCTAAAAACAGAGACGCAACCAGTATCGATGGAAGACGTCGACAGCGTAGACGACTTAGGAGGCCGCCCCGCATGGCTAAAGCTGAGACATCTCGATAAAGCCTTCCAGCTTTCTAATGCGGGTCGGGTGACGCATCTTGCGAAGAGCCTTCGCTTCGATCTGGCGAATACGCTCACGAGTAACCTGGAACTGTTTGCCAACCTCCTCTAGCGTGCGGCTGTAGCCGTCGACCAAACCAAAGCGCTGCTCTAACACTTGGCGTTCACGTTCTGTCAGAGTATCCAGAACATCTTTTATCTTGTCTCGGAGAAGCGAGAAACCCGTCATCTCCATTGGATCTTCAGCGGCCTTGTCCTCAATAAAATCACCAAAGCTGGTATCATCACTCTCACCAACCGGAGCCTGGAGAGAGATGGGTTGCTGAGCCATGCGTAAGACGGCACGAACACGCTCCACGGGAAGGTGAATCTCCTCGGCAATCTCATCGGGGCTTGGCTCGCGACCATACTCTTGCACTAGCTGCTTTTGCACCCGCATGAGTTTATTGATCGTCTCGATCATGTGAACCGGAATGCGGATCGTCCTTGCCTGATCTGCAATAGAACGCGTGATCGCCTGACGGATCCACCATGTCGCGTAGGTCGAGAATTTGTAACCACGGCGATACTCAAACTTCTCCACTGCCTTCATGAGGCCCATGTTTCCTTCCTGAATCAGGTCAAGAAACGATAGCCCTCGGTTTGTATACTTCTTCGCAATGGAAATGACCAATCGCAGGTTCGCCTCGACCATTTCTGTCTTGGCCTGGAGCGCCTCCTGCAGCCAGTGCTTGAGCAGCGCGTAGTTCTCTTTGAATTCGCTAGTCAAGAACCACGTGGCTTCAGCCGCAGCCGAAATCTCTGCCTTCACGCGAGCGGTCTTCGGACGAGCCCAGAGTTTAGTCAGCCTCTCTTCAAGAGCGTCGATGTCACTTACAAACTCCTCAATAATTTTGTGTTTAAAGTAGAAGCGATTATAAGTGCGCTGCAGCGTTGAAGCTTGCTTTTTGATATCGTCGGCAAGTGCGGCAGGCATGTTCTTATCAGCCGAAACGTAGCCCATCCGCTTTACCTGCAAGATTTGCATCGCCGCAGTCTGCTCACGGAGACGATCACACAGTCGAGGAAGCGCCTTGAGATAGCGCTCTCGGCTTTCGATCTTCTTGTCGATGATGACCTTATCGAAGCGCTCAGAACCTTCGAGCAACCTCTGAGCAAGTGTCAGGAAAGGATCGCACGACGGGCCAAACGAAAACAGTAGCTTCTGAACCCAGTTCTCTGCCTTCTCGATTCGCTTGGAAATCTCGACCTCTTGTTCCCGAGTCAGCAACGGGACCTGACCCATCTGCTTGAGATACATCCGGACAGGATCATCAAGAGAATCATACTTCGGAGCCTCTGCTTTGGCTGGCTTCTCTCGGTCTTTCGCCACCTCCTTAACACGATCCACTTCAGCTGCGTGAATCACTTCAAACTCCATGCTCTCAAGACGATGGAGAACTTCGTCTAGTCCCTCTGGAGCGATCAGAGTTGCGGGCAAGGCGTCATTGACATCGTCGAAGGTCAAGTAACCTTGTTCCTTTGCAAGCTTGATGAGATCCCTTAGTTTCTCCTGGATTTCGGGAGAATCGACAGCGGAAAGCTTGCGATTAGGAGGGGTTAAAACAGCGGCGGCGGCTTTCGTTTTCTGTTTCCCGTTGTCTACTGGTCGTCGCCTTCGTATTCGGCGTGAGGGCTTAAGTTTAACTATTGCGTGAGTATCAATCCTACTAGTCGTCTTCCTACTTTGTGCCATATGATAGGGTGCTGTTGAGGGACGCCGTCAGAAAGGGTGGGGTTCTTTAAGCTGATGGCACAATAATATCGGAGGCGTCGTCGGGACGGTCAAGCGTTTCTTTCAAGACCTTCAGTTCACCTAACAAAGCAATCATCTCGGTGGCCTCTAACCCACTGTCTTTCAGTCGTCTCTCAACTTCTCGATATCTCCTCTCGACTTCTAGACGTTTGAGGCCCAACCACGCATCATGTGCCGCCCTCAAATGATTTCCATCTGGAGGTTTTATAATCAGTTTAGCCAGTGAGCTTTCTAAAGGTTTCTGCAATGAGGCTAGGAAATTCCCGACGCTTTTTGGTGTCGTCGGCTCAAAGTTGGCATCAGCCAGACATTGAAGAACATCGGCATCCGGCAAATATTGAACTTGCTCGAAAGCGGAGAGTTCAGCTTTCAACCATTGCTTGGCTTCCGCATCGATCAAGACCATTTGGCAGAGCAGACGCGAGGACACATTCTGAAACTCGTATTCTTCCTTGATTTCCACCTCTTCTTGTCCATGCACCCATTTCGACTGCCGGTCCTTCTGCCGCTGCTGCTTTTTAATGGCCGAGAAGACACTTCTCCGAAAGGCGTCATTCGATATCCCTAAACGAGAAGCCACATTGTTGATCATCGTGTCCTGCATCAACTTATCACGAATAAGCGCCAGGTTGTCAGCAAGCTCCCGTGCCAATTCATTCTGTTCCTTCGGTGAATTCAAATCCACGACCTTCGATCGCTGAGCGATTTGGAAGTCGAGGAAATCGGAAGCTTGGTCGAGCAGCTTCCGATAAGCGTCGGCGCCATACTGCTTTATGTAGGAGTCCGGATCTTCACCCGGTGGCATTTCCACGGCGCGAACAAACACACTGGCTTCAGCCAATGCTTTGAAGGTCCGCTGGGCGGCCTTAAATCCCGCAGTGTCTGCGTCAAAACACACCACAACCTCCTGAGTAAGACGCTTTAGCGTACGCGCGTGATCCTCGGTGAAAGCGGTTCCCAGCGGCGCCACCATGTTTTCGAAGCCCTGAGAGAAGCACGTGATGAGATCAATCTGCCCTTCGCAAATCACAGCTCGGCCAGCTTTCAGGATGGCCCGTTTGCTGCGATGCAGACCAAAGAGCGTCTTACTCTTATGGAATAAATCCGTCTCAGGCGAATTGAGATACTTCGCCATGTTCGATTCCGGATCTAACGATCGCCCGCTAAAAGCGATCACCTCTCCGAAATCGTTGCAGACCGGGAACATCAGACGATCGCGGAATCGCCCAACGATTCTAGGCCTGCCAGTGGGACCTTCGCGCTCCGCGACCAGTCCCGAATCAATCAGCAGGTCGTTTGTGTAACCCATGCTGCGCGCCCACTCAAAGAACAACCGAGGGTCGCTCGGCGCATACCCAAGTTTCCAATCCTTCGCGATCTCAATGCTGAGCTGTCGCTGTTTTAAATACGCCCGAGCATGTTCAGCATGGGGCTTCTTCAACAGGTTCCGGTGAAACCACTTGGCCACTTCCTGATGAACCGTCATCAGTTGCGACCGCTGCTTCAGCTCGCCCGCTCGCTCTGGAGACAGCGCTTCCTCAACGACGGGAATCCCCGCTCGCTCTCCAAGCCGTTTGATCGCACTTGGGAAATCGATGCCGTCCCGCTCCATCAGAAATCGCGCCGCTCCCCCACCCGCACCGCAGCCGAAACAGTAATACATCTGTTTTGACGGACTGACGGTAAAAGAGGGGCTTTTCTCGCTGTGGAAGGGACACAGCGCACTGTAGTCCATCCCCACTTTCCGCAGAGGGAAATAGGACTGAATTAGATCCACGATATCCGTGCTATTAAGCACTCGCTCTACCGTATCCTCAGAGATCATAACAGAGCAATATTTCCATTACTTGTAATTCCCTCCCATCTTCGCCATACGGCCTCCTTCACCACGCCATCTAACACATCACATTCTGCAAAATAAGCATCTTGAGAACTAACAGAGCCTAAATCCAACAAGTCCATTGAAGATCCCGACTCGGAAATCTTGCCCTTGAACCGAACGGATCTGAGTTTGGGAGAAATTATCATCAGCTGTACTTTCTTTCCTAACTCGGTTGTCCTACACTGACGACTCTTCTTTGACATGAACTTCTCCATCCGCGCCACGCTTGTACTTCTTGCCCTTGCAATCAGCAGCGCGGCCCAAAACCCGCTAGCAGAACCACTGCCGAAGCCTCCTATCGGCCTGTCTGGCAAGGAAGTCGTCGTGGTGAACGTCACCAACGGCCTCGCGAAAAGCAATGCCGAAGAGGCCCTCGAAATCATCGAAGAACTCGACGTCGCGCGAACTGAGGCGGTCATCATTCAGATCCATTGCCTGATGGATACGAACTGGGAAGAGATCAATTTGATCATGGGTGGTCTGGGAAATCTGAAGATCCCAAGTTATGCCTTTGTAGACAGCATGGCGGTCGATGCCGGTGCTTTGCTTTCATTCGCGACGGACAAGATTTACATGGCACCGGCCAGCATCATCGGCGGCAGCCCGATTCTCGGCTCTGGGAACATGAAGGCGAAGCTAGCGTCGTTCAATCTCGCCACAGCGCGCTCCGTTGCAATGAGTAAGGGACGGGACCCACAACTGGTCGAAGCCATCTGGAATGAAGACCTCGAAATTCGACTGGGAGATGAGGTGCTTTCAAAGAAGGGCGAAACCCTCATGGTCGAAGCTCAAGACGCTGTCCGGGTTCACGAGGGCAAGCCCTTCTTGGCAGAGGCACTCGTGGTCGATGTCCATGCCTTGAAAGAGCATGCAGGCCTAAAAGGAGGCCTCAGATTTACGAATGCCCTTGACCCTAAAACCATTAGTGAAGGATCTGCCTTAAATGCCTTAAAAACGAAAGAGGAATCCTATTCAGGAAACGTCGTTGTTATTGAGGTTGGCAAGCGAGATTTGATCAACTCTGCGCGCTTCGATTACATGGGTCGGGTCCTGGCCAAGGCTGAGCGTGAGAACGCTTCAGCGGTAATCCTTGATTTGAATACGCCCGGCGGACTTGCCTTCCAAACCGGCGAGATCATGATGCGGTCTTTGGCTAAGATGAGCGTGCCCACTTATGCCTATGTGAATCCGTCAGCCGTATCGGCAGGCGCACTCATTGCACTGGCTACTGATGACATCTACATGAGCCCAGTCAGCGCCATTGGAGCAGCGGCTGTCGTGACGTCATTTGGCGAACTCGACAAGGACATCGAGAAGAAGATCACCTCCGTTCTCGTGCCGCTCTGTCGTTCGGTAGCGCGCAACAATGGACACGACCCGGATTATGCCACCAAATTCATGATTCCTGAAAAAGAGGGGGCTGGTGAGTTGGTCGAAGAAGGGAAGACCGAAGACGACGAGTCGCTTGTCGTGGAGAAAGAAGAGGATGGCACCTTCAAGCTCAAGGTGAAAGACGAGGACGATGTCGGCTCACTGCTCAGCCTAGCCGCGCAGGAGGCGCTCAAGCCTTGGCGTGATGCCGAGCCTCTAGCCAAAGGAATCGCCACCTCGATTGAAGACCTGATCAAACAAGAGGATCTTAAGGGGCAGGTCATCATCGCGAAACCTCTGGGTTTCGAGCTACTCGCTCAGTGGGTCACCAGATTCTCAGCATTGCTTCTGTTAGGGGCTTTCATTGCCGCTCAGTTCGAACTTCGCATGCCCGGATTCGGCGTGTTTGGGTTCACGGCACTCGGACTATTCGGACTCTTCTTCTTTGGCCACTATGCGGCCGGCAAATTGATCGGATTCGAGATGGTCGCCTTGTTTCTGCTGGGCGTTGGGTTGATCATTGCCGAGTTCGCTTTCTTCCAAGGCACCCTCGTCGCAGGCTTGCTTGGCTTTGTCTGTATCCTCGCCTCTCTCATCTACACGATGGCAGATCCGCTTGTGTTGCCTACAGGAGAGATTTCCACCTGGAAGCTCGATGTCGATAGCCTTGGCACTTCATTCTGGAATCTCACCTTGGCCCTTGGCGGTGCTATCGGGATCGGCCTCCTCATGGCTCGGTTTCTTCCAGAGAGCAGACTGTTCGATCGACTCGTCCTACAAACGGCCTCCGCTCCGACAGGAAGTGGTATCGACCATGGACTTGGCGATTCCAGCCAGACCGATTCGCTGGTCGGTAAGACTGGTCAGACACTCACGCCGCTACGCCCCTCGGGCACTGCCATGATCGCCGATGAGGCACGTGATGTGGTCACTGACGGCGAGTTCGTCGATGCTCAGGAAACGGTTAAAGTGGCCGTCGTTGAGGGCTCCAGAATCGTGGTTCGGCCTGTTTCCGAGTCCTAAACTGTTGAGTCTACGGGGGGATACTTAAGATATACTAATTTGTTCACTTTCTACTTCCTATTTACGAGAAAGTTCGCATGGTACTCCCGCAACATATTGGGAGCTGATGTGAGACAAGGCACAAGATGTAGTGGTTGACCCTCAATTACCTCTCAAAATCGATCAATTTTAAATAATCAATAGTAAACAGACTGATCCCTCTTAATTATGGAGACTACCTTTACCATCGGAAACAAATCCTTCGTTTTAGACGAGGACAAAGCGGAGGAAGCCTTCGCTGCCAAACGCGTCATCAACGGTCGCCATACCATGGCGTTCAACCTACTGCCGTTGAAGTATCAGTGGGCCTACGACATCTACCGCAGCATGAAGGCCAACCACTGGGAGCCTGAAGATGTCCCCATGCAGAAAGACATTGAGCAGTGGCAGTCTGATCAACTCTCTGAGCAGGAGCGCTGGATCATTCGTATGGGCATCGGTTACTTCTCTGCAGCGGAAGGGATCGTCGGTGACAACGTGCTCCACGTGGTTCGCGAAATGGTCACCGCGCCTGAGCTCAAGCTCGTGTTAGGTCGTCACGCGCATGAAGAGAATATTCATGCGGACAGCCTGCTCTACATGATCAGTTCCTTAGGAATCAATCCGCATGAATGTGAGGCCATGTTCGAGCAGATCCCAACGATCCTTCGAAAGAACGAATTCGTGACGAAAGTCTCTCAGAGCTTGCGACGAGAGACAGACCTAACAACGGTCGAGAACAAGCAGCTCCTGGCCAAGAACATCTTCGTCTTCGGCCAGTGCATGGAAGGCACGCAGTTCTACGGTCTCTTTGGAATGATCTTGAGTCTCTATCGTCAAAATAAGTTCCCCGGCATCGGGCAGATGTTCCGCTACACCCTCCGTGACGAATCGAATCACATCGAAGTCTTCCGCAATCTCTTCATGGATCTGATCGAAGAGAATCAGGAGATCTGGAACGCCGATTTCCGTGAGGAGCTGCGCGAACTCATGCGAGAAGCCGTCCGGCTGGAGAAGGAGTTCATCGAAGATTGTCTCCCAACCAATGCCGTTGGCCTCAGTTCTGGGGAGTTCACCCAGTACATCGATTACATTGCCGACCGCCGCCTCGTCGGGGTGGGTTTGGAGCCCCTCAATTCTGGAGTCGAGAATCCCCTTCCTTGGCTGGCCGAACTCATGGACATCAGTAAGGAACAAAACTTCTTTGAAGGTCGCGTTACTGAGTACCAGAAGGCCTCCGCACTCGAAGCCGTCAGCGATGACGACCTGTAGTTAGGTTACGTGCATTTTGAAAGTAGTAATCTGCTAGAACAAAGTCTCCAAAGACTACCCGACAATCGCGTTCCACATTTGTCGCCCCCACTCGCCTGATCCGTTAGACCTTTCCAAAACAACTTACACAAACACTTTCCACCGCGACAATAGTCATGATTAACAAAGAATTCGTTGAAAGAGATCTTCAATTGAAGCAGCTCTCCCGCCGCCCTCGGATCGATGACCAACCCCGCTACGACTGGATGGAGGGCCACCTCGAAGAGGAAGGCACGCATGCAGAAGTGGAATTGGACCTCGATGGAGAACCAATCGTCCTCAATCGACGCGATCTCGCCGACGAATTAGGGCAAGCGCTCACCGATGTCTTGCAGTCTCAAGACGAGACCGACATCTACAGTCAGAAGAATCGCCTTCTCGTGCGTTCATTAGTGTCTGCGACCATGGACGAGCTCGTAGAGCACTCGAAGCGCGTGCAGTCAGGCAATGCCTCCGCCGCTCCTGAGGAGATCTCCCGCTCGATCGAGCGCGCTTTGGTCGGCCAGGACGCCTATGATGTGGCCAAGAGCTTCATTCAACGGCACCAAGATAAAGGCTCCCGCTTCCGTGGTATCAATGGATACCGGCAGACCACGTCGACTAAATTGATCCGTCGCAATGGCCACGTCGTCCCTTGGAACCCTTCCAAGATCGAGATCGCCATTTGCCGGGCCTTTCTTTCGCTCCAGCTTGACCCGGCCGCTGCTAAGTCCATCGCTGAAGAGGTCACCCGTGAGATTGAGTCCATTCAACAGGACTTCATCCACATCGAGAAGCTTCAGGACAAAGTTCAAGAGACCCTCATGCGCCTCGGTTACTACAAGGTCGCCGAGGCCTACATCCTCTACCGCGCGCATCGCAGCGACATGCGCGAACAGATGATCGAGGAAGAAACTGCGATCAGCAATGATCAGCAAGATTCTCTTATTATCGTCAAGCAAGTCGATGGTGAGACCTACCTTTGGGATGGCAGCGAACTGCGTAAGCGCATCGAGTTTGCCTCCATCGGTTTGGAACTCTGTCTTACGAGCGATCAGATCGAGAGCGAACTCCGCCGCTCGTTTTACTCTGAAATGCGAGTCGAAGACCTCCGCAAGACAGTTATCCTCAATGCCAAGAGCCTCATTGAGAAAGATGCTGACTTCTCCAAGTTCGCCGGTCGCATTCTCCTCTCTTACATTTACGAGGAAGTCCTCGGTTGGAGCATCGTCAAGGATGGCATCGAGAAGCTGAGCGTATTCCATGCCCGCGCCTTCAAAGAGAAGCTCCGCCGTGGTGTCGAGCTGAAACGCATTCATCCACGCATGTTAGAGTTCGATCTTGATCGACTCGCCCACGAGTTAGATCCAGTCGCCGACCTCGCATTTGACTACCTTGGTATTCAGACGCTTTACGATCGTTACCTCATAGTCGATAAGCAAAAGAAGGCCCAGATCCGTCTAGAAACGCCCCAGCTCTTCTGGATGCGTGTCTCTATGGGACTTTTCGTCGAGCAGCAGGGCAATCGCGAAGACCGTGTCATCGCCCTCTATCGGTTGTACAAGAGTCGTCGTTTCTGCTCTTCTACCCCCACCCTGTTCAATTCAGGCACTCTCCATTCCCAGCTCTCCTCCTGCTACCTCTATCAAGTCGGGGACAGCATCGAGTCCATCATGGCTCGCGGCATCTCGGAAAATGCTTACCTCTCCAAATGGGCTGGCGGCCTCGGCGGGAGCTGGACCGCAGTCCGCGGCACCGGCAGCTACATCCAGGGCACCAATGGCGAGAGCCAGGGCGTCATTCCGTTCCTCAAGCTGCACAACGATCAACTCGTTGCTGTGAATCAGGGCGGCAAGCGTCGTGGATCCGGTTGCGCCTATTTGGAAACCTGGCACAACGACATCTTCGACTTCCTCGAACTGCGCAAGAACACCGGCGACGACCGCCGTCGCACACATGACATGAACACGGCGAACTGGATTCCCGATCTGTTCATGAAACGCATGGAAGAACGCAAGGACTGGACCCTATTCCGCAGTAACGAGACCGCCGATCTCCACGAACTGTATGGCAAGGCTTTCGAACAACGTTATGAGGAATACGAGGAACTCGCCAAGAAAGGCGAAATCTTCTCCCGTGTCGTTCCCGCCATCGACGTCTGGAAAGCTATCCTCAAGATGCTCTTCGAGACCGGCCACCCTTGGATAACCTTCAAGGACCCGTGCAACGTGCGCAGCCCCCAAGATCACACCGGCGTCATCCACAGCTCCAATCTCTGCACTGAGATCACGCTGAACACCGGCGAGGACGAAACTGCAGTCTGTAATCTCGGCTCCGTCGTCATCGAGTCTCATCTCGATAGCGAGGGCAATCTCGATCACGACAAGCTTCGTGAAACCGTCAGGGTCGCTGTCGAGGCGCTTGATAACGTCATCGATATCAACTTCTACCCCACCCAACCTGCGGAGAACTCCAATCGTCGGCATCGTCCGATTGGGCTCGGTGTCATGGGCTTACAAAACGCCCTCTACATCAAAGGCATTCCCTTCGCCTCCGATGAAGCTGTCGATTTCAATGACGAGATGATGGAAGCTATCAGCTACTATGCTTACGAAGCTTCCAGTGACCTCGCTGCGGATCGTGGCACCTACTCAAGCTACAAAGGTTCCAAATGGGATCGTGGCCTTCTTCCTCAGGACACCATCGAACTGCTCGCTGAAGAGCGCGGCTGCCAAATCGATGTCCCGCGTGGTTCTAAGATGGATTGGGCACCTGTCAGAGAGAAGATCAAAAAGCAAGGCATGCGCAATAGCAACGTTCTCGCTATTGCCCCGACCGCGACCATCTCCAACATCATGGGCAGTATGCCCTGTATCGAGCCCGCCTACCGGAATCTCTATGTGAAGAGCAATCTGTCAGGCGACTTCATCGTCTTGAACCAATTCCTCGTCCGCGATCTCAAAGCGCGCGGACTCTGGGACCAAACCATGATCGACCGCCTCAAGTATTTCGACGGCGAACTCGAAGACATCGAAGGAGTCCCCGAAGACCTGAAGAAGAAATACGCCACCGCCTTTGCCATCCCTTACGAATACTTCATCAAGGCCGCCGCCCGTCGCCAGAAATGGATCGACCAATCTCAATCAGTCAATCTCTTCCTCGCCACGCCAGATCTCAAGAGCATGTCCCACATGTACCGCGCCGCCTGGCGCTCCGGCATGAAAACCACCTATTACCTCCGCACCCTCGGCGCCTCGAACATTGAGAAAGCCACGGTCGACGTCTCTAAAGACCGCCGTAGCCTCAGCACCACCGCAGAGAACGGTGCGGCAGCAGCAACTGCTACGGCAGCAGCGGTTGCTGGCGAAGCTCCCAAGAAAGAATACACCCCAGCCGAAAAAGCTGCCTGCAGCATCGACGCCATGATCAACGGCGGCACCTGCGAGGCTTGTCAGTAAGACAGTTCATAGTCTCCTAACCGCGCATAACGGAAAGCCTAAGAGCTTTCCGCTAGTCGGGCCCACGGTGGGTAATGTAAACTAGTAGAGTATCCACATTGAATTGATAAATTTTTCGAGAAAAGACTTGTACTTTACCTAAATTACTTATCTTCGGTCGGATGCGTAAGATTTATCGCCTCAGACTAACTCAAGAAGAACGTAGATCTCTGGAGTCACTAACAAGATCAAGTAAGATCGCCGCCTTGAAGGTAATCAAGGCCCGGGCTCTT
>Ga0213868_10005473_pt1 | contig 11393 bp, 11 predicted proteins | sample PICome_9_FD_160087 | JGI IMG/M metagenome (GOLD analysis project Ga0213868, IMG submission 160087) | Coastal seawater microbial communities near Pivers Island, North Carolina, United States - PICO127 | ecosystem: Environmental > Aquatic > Marine > Coastal | place: USA: North Carolina...
GAGGCTAGAAGTTTCGGACCTTGCTGGCGTGTGATCGAGTGCGGTCTTCTGTAAGGCCTTGAGATGCGGCACTTGCAAAAGCCGCAGGCCGGTATGGTGATCTGCGGATTGGGTCCAAATCTTGCCGTCGTGCACATTGCACTGAGAGCAGCCCTGGTTTTCCCACTACGAATCTGTTCGATCGTTTTGCCCATTCAAGTCGTCGTCTTCTCTCCCCCTTGGCACCGTCGCTAGCGGTTAGACATGCATATCATACCGTAACTTTCAGCGCCGGATCCCTGTAATTCTCGTTCTTCGTCAGCATCGCCCAGATCTGTCGGGCCATCTTGTTGGCTAACGCTATGGCGACCAGCATCTTGGGCTTGCGCGCCAACATCCGCGACAGCCAACTGCCTTCCAGAATCGCTCGTCGTCCAAGCCAGGTCAATCGCGACATTGTCCCAATGATCAGTAGGCGTCGGATATCCGCCTGACCTGCCTTGGTTATCAGCCCTAACCATGAGCGCACGCATCAGGGTAAGATGTGTTGCGGCAAAACACCCATGGAAACTATGATCGACGGGAAATAAATCTGGCGGGAAAAGTTCGTGAACTGAATTTCGCCTGACAGACGCCGCCAGAAAAACGGCCAACTGTCAGATCACATCTGAACCACTACATCTCAGTGACATTCAACAGTATTCTATTCGGCCGCCAACTTGCGGGACAAAGCTCTAGAAATTGCACTCCAGTCTTCGCCACTGGATCGTGAAAGCAGTCCAACCGATCTTTGCTTGGCTAAATCACTGAACGCTACGACCCTACATCCTGAAGTCAAATTCGCATCCAAAGAGTGTTCCCACGCGATCCCAAATCCGTCGCTCCTCTTAACCATCTGGATCAAGCGTTCAGCGTTGGACATCCTGCAAAATATCTCATGCCCCTCAGTTAGTGTCGGGCGGACTAAATCCGTTATCATTCCAAAGTCTTCATTTTCGCAGTAAACAAATATCGACCGACCGCTTAGGTCTGAGCGCGATACAACTTTCGCATCTTGAAGATCAAACGACGCATTGACGATGGCAACCAACCGGCTCTTGAACAGTCGAGAAAAATTCTGACTTCTATCGGATGGTTCAGACGTAAGCGCCAAATCGACCAAGTCTTCCCGAACAGCCTCTTCGATAGCGTCCGACTGCAATTCCACAACTGTCAGCTTTCGGTAGGGGAATTTCGTGGAGAGGGCCGACAGGAAAAGGTCCAGCAATTCGGTGGGAAAAGTCGAGTTATATGCAACTCTCAGCTCCCCTCTCTTGTGACGGTCTTGAAGCTCCTGAGATCGAAGACACGCGTTAATCGATTTAAGAGCCGTGCCCGCCACCTCGTACAGCTGAGCCCCTTTTTTGGTAAGCTCAACCGACCGCGTGGTGCGCTCGAATACCGGATAGCCCAGCTGCTCTTCGAACGTCTTGACCTGTGCACTTATCGCCGACTGCGTAAGACCTAATAATTCTGCGGCGCTCTTGAAGCTTTTGTGCTCTCCCACCATTAAAAAGCTCTGAACCAACTTCAGGTTTACATTCGTAACGGGCGTAGATATCGCTCCCATGTTAAATCACTTCTGCGGCGTATTGATCTACGCCGGCTTCACAAGAAAAATATGAGCCTTTCGCCAAAAATCTTACGGTTTTCTGGTCCTCATACATGTTATTCCTCCTCCAACCCAAAAGGTGAACTCCCCACATGATCGCGACTGATGCAGCAGTCATGTGCCAAGAGAAAAATCCTATCGCTTTAAATGAACCTCTTTGGCCTCAAACATCCAAAACGACATATCGCGCGCGATCCACAGCCATCGGCCAGCACTTGATCGGAATTTTGACGCCGACCATCAGGGGTTCCGACACTTTGGCCAAGGCGGTGCCGTCGATTACCGCAGCCACACCGGGCAAAGCGCGGGCGCGACTACCATCTATCGAGACAATGCTGGCATGGGCATGTGGAGAGCGCAGAATTGCGGCGTGCAACGTGCCTACGGCAAAGGGCAGGTCGTCAATGAATTGTGCCGATCCGGATAGGAGCGCGCCATCCTCGATGCGCTCTTCCACGTCCGCTGTCTTTGTATCAAATGCCATTAATGGCAGCCTCCCTGATGAGCGTATTCAAGCTCTTATCAGGGACGATGGACTACAATCCGGCTGTAAATCGATACCGCGGCATCGCAGAATTTACCCTAGAGTCTCAAAGATGGAAGGCTTCGCCTATATCCCCGATCCGGGCGATGGACCGAAACTGGCTGGGCGCAACGCCGGCGTGGTCGCGGAAGAAGCGGGTAAAGTGCGCTTGGGTGGAAAAGCCGAGCTCATCGGACATTTGGCCGAAACTCATATCGCTATTGACTGTGCCGAAAATGGCCTGTTCCAGTCGCACAACATTCAGAAAGACGCGCGGGCTTACGCCGGTCGAGGCTTCGAACACACGGAAGAAATTGGCGCGGCTCGGCAGCCAGGCTGTCGAGTTGACCCGCCAAAACAAGGAGCGCGGACTAGGCAATCTCGGGCAATCCGCGCGTGTCATCATCACGCGGCCATCAACGCCATGATTTATATGAGAAATACCAAGATAAGGACAGCGAAATCACCGGATTACTTGGGAAATACGGGCCAAAAACTCGCCCCTACTGCTCATGACCGACCTACCCCACGCCAATGCAGAGGTATTTAATTTCTAGGAAATCCTCAAGCCCGTACTTGGACCCCTCACGTCCAAGACCGGACGACTTCACGCCGCCGAATGGTGCTTCAGGCGTTGAGATTAAGCCAGTGTTGATTCCAACGATACCGTATTCCAACGCTTCACCGACGCGGAAAGTCCTGGAAAGGTCGCGGGTGTAAAAATACGAAGCGAGACCAAATTCAGTGTCATTTGCTGCGGCGATTACCTCGGATTCTGCATCAAACTGTATAAGGGCAGCCAAGGGGCCAAAAGTCTCTTCGCGGGCGACCTTCATCTGCGAAGTTATGCCGGTCATCACCGTGGGTTCGAAAAACCGACCGCCAAGCGTTTCAGAGATATCACCCCCCACAACGATCTTTGCACCCAATTCAGTCGCGTCCGCGACATGAGTTCGCACTTTTGCTACCGCTTGATCACTAACAAGTGGGCCGAAAACAACATCCTCATCAAAACCGTTTCCCTGCTTTTTATGAGAAAGGGCTTCAACTAATTTGCGGGTAAAATCTTCGTAGACACCGGATTGGACATAAATTCTGTTAGCACAGACACATGTTTGGCCAATATTTCGGAACTTAGCTATAAGCACGCCTTCAACTGCTGCGTCTAAATCTGCGTCATCAAAAACAATGAACGGTGCATTTCCGCCCAACTCCAAAGACACTTTCTTGATGTCACGCGCACATTGCTCCATCAAAATTCGTCCGACATTCGTCGACCCTGTAAATGTCAATTTCCGAACCTTACTGTTTCGGCACATCTCTTTGCCAACAGCGCTAGCACGATCTCCTGAGCTTGGTAGCACTGAGAATACACCGGCGGGGATTCCAGCTTTTTCTGCAAGAACAGCCATAGCTAATGCAGAAAGCGGTGTTTTCTCGGCGGGGCGCGCAACGAACGTACAACCTGCGGCTAACGCCGGCGCAACTTTGCGAGCAATCATTGCATTTGGAAAGTTCCACGGCGTAATGGACGCAACAACCCCAATGGGTTGCTTCAAAATTAGCAACCTTTTGTCAGGCTGATGTCCGGGTACAATGTCGCCGTACATCCGCCGGGCTTCTTCCGCAAACCATCGAATGAAACTGGCACCATAAGCAATTTCGCCTTTGGCTTCCAACAAAGGTTTCCCCATTTCAGCAGTGATAATCTGGGCGAGATCATCTTGGGCAGCCATCATCAAATCATGCCATGCCATCAACAAATCCGCGCGTTCCAGTGCGGTCTTTGATGCCCAGCCCTTCTGTGCGTCTTCAGCTGCTTGGATAGCTTGCTGGATATCGTCAACATTTGTGTTTGCGACGCTGCAAATCTCGACGTCATCAACGGGATTCTTGATGGAAAAGGTTGATTTTCCATCCATCCAATTACCCGCGATATATGCGCGCGTTTCCAAAAGGGTGTCATCTGAAAGATGTAGCATGTATCGCCCCGATTTAATTATTAGTTAGCCAGCATCGCCGAAGCCCCAAACGGTCAGCGCAAAAATAGCCCCAAGAACCATCAAGGTGATAAGTGTATTGCGAAGGCGAAGGGATTCAGCGGCGCTTGTTTCGGGTTTTAATGTCGCGGGTGGCTCAAAGGCATGGATGTCCAGATCAATGTGGCTGGCCATTTGCATTTTGTAGGCCAAGAACCAAACAAATGTAACGCCCAACAGCCAGAACAGCATCGCCCAACCCCATAACGATGGGAAACCCAAAATCCAGAAATCCTCCACAACAAAAGCGTAAGTGCCAAAGATGAGACCAGGACCAACCGCGAGGAACATCCAGGCAAGACCAGCAGCCCAAGCGTAGCTTTTCAGACCAGACACCTCGTGAACGACGAGCTCCTGAGCAATAAATTCTCGGATCTGAATTTTGAACTTGTTCTGTTTAACTTTCTGCGTAACCGCCGACACCAACAAGGTCACGACCACATTTGCGACCAATCCCCAAGCTGCGGCATGTAGCGTCCAAGGATATCTACCCCAAGGGACGTCAAGGCCTAGGTAGGAAAGAAAACTAACGCCCGCCGCGTCAGTTACAAAAGCGCCTAACAATCCAAACGCAACACCCGCGATCACCGCACCTCTGGTCATCCATCCGAACCAACAAAGACCGAGCATAGGAACAGCAAGCTGAGCTGAAGCAGGAAGTGCAAAGGCCCCGATCAGCGATGTGGTAATAGGGGCGAGAAATGCAAGAAGCGCAGAAGTCACGGCCAAAATCACAACGCAAATGCGCGTCAGGAGGACCGTTTGTCGCCGACTGAGATCACTCGAAAAGTAAGGTTTCCAAACATGCCTGGTCAAGGTCTCAGACGCGACGAGCAAAGACAAACCCGCAATCGCCTGCATACCTGCGGCAAGTCCCAAAATGACCCAAGCCGCCAGCCAAGGCGAATTACGAGCGAGCCCAGTCAAAAACGGCGTCACCTTATGAGCGTCGCTCGTTAGTCCAGCCGCGCCAATTCCAGCGATAAACAGCACGATTAACGCGCCAAAGAACGCTGCCAACACCCAAGTTTGGCCCGCCGCAATACCACGTGTCGATTTGGTGGATAGGATTACTTTTAGTGCGACTGGACCAGATGCGATACCCAGCAGTGCATAGGCTGATGTGAAATTGGTGGTGGCAGTCGTTGCGTGGCCATAAAATGCACCGCGTCCAAGTCCGGGAACAAACTGGATCACTCCTGCAATCTCGAAATACTGACCCCCGCCTTCCTGCTGCCCTAACATGAAAAGCTTAGCGTTTATCGTATCATAAAGCCCTGCATCCACGAGAATGAGAATTGTCAAAACAACACTTGCCGACACCAAGCATACCGTTTGAATGACCCCCAGATATCCGACGGCCCGCATGCCTCCAATGACAACATAGGAAAACAAAAGAACCGTCAGCGCGCTTCCGGCGGCAAACGCGCTCACTTGGCCGCCAGTAACTTGCGCTATTAGGTCTGAAATTGCACGAAGCTGTAGAGACGAGAAACCAATTGCAAACAGCATCGAAACAGCCAAAACGACGAAAACCAAGACGTCGCTCTTGTAATAAAGACGAAATAATTCGGCCTGTGAGGAAACTCTGTATCTTTGAGCAATAAACCATGCCCGTTTGAAAAACAAAATTCCAGGTAGGGCCAATAATACTCCTGCTTGAAGGAGATAACTATGGACAAAACCATCAACTGAAATGAGGGTCGCGGTGCCAAGAATGAACCAGCTCGACACCGAGATGCCAGCGAGCAACAGCGCGCTTATCCAAGGAGAAAGAGAGTGACCTGCAGAAAACCACGATGTCGTTCCCGCGTTTGCAACAGTGGCTACTCGAGCCCAGTAAAATGAAACTGCTGCAAAAGCCGTTCCGATTAAGAGCAACCATAAGATAATGTTCGTCGGTTCCATTCTATTTCTCGCTCAAGTTGGTCGCGGGTGACTTGCCGACTGCACCGACATGGAACCGGGAAAATGCCCCTCTTAGGCCGTAACGCGTGACAAGATATGTCGCGAAACCAAGCGCAATCACCCCGAAAAAGGTAACACCTATATAAAAGTCTGCCATCGAAGCGGCCCCCAAGAGCATAGAAATAAGAAACGCAAACACCAAAATCCCGAATGATGATAAGCCTAAAGCGACCTCGCCGACGGAGAACCCTCGACTATAAACAGCGTTGACAATCACATGCGCAATGAGAGCAACAAGAACACTGAATGTGCCAGCCACACCAAGGAAATAGCTATCACGAGAAAAACCTTCCAAAACGAGGAGCAGGCCGATTACGCCGATGCCTGACCAAATGGCAAACACCAATAATTTGGACTCAATCGAAATATTTTGGTGCGTCATGTGACCTCCCCCAAAGGCGTCCTACGGCAATCACGCCGCAAGACGCGCTGACTTAGTTTGCTTTCGTTGCTTTTTGCTTGGTCTTTTTGGTCGAAGAGCCACCGGATTCAGGTTCCGAATAGACCATCTTGGACAGATCACGCAGGGATTCTGACCGATGGATATTTCCGCCATCCATTCCGATTTCACCAAGCAACTGATCCACAAAAGGGGCCTGTGAGCGGTAGCGCAACGCGGAATGTACGACCTGATCGGCTAGGTTCCCTTCGCCATGAACCGGCTGGCCACCTTCTCCCTTTTCTGCATTTACCGAGCTACCGACCGATGAAGAGAACCCTGGCAAGCCATCCACATGCATAATCTTGATGTCCGAAATGCTCTCCATTGGCTTGACGCTTTCGTGAATGATCGAAGGCAGGTTTGCGACCAATTCCTTTTGAATCGCACTCTTGCGGCTGGCATCAGAGCGCAGGTTCTCGGCCTCGTTGATCTTGGCGGCACCTTCCGCTTCAACGCGCAGGCGTTCTTCTTCCGCCGAAGCTTCGATGCGCACCGCTGCCGCGCGGTTGGCAGCCGCATCTTCTTCCGCTTTAGCCAGAATGGTGATCCGCCTGGCATCGCGCTCTGCGTCTTTGGCAGCTTCGATCAGCGCTACCGACTTGTGACGATTGGCGATTTCGACATCGCGAATGGTATGAACCCGCTCGCGTGCTTGGGTCGCCGCTGCTACCGCTTCTTCGGTTAACGCCTGCACTTCTGAGCGCTCTTTGGATTTCTGGCTCAGCGCGATTTCACGAGCTTCTTCTTCAAGCTCAATCTGCTCGCGACGCTTGATCTCCATTGTCTCGATCTCGACGGCAGATTTAATCCGCGCGGCCTCAACCTGCTCGCGTTCATTGATCTTGACCTGCTCAATCTCACGTTCGCGGACCGCTTCCTCGCGAGCTATTTCAGCACGCCTTTGTGCCCGCTCGATAGAGACTTCGCTTTCATTCTGCATCCGCGCGTATTCCGTATCTCGTCTGATATCGAGCGACTTTTTCTCAGCCTCAAGGTTCTTGGAGCGGATTGCGATCTCGGTATCTTTCTCGATATCATTCCGTTTTTTCGTGCGACTTTGAATCTGTTCGACCAAGCGTGTCAGGCCTTCGGAGTCAAAGGTATTGGAAGGGTTGAACATGGAAATGTCAGCCTGATCGAGAGAGGTAACAGAAACGCTTTCCAGCTCCAGCCCTTCAAGTTTCAAGCTTTCAGAAATTTCTTCGCGGACATGGCGCGCAAATTCACGTCTGTTTTCCTGAATTTCCTCAATTGTCATGACCGAGGCCGCCGCACCCATTCCATCAACAAAGCGCCCCAAAACAAGATCGCGCAGCTGGTCAGGATCCATCGTGCGCCGGCCCAATGACCGTGCCGCAATAGATACCGCTTCTTGCGTGGCAGAGACGCGCACATAAAACTCCACAGACATTTCGATGCGCATGCGATCTTTAGTGATCAACGATTTTTCTCTTGCACGGGTCGCTTCAAGTCGAAGCGTGTTCATGTTCACCTCTGTAATGTCGTGCAAGATGGGCAATACAAACGCTCCGCCCCCCATCACGACTTTTTCACCACCGAAGCCGGTTCTGATGAATGACACATCTTTTGTTGACCGACGATAAAGCCAGTGAAGCAGGTATGCTAGGACCGCGATAACGATCGCAGCGAGGATGATAATTGCAATGACGTCTGCACCATTCATGGGTTCAACCCTCCGTTAGATGTGCTGTTGAGAATATTCGTTTTCATTGGATCAAGCCTTCTCGGGTTGAAAAGCGGGTGCGGCACGCACGGCGGCAAAAAGAATTGCTGCGCCAAACGCCATTCGGTTTAGAAAATCTGTGACGTTGTAGGCGACACTCAGGGCACCCCCGTCGTCATAACCACCAAAGCTGGTGATAAAATTGCCAAGCGGATAGATTGCCCAACCGACAGCGATGATAAGACGAAGCCAGAAATACGCCTGAATGACCGGTTTGTTCAGGCTGTCCCGTATGCAAGTGTCCATTTGCCCAAAAAACAGTTCACCCAATATATACAGCCAAAAGACCAGCCCAATTAAGAATGCCAAAGTTGCATTCATATAGGTCGCTTCGCCCAGGTAACGGATGAAGACCATCAGGATCGATACTGCAACCAACCTCCAGAACAAACCTATGGATACGCTACCGACGCTTCTTGCAAAAAAGAACAATGCCAGAACTTGAATTGGCATCGAGATAACCCAACCCACGTAGTGGTAGACGATTGGAACAGCACCGGAACTCCATGCTGCGCGCGCCTCATAGGCAGCAAGAGCCCCTACGATCGTGGAGCAGGCGCACAAAGTGACCACCAACTTCCAATTTCCACGGGTCCAGGCCGTGCCCATTAGCAGCAAAACGCTGGTCGCGATAAGGCCAAAGAATGCGGCCGAATAACTGGCAGCGGTTAAGTCTGGTGTTGCAAAGACGTTCATTGGGAGACCTCCGTATTTGTTCTTGCGCGGCGCATTAAATTTGCGTCCGGATGTGTGGGGTGCGGGCGTAGAGGGCAACCATCGGTACAATGAGAAGACCAAAGATGAATTGCTGCCATTCATAGTCGAGCCCGATCCCGACCAAGAAAGATGTGAGAACTTGTAGGACCAGAACACCGATCACGGTAAAACCATAACCACCCTGTCCGCCCATCAACGACGTCCCGCCTACGACAACTGCGGCGAGGGTCAAAAACAGATATTGTTCACCGACCCCGATGAAACCGCCGCCTGACCAACCAAGAAGTAATGCCCCTGTCAGCGCGGAAAAGAAACCTGACAAGCCATAGGCCATCACCCAGTATTTCAGCTCTGAGATCATGACCCGTTTGGCGGAAATTCGATTGACTCCCAACGCATACAGATAGCGGCCGTAAACCGTCATCCGCATCCCAACGACCAGGATCAGGGTAGTGAGGAACCAGATCACAATTGTTGGCGGGATAGGAATGCCAAAAGTACGCCCATTCATGGCCGCCAGATTTGACAACCAGCCCGGAACAACGCCAAAAACGTTGCCGCCATAGGCCGTCCCGATGGAGGTAATAATCTGCACGCTACCAGAGATGGCAAAGCCTGTTCCTAGCGTCACGATCAATGCTTGCCCTTGTAATCTGAAGCTAAGCAAACCGTTCATCACACCAAGCAATCCACCGATGACCAGCACACAGCAGAACGCCAGCCAAGGCGGAACGCCGAGACTGATAAGGTACAACATACCAACATTGGACGCGCCGATGATGAAGGGAATGGAAAGGTCCAGCCCGCCGAGCAAAGCCACCAATGTTTGGCCAACGCAGGCCATCCCCAAAAACGCAGCAAAAAGCAGCATCGAACGGATATTGGAAGAGGACGAAAACCCCTCAATATTGAAGGCACCAACGGTGAAAAGGCCAATCAGAACCATAATACCTATGAAAGCTGATCTGTTCGTCTCAAAGACTGGTCCGATTGTCCGCGTTGCAACGATTATAGTCAGCAAAATAACCAAAGATGCGACAGTCCACCCACTCAGAAACCCGTCGAAACCCGCACCAAGAATGAAAAAGGCGATCAAGATCAAACCCAAAACAATCAGCGCCGGGTAGTACTTTATCAAAATCAAACGAAATGGGCCGGGCCCCTCTTCGGCTTCGTCCTTTTTCTCCGTCGCAATCAAAAAATGTGGCAGTACGAACTTCCAGCCAAAGAAGAACAGCGTTATCGTTGTCAGCGCATATAGGATGATCGCCGGAACGGGCACGCCTTGGATAAAACCAAAGATGATACTCAGTAGGGTCAGGCCGCCACCAAGGATCAGACCTAAGAGTCGTGTCGCAAGGCTGAGCGGCCTGTTTTCATCAAAAAAGCTCATGGTTTGGTCTCAACTGTTGGTTGTTGGAACAAAAGACCGTCCTCGCGGGTCATTGAATAAGAAATCCCCAAAACAATCAGTCCAATGATGAGAAAAATAACGGGTGCCACCTCTCTTGAGTGACCTTGCGTAACCGCAACACGCGCCAAGACTGCGAGTGCGACAAGCAAGCCAGCTCCCCATATAAGCGGGCGTGCTGCTTCTCTAAGCGCTTCGGTTGTAGGATCAAGTTGGCTGACTTCAAAGATACCGGTCATCGCGGCGGTCATATCAAGCGGACCAGGAAACGGTGGCGGCACAACCGCCTCTGACAACGGGCCATACCCCATGACAGAATGAAGCGTTACACCTAAGACAACGACGCCGATCGCAACGAAATACAGAAGCGGCGAAAAATTACTAATGTACTTTTGAATGAGCGGCAGGACGAGCGTCAGCAGCAAAGAAGCAACCAAAATTGTCCCATATGCCAGATCTGTCACAAAGCTCTGAACAGCGCCAAAGCTAAAGGTAGCGAGAACAAAAGTGATCAGATACAAGTTCAAAGCACCCAAGGCCGAGCCAAAAACACCAGCACGCCCGCCTGCCAAAGACGCCCCCCCCAGAACAAGCGCTGTGACGGCAATCAAAGTGTAAGTCGTGCCTTGGGACGGATCACCTGAAGAAATGAGCGCAGTAAAGCAGACAGCTGCCAAAGCTGCAAAGAGACCGGAGATGATGTGCGCACCAATGCGAACGATGGTGATTGGAACACCAGAAGTATAGGCCGCACGCTCGTCTGATCCCATCAGACGTAGGTGGGTGAAAAACGCAGTTCGGGTGAATAATAGCCATGCGACCGTCGCTATGGCCAAGACAGCAAGGGGTGGTGAATACACTGTCCGTCCCAGACCCCAAGAGGCCATCCACTCAGGTGACAACCCGCCAGGGCGCGGCA
>Ga0213868_10005476_pt1 | contig 11387 bp, 5 predicted proteins | sample PICome_9_FD_160087 | JGI IMG/M metagenome (GOLD analysis project Ga0213868, IMG submission 160087) | Coastal seawater microbial communities near Pivers Island, North Carolina, United States - PICO127 | ecosystem: Environmental > Aquatic > Marine > Coastal | place: USA: North Carolina | collected...
CCATGTGGTTACTCCTTATCGATCCCGGACACAACGGGGTGTCGATCTATGTCCAACTCCCAAACACCACCTCGTGCAACGAAGTGAGTGTATATATCAGAACCTAGCCGGGCAGGCCAGTCGCGCGGTACGCCGTTCTGTTACTTTAGGATAGGCTTTGAGCTTGATACACAGCGTCGCACATCAAAAAGAAGAACAGAGCGATAACGCAACTTACTGGCTGCCGTACACGGCGTTGGTAGGATTCTCTTCTGAAGCGTTTCTCAACCAACCTGAATGAGGTTGAATAGAGTACTACGACGGCTGATAATCTGAAACACGGTGCTTACAGGCTCCGTGCGAGATTCTTAGCTAATGATTCTATTGGTCGTCAAAGACGGTCAATTCGGTTGAAACGATGTTCTATTGTTTATTCTTTAGTGTTGTGTTCTCGTCGTTTCACTTGATGAAACATCCAAGATCTCGCGTGCGTGTGATCGATCTTTTGATGTTCTCTAGACGTGACAGATTGCCATCTGCTACGTTCCTTTTGCTATGTATCTATTTCCCTAAGATACGATAATCCCATTATATCCCGTAAGTACTGAATCCGTACCTAAACGTAATATTGTTCCGTTTCTCACTCCCCTACGATTCTACTCCTTAGTCATCGTCCTTATTCTTTTCCTTCTTCCCTTTCTCTTCCTTTAGTTTTGCAATGTTTGAGGTATCACCTTTCCAGAAAAGGATAGGCTGTATCAATGGCCATACTGCTTGGTACGCCCAATGCTTGCTGAGAGTATCGGCTGGATTGTACTCTCCTCGGATAAAAGCGAACCTAATGCATCCTGCTGCAACGTTCTCTCTTACGTAGTGGTATGAAAGCATTAAATGCCTCTTGTGTAGCTTGTTGTCGGGCCTTGTTCCGCTAATAGTGACAGACTCGTTGTCGCCAAGTAGGATAGGTGAACCATGTAATGGTACTCCGAGCCACATGAGGGTAAGCTTGATAGCTTTGATCTGCTCGATGGCGGCTCTTGCTGCATTGTTCTCAGATCCGTAAGTAGCCGTCTCAACGGTGTTCTGCTTCTTGGAATACCAATCAATAGGAGTCTTGTTGAAGAAGTGTAGAACGCCAGTGACAGATTTACCACTAAGGACATCGTGCATCAGATTTGCATCTACAAATGTGGTCATAAGGACAGGTTTTCCTCGGGCTAAGGGAAGGTTCTTCGGGAATTCCTCTCGTGTGTCAGCATACGGTGAGTTCGACCAATCTTGGACAAGGAAATCAAAGTCAGAGGTGTCTGGCATATCGGTTCGAATGCGTATGGTAGCATGTCTCATTTTGGACAGATATCCATATATCCTCTTGATCCTATCGAGATGGCCTTGTCTTGGTTGTACACGAAAGCTGGAAAGGGTCATGACATGGACAGCTATGTCAAATCTTGTCAGGGAGATAACCCATTGGGCAGCGCCAATCATGGACTGGTATATCTTGGTATTCGTTTCGTCAAGAAATTCCGACGTATCCAGCTCGGGGTTGTCTCCTTTCGCTAAGGGTGAACGGTGCTTCTGGGATGGCTTCTCTCCAAAGAACTTCAAGTATGTAGCATCCATTTTCTCGATGTACTTTCTTGGTGCGGCGCATAGGGTCTTACCTTCACGGAAATAGTCACATCCTAGAAGAAACTTGAGTGGTCCCGTTCCCTTCAGTTTGAAAAGATACTTCTTCTGCAGGATATCCGTGATGGCCTTGGGGTCCCTTGAGGCGATAGTCAGGTCATCGCAATAAACAGCAATGTACTCGTAGTAAGATCCGTCCTTCATACGGTCAGGGGGCTCAAAGAATGATCTCTTGGTGTTCACAGAGTTCGGCTTGGGTAATTGCTGCTTGAGGACAGATCCGTCACTAGCACATGCTCTCATCCAGATTTCAGGTTCAGCAGGGCAAGAATCGAATCCCATTCCTCTCAATACGTCAGCAAACCGTTCGTACCATCTGAGTCCCGAGCTTTTCAAACCGTATAACGCACGTGATATGATAAGTACATGGCCTTGGATCTCTGCAAATTCGGGACCTGCAATAACATACACCTTTTCTTTGGTGAAGGCCTCTAGGTAAGCATTACCAACATCAGTCTGCCACACTTGCAATTCATTCAGCTCGGCGAGGAAGATACAGAATCGCACTCCACGAAGTGATACTACTCCTGAATACACACTCTCGACTGGTGTATCGGTGAGGTGTCCGCCTGCTACAATCCTGCTCTTGTATCTTCCATCATGCTTCACTGCATATACGAAGTGGAGGTTGATCTTCTTGTAACCAGCGAGTTCTCTTGCGTTGGGATTGGGGCCCTTGTCAATGAAAGTATTGTACTCCTTCAGTTGGTCCCTCTCCATCTTCTCAGACTGCTGCCACATCGTGTTGCCATTGGCTCGATCAATCTCAAGGGCTTGTTGGTGGTTGCGGGGAACTTGATGTCCATACATGTAGACAGGGGAGTTCTTGTATGACACTATCTTGGCTGCATTGATTTGCCTGAGAATCTTCTTCGTGTTCCTGGCATTCTTCTTAATATGCAGGCTTGGCCAGTACTTGTCCCATTCGTCAACCAGTCCATGATCCCTTGCGTATTCTGCGATGATCCACTTGTAATTGCATGTGCGATGGAAGTCGATGGTCGGCTCCAATGTTATCTCTCCTGATTCCCACTTGACAAGCAGCTTGGGTTTTCCTCCTCTAGTCTTGGGAGTAGTGTGGCCTATGATCTCAAGGAATACCCAGTCTCCGTTGTCATCCATCGTCTGTTCTTCGATCAGCTCGCACATGTCACTGTAGTCAATCAGTTTCTCAAAGTTAGATGTTCCAATCCTCGCCTTGAATTTGACTCGCTCGGGCTGTGAGTCACGTTGTCCCTCGAACTCTTCAACAAGTTCCAGTATCTTGGCTCTAGTCCTTGTACCGTCGGCTGCTTCCTTCTGAAGTACGTGTCTCCCCACAATGTCTTCTGGTTTCAACTGGAAGGCGAATAAGGATGCTCCGCTCGACGAGGTACGTTGATGTACAGTGTCCTGTGGTCCTGACGGCCTGCCTCCTTCTTGATCATCTCTTGGTTCGGGAGCAGTGGTTTCAGGCTCGCTGTCTTCATTGTCGCCACCATCGTGCCCATCATTGGGTTCAGGCTCGTCCTCATTAACTCCTCCGTCGCCACCGCTTGGACCATCGCTATCATCATCATCATCATCGGGAGGGTTGCCGGGATGGTTCTTGTCATCGTCAGTAGCGGCTCTGAGGCTTGAACGGTGGAGTAACTTCTTGGTGGCAGGGTTCCATACAAGGAATGTCATGCTGTGTCCTACTGTTTCAGCAAAACCAACGAAGTGACATAGTGTCTCATTCGCGCGAGAAGGGAACCCTGTGCCGAGTTTACGATAGTCCTTGATGTATACTCGTTGCCAAAAGCGGAAATGCAACATCATGCTGACATCGGGTGTCTGTCCATTCAGGGCTTCGCAAGGTGTCCTCCAAGATAGGTTTTTCCGGGCAGTCCTGTTGAAGATGAAGCATACGTACTTGAGGATGAGGAAGATAGCCTGGGGTGGTGCTCCCGAAGTGTTCCTGATCCAGTTGGCATACTTCTTGAGTTCCTGAATAAAGCGTTCCGAAATGTTCTGGTTCTGATGATGCGGTTCTGATTGCCAATCCTTGATGTAAAGGTTCCGAAGGATGGTCTTGACACGATTGCTGACCTCTGCCTGAGCTCTGTCAGAAATGATTGTATCCATTGCTCCCCTTTGCCTGATCTCATCCTCAAAGGTGTTGATAAACTCCCCGTCAGTAGTCATCCCGTGTACCGAGAGATAATAGCTTGAACGCCCGACATATACTTGTACGCACATAACCCCTCCCCATGCGGGAATATCAAAGAACATAGTGTCCGTCCCGACTCCTTCGTGGCGGCGAGGTCTATTCACTGCAGGATAATGCGTACGGCGGCTATCAAGAATGCGACTAGTGGCAGGTATCGACCGATAGTGCTGCGTGGTAGCACGAAAGGTATGCTGGACGACTTCTCGAGGTGCATTGAGAAAGAATCGACGGTAAGATTCATAATCAGCGGGCCTTTGACGGACATCATGGACGGATGCAACAGTTCCATTGAGAAGGTCCCCAAATGTAGAAGTCTGAGTAAAGAGATAGTTCATTTCTCGGTTGATGGCAGATGCAAAGTTGACATCACGGATGATGATACGGAAGTCGTCATGATAGATGGTGATGGGATTTGACGTGGCATGATGAGAAGCATCGGTGGCCGCAACAGTAGTAACACGTTGACGTGGATAGTAATAGTTGTTGAAGTTTGGAAGGCGGTTGATGGCAGGAATGACAGCAGTTCTCATCACCTCAGTTGTAGTACGGTGATTGTACTCCCCAAACGCATTAAAGTCAGCTCCATTCGGCAACGGTGCATCGTCTTGGTTATCACGCCACTCATCACTCTCAGATGCCTCATGGTCATGGACTCTTGGATTCCATGGTGCGTCCCTTGTCATGACAACATGAGGCAGATCTCTCCATTCGTCGTCAGTAAAGGCTCTTGAGTTCATAAATACCAGTCCATTGGCAATATCCAAAGGAATTGAGTATCCATCGGGAGTTACAATGCGTTGTTGTCCTCCAAAAGCAATGGCAGTATCACTCACACGGTTATTCCAGTCCTCAAATTGAATAGACGAATGAATGGTTCGTCCACTTCCTAGCAGTGCATACTGATGCATAATAAGGATGACGTCTCCTCGTTGCGTAGAAACAACACATGCAACAGTACCAATAGGGACCCGTCTCAATGTGTGGTTGTCTATCCCTTGGATGTCAATGAAGACATTAGGTATAGTATCAACGACGCGGACGCTAGACAGATCACCAGCAACACCACCATTCGCTCCCCTGTCAAACATGCCGGCAGGTTGATGGGGGTTCCTTAGGCTTTGGCAAATAACCAGTCGAGTAATGTCAGGTCGAATGACAGAATGAGTAAATGCAGAGTAGACAATATCACCAAAGTCGGCCTCCAACTGGGATGCTATCCGCATGTCCTCAACTCTCGCATTGGCGTCAGAGAGATCAATCAGGTTCACCTCTACTGCAGTCTCATGCTCTACCACAGCTTCAATAACATTCTCGTGCTCAACATCCTCGTATTCACCAGGGAACGCAGCCATTGGTTCAAGGCTTGCCTCATTTTGTTCTACAGATAGGAATCGACCCATGGCAAAGGTGGGATGGTGACTGGTCTGATTGATCTCACGTACATTCCGAGCATCTACGAATTCACCGTCAAGCCAACTACTAGGACGCTCATGGACATTGGCAACAAGTTGATTCATAAAGACATTCGAAAAGTCTTCGCCTCCCTGATCTTCATGAGGTGAAGTTGTCTCATCTTGTCCGACAATCTCTGTAGCGTTCACTCGGGCAGTGTTGGCAACGGGCGTAGTCCCAGATCTCTGAGCGGAGTTAGGATTGTGCGAAGGACGAAAGGGTGCTCGAGGCCTGCGTCCTTGTTGTTGTTGGGAAGGTTTCCTACCTTGCTGGAATGGTTTCCTTCCAGGTTGGGGTTGCTGAGAAGACTCAAGACGACAGTTGAGAATGATATGCTTGCTCTCATTAGAGAACTGATCCCAAAGTTGCTGTTCCGTCTTGGTAAGGGAATCCCATGCACGTTTGTTCATAGACGGGCGCTGAGAGTTCATGTACACCTCCAACCAATTGGTATCGTCAAGAGTTGGGTCCATCATGTAGTCAAGATCAAGTTGGCGGTATCCTTCTGCCGCATGCGCGTCTCTAATTTGCCTAATAGTCATAAGCTCGTGTACAAGTGCCGATCGCCTCCTTTTGGCAAAGTTCTTCTGGGCATTGTCGAGGACGCTGGCTTGTGTCCTGTAGAGAATGATCTTGGTATCCGCGCTCATCACTGTCGTGGATACTGCAGCAAGCATAAGAGAGTTGCTGACGACATTACGGAACCCTTCTACATTGGTCACGTATCGTTCCAACAACTTCAGCTTCTCCGTCGAGCTCACTGGCGTACCTTCGATGACGCCCCATTCATATACCCATGCCTCCCAGCGAGTGAGTAAGTCAAACAACATAGCTCCAGAGTAGTTCGCAGGGATGGGAGTATTGATCGAGGTCATAAGCGCATCTGATGTTGACCTTCTCTGCATGGATCCATCTCCAGTGTAGTGCTGTACCAATTCTTTGATGGCCTCTTGTGCGTTGCATGCGGCTAGGTACCTGTTGACGATCTCCTTTCCCTTTGTCGTCTTGATGTTGGTACTCAACATAGTCATCATGAACTGGTTCTGGACATCGAAGAGATCAGCTGCATCGCCGACGACGGGGAGAAAGATAGGGTCCAGCACATCCTGCATCTTGAATAACGTGCAAGCTGCCTTGAGTTCACGATAGAACTGTATCCATGCAACGTCCTTGCTCAGAGTAGGGAAGCTAGATACATCCATCTTAAGTGTCTTCTCGAGTGACCTAAGTTGAGTTTTCTCAGGAGAAGTCGAACTTGCAAGACTCTGAGTAACGTTTGGTGTTGCGTTTCCGATTCCAATGCCGCTTGAAGTTCCAATACCGCTTGTAGTCGTGGAGGTGCCGGCCCTGGAACGGAGTAGTGCAACTCTGTCCTCACGTTGATGCAGAAGCACAGTAGCCCTATCTTCTGAGTATTCGACGAATGGGCCTCTTGCGGAAAGGAAGTTCTCAAAATCATCAAGGTCCTTTGTCGTGAAGTCCACAAGGCCATCATCAATAACAGGTCCGTACTTCAGTTGGAGCACATTAATGAAGGAGCGACAGTATCGAAACCTATCAGCTATACCTGCATGGATTAGCCTCCACTCCGGCTGATCTGGAACAGGATCTCCATCCTCGTCATGGTAGTCGGGGTTCCGATTCCTTAGGGCATTAATCTCGTCTGGGTTATCGAGTAGGCGTACCAGGTCATGGTAAGTACTAATGCCGCTAATGGAGAGGGCACGAGTGACGAAGCCGCTTGCTTTCATCCAAACATGTACGACATGGTGGTAGCGATCTGCTGCCGTGGCGGTCATAATAAATGGTTTCGACGATGGATTGGTTGTAACTGTAGATAAATTTTGAATAACCAAATAAAGAATAAACGTTGTTAGCATCATGGTTCTCATGTTGTCACAATGTATCTGTATCTGACTTCCACAGGTTCTGAATCTCCCTAATATCGGGGATTCCTAGGCGTAATACGCCGAGAGTTCACGCTCAATCAAACTGGTGCCGTGCAGCCTGGCTGTGTAGCCTGTTCTGGAGCTGAGGGGACAGACAGAGAGCTGCAATGCGGGCCCTCGGGGCCTTGTCTGGTACATCTACTGCTTTTACTGTGTTAGTGTTTTTTTTTAAGGGTTACCCTACTATAAAGTTGCTCTGCAATGCTATGTGTTGTGTGTTGTGTCTTCTTGTGTCTTTCTCGCTCTCATGTCAGGTACCTACTTTCGTTCCTCTTGTCTCGCAGAGCTCTCTTTTCTTTTTCGCAGGTTTAGTGCGCTCGATCGCACCCCCCCCACCAGCTCTGCCCCATCTATTTATTGAACGTAGGTAAGATTGCAAATGGTGTAAGTAGATGTAACTACCTACACGCAGCGTAGTTGGACGAAGACAGACGAATAGCAATCAAAAAGTCCAAAAATAAAGCAAATAGAACATTTTGGGGTCATTTGAAGAACCACACACCTTCCATGTGGTTCGCCTTGGGGTCATTTGAAGAACCACACACCTTCCATGTGGTTCGCCGTAACGAGAAAGCAGAAAGAATCCGTAACTAACCTACATGCTCCGTTGAAGCTGATGTAAGAGCAACCCAAGTCGACCGAATACGAAACAACATGTCCATTTTTTTGTCTGCCCTATTCATTGATCTATCTCTTTATCAATGGATCTTTTACATAATTTGCGCCGATCAGAACGCTTGCGTTTGCCCCATATTGGAGAGGTTTCCTCCCTTAGGGAAGGGTTGTCTGTAGTTGGAGTTGAACAAATTGTCAGTGATACACAGACACTTTCTACGCAGTCGGTTGTAACTAGTACACCACTTCCAATTGGTGTTAGCAGAACGGTTGATTTGCCTATTACAGCCATGTCTATTGCGATGCTGAAGCGTTGTGGATGCCAGTATCAACGAGATCGTGATTCCTTACTTTCCTCCCTTTCAATCTGCGAGCGTGTTTTTAATGAAGAGTCCGGTATCTCAGTTTCAATCAAACAAGAAGAATGCGTTGCCGACTCTTTTAACTTTAGTATTCCCATCGTTCCGGCTCTTGACGAAATTGTCCAGCTTCTACGTGTTCGTATATTTGGCTATGACGTTCCAAGGCTCGAGGACGTGCTGATAATTGATGAGGTAGCAAGATGCAAGGATATATTTGTTACTAGATCTGAGTTGTTCGGGCTAATTAATGACTGGGGTGCTTATGAATGTTGCACTCATTGGATTGTAAAAGAGTACGTTTCGTCACTTATCAACGACAGCGCTTGGGGAGCTTTGCTTGGCTCCTCTCGAGGCGAGTTAAGCATAGGCGCAGAGAATCATTACTTGGTTCTCATACGCGATCCATCCGCTCCGTCATTGACTCGATTCAATAGGTTGTTGTCTCGACAGAACGGGTGTCATGGCGATACGTATACGTTGCTTAGTTCGACAAGTACCATTAAAGAGTTGCTTGTTGGTCGTTGATCGTTCGATTGATATTGCCGGGAGACTTGGTGATGGTGGGTTCGTTCCTAACAAGTTAGTTGACTCGTTTATTTGGTCAATGGCACTAAGTGGTGGCTTCAGCAGAGATGACGCCGTCTGCTATTTGAATAGATTGCGTCACTCGACAGGGTTCACTCCATCTGAAGATGATATCCAGACAATCTTGGGATGCGGTGTTGGAGAGACAAGTACCATTTTGAATCAGGATGGCGCTTAAGATGTAGCTTATTAAGGTTATTCAATGTCGTTTTGTTTCTGCTAGCATTTGTGATCTTGTCTCTTCGTTATCTTTCATAGCTTCCTTTGCTTTTTGGTTCGATCGCAGGGCTTGTTCGTATTCTGACTTCGTAACGTACCCGCTTTTGTACCCACTCTTTAATTCCTCCAACGACTTTGTTACCCCTTGACTTGCCGCGATGCAGAAGTGCCTTACAGCTCGTTCAGCATTTCCTTGGTATAGTTCGTACATGCCTGCTTCGTGTCTCGCTATTGGATGTCCACCTGCTGCCGCTTTTATTACGTAAGCGTTGGCTTTGCCATGATTCGTTGCCACTCCAATTCCACAGTGCAGCATCGTTGATACAAAGTACATTCCCTGGATGTTGCCTAGTTTAGCGGCTTTTTTATAACTTGTGAAAGCAGCAGCATGGTCACCCCTGCCGCAAAGTGTTGCACCGTTCTTTATCAACATTTGGTGATTGTCTACTTCAGCGACATCGAGCAGTTCGTAATCGTCCTTTTCTTTATCTGGTGTCTCGCTTCGACAGAAGGGACAAGTGGGCTTGATCCTTTCTTTGCAACAAGTGATGATATGAGCGTCGAAGCAATTGGTGCATACTAACGTCGAACAACACGAAGTCGCGGTTATCTCTTTCAAATAACGGTAATGTTCTTCGTCTTCCGCTGTTGCTTTCATGATTTTGTCGGCATCAAATGGCATGGGGAGAAAACATATAGGACACTCTCCAAAGTGGTTGCCTTCTTGATGTTCAAACAGCATTACTTCTTGTATCGCCCTCCTCTTCTCTTTGCATATACTTTTGTGTTTACTCCAGTCAGTCCCCTGACATTCCGTGCCACAATAGCTCACTAGACGACAGCCAGAACATTTTAACAGCGAACTGCTTGTGCTATCACAAGCGCCACAGCGTCCAATTCCCTGCTGAAGATCTTCATCCATAGTTCTTTCGTACGTGTCTGTTGTTTTCATCGAATTAACATTCGGCTCTATTCACATCTGGGGTAAGTTGTGGCTTCTTTCTTATTTTAGCGAAACCAAGATGGCTATATTATTAGCTCTCTTCTATCTGTAATCGTAGAAGCAACTTCCTTGCTCTTCCGGCTTAGATCTTTTTGATTTGTTTTGGTCTTTTTGCTTTTTTTTTGGTCTATTTGGTTTGCTCTGTCATCTGCTTCGTCCATCTCGCTGCACTCTCACTTTGTGGTTAGTCACGGGTTCTTTCTTTTTTCAACGGAAATAAGTTGGCTATATTACCCTGCTCTTTTCGATTGCTCCCTGTCTGTCTTCGCAACCGCCGCGTGTTCGTTCATGTACATGGGAGTCCGTCAGGGTGACTATGCAACAGCTTTTGTCCATGTGACGTCATATTTGGCACGGTTTGGTCGTGAAATACTGCTGAGTATGTCGTCACAAAGACAGGATTCAAGTCAGCTAGCGATCAAACGCTTTTAATGCAGGAGCCAAGGGGAATGAGAGGTGAGAGCGGACCCTAGTCTCCTGTCGTTGGATTAATCATCATATTATACTTGTCGTAATAGTCTTCGCCTCCTTAGAGATAAAGAATGTTTCCTATGAGCGGTGCTTTATCTCAACCCACTCATCAGGTCCTTGAATGCGATCAACATCTTAAAGTTGCTCGGTTCAGAAATCATTTGGGTCTGTGTGATTCCCCTTTTGGAAACGAAGTCGCCAGCGAACTTTTATTACTGTCTGGCAATGATTTGGATAAAGCGGTTGGTGATATTGACAGGCATAGAAATGTTATGAAGGCCGCTTGTCCTAATTGCGCAGATCCTCAGATTGTTATTGATTACTACCATTACAAGTCTTCCGGTTCCGATCGTTCGCATTCAATCAAATCATGTGGTATTAATGTGGTAGGGTCTGATCGTATTCCCCAGTCGATTTATTTCATGACCTACAATTACTTCTTACGGAAATTTAACGATTGACCAATGTAGTTGTATGATATTGCCATTCGGGATTAATAGTGTTTATTACAGTAATGGCCTTATTATAGTTGCTGATGTTTCGTGTTACAGATTGTATTTGTCCAGCCTGCCAATCGTCAACTGCCTTCTTCTTCCTAGTTACAACAAGTCATAACACGCAAGCAATTTGATCTATATGGATGGCTGTGTTATTATATTCGTGACAGTTGTCCGCCGAATATCGATTCGAGCATGTAGTTTTGGTCGCCACATCTATCATAATTTCACTGCTGTTTATCAGTATCATCCCACTTTTGTATGTCATGCACTTTCTAAAATAAATAAATAAAACACAATCCGCTCCTCCCCCCATCTCTCACTGTTCTAATTACCTCTATGGAGCAGCCACACCCTAATAATATTTATTGCATG